>ERZ832522.3607-NODE-3607-length-16723-cov-8.261219_pt1 | contig 16723 bp, 18 predicted proteins | sample MGYA00519951_ERZ832522 | MGnify/ENA primary metagenome ERZ832522 (study PRJEB31850, sample SAMEA3708728) | human gut metagenome | biome: human gut; feature: human-associated habitat; material: faeces | place: China | collected 2014 ... | reverse complement strand
CCGCGCCTCCCACCAGCCCTTGCAGACCTCGACGCGGTACCCGGCCTGACGGAGCCTTGCGATGATGTCCTCCTGGGAGCTTTCCAGCCTGCCGCCCTTCTGCCGCTTCAGCTCGACGTACAGCCCGTGGAACCCTTGCCGGGGTACGGCAAGAAAAATATCCGGCACGCCCGCCACCACGCCTTCGGCCTTCAGCCGGGCCCCCGTGATCGCGTCACGCCGCCCGCCGTTGGGGATGTGGTACATGACGAGGTGCGGGGCGTGCCGGGAATAGACACGCCACCACTTGAACAGGGCTTTCTGCTCCTGCGATTCTTCAGGGCAGACAGACGGTTTCTTCGCTCTCGCGCGCCGGACGGGGCCGGCTCGCTGGAAACGCTCCATGTCATAAGCCGTTCTCCTACAGCGCCCGTTGCAGGACGCTCCTGAAATTCGCCGAAATGGGTAGCGGCTTCCGGCGGTCAAACTGTCCGGCCTGATTGTCCGGCCTCACGCCATGCCGCCACTTCTCCATGAACGACAAGCCCGTCTTCCAGCCTTCATCGCGCTACGCCTGCGTCGGCATGTCGATGACGGGAGCCCCGAACCATGCGTGGAACAGGTCCGCAGATGTCGATCTGCAAAGCGGAAAAACAGCGTAATTCATACCAACGAAGCCGTAGTTCCTGTGGTATAACCCAGCCTTGAGACCCGCATCCAGCGCCAGTTCCTTCTAAAGCGCCTACACGGCGGACAACCTAGAGTCTCACACGAAAGTATCCATGTTTTTCAATAGGTTATCATTGAAAAATAGCTTCATAGGCTTCGTTTTTACCGTCTGTCTCTAACTACCTTATTCTTAATCTTTTTTTAGACAATACTTTTATGAAGCCACAGGAAGCCCCCCATTCATATGTCCGGAACTTTTCTTTTTTTCCGGAGGACTCCATGCCTGAGAAAATTTCCCGTTTCGCCATCCTCGTCCGCTACATGCGGGCGGCCCCAAAACGCTACTTCAACACGCGAGGCAAAGCCGACCTGTCCTGCGCCAAGGAACTCGAAAAGGAGGTCGACGACGAACTTACCGTCATCTTTGGCGGCGTCCAGACGCAAGGAACCTTATTGTAGGAGAACCAATCATGCAAAGCCCCGCACACCCCGTAATCCCATACCCACACGAGGCCATCCAATACACCCGCTGTGTTCTGGCCCTGTCCATGATCACCGTGGCACTATCCCTCCTCAAGCCCGAAACGCTTCCTCAGCTTGGCGACCTTGGCAGACAAGTCGAGAAGGTCGACCGCTGGATCGAACGGTGTAGCGATGATGTCCAGCGCAGGCTGTCTGCTGGCGCAAAGCGAGATCTCGACAGGAGGTTCCATATCCTCGCGGAACACGTCGATTCTGCACTCGCTGAAACCGATGACGCCAAGAAATGGAGCCTGTGGACCTCTGGAGTGTGGGCCGGGCTGACCTTCCTTGAGGACGGCCGGAACACTTGCCCCGCCTACTTCCGGGACCTTCACTGGCACAACCTGCTCAAGACGCTGACCACGCTGTGCAATGCGCTCGAAAAGGTCGACCCGCGAATCGCTGAGATTGGGACGCGGGTGTACGAGCGGGCCGCGTAAGGAAAGAGCGGATGAAAACGGATCTATCGGAAACCCAAAGGGCTCCTTACGACTATCAAGCAGATCACAGAACGCCTGAACCCTATGGAACAACATATTTCACTCCCATATATACAAAATCCCGGTATGCTTTTTGACCGGGATTTTTCTTTTTTACCTGATAATTGGAGAAAAAAATGGAAGACAGACTCCTTCGCTTGAAAGAGGTACTTGAGGTCATCCCCGTTTCACGGGCGACATGGTATCGAGGCGTCTGGGCGGGATTCTATCCTCAGCCGGAAAAACATGGCCGCTCTTCCCTCTGGCGGATGTCCGCCTTGCAAAAAGTCATCACAGGGAATCAAGAAAATCAGCCCACGCCTGCATCATCTGCCGACGCTCGGTGATGTATTCCGCCCGATTATACGCGGAACGGACCTTGTTTTTATCAACGTGTGCGAGCTGGCGTTCGATAACATCCGAGCGCCAGCCCATTTCGTTGAGCAAGGTGGATGCCATGCTGCGGAATCCATGCGCGGTCATCTCCCCGGCAAACCCCATTGATTGGAGCGCGCACCGGACTGTATTCTCACTGATCGGGCGTCGCCGCCTCCCCTGCCCCGTAAAGATGTAAGGCTGCGTCCCATTGACGCGCCGCATCTCCTCCAGCACAGCAATGGCCTGCCGCGACAGCGGAACCATATGCTCCCGCCGCATCTTCATCCTCTCGGCTGGTATCAGCCACATCCTCTCTTCCCAATCGATCTCATCCCATGTAGCAAAACGTAATTCGACCTGCCGCACAAACGTCAGGGCCGTGAAACGCACCGCCGCACACACCACAAAGCTGCCCTGATACGCATCAAGGGCACGCATCACAGCACGCGCACCGTCTTTCGTGGTCAGGGCGGCATGGTGCTTCTCCTGTGCCGGAGCCAGCGCCCCGCGCAAATCCCGGCAGGGATCGCTCTTGGCTTTTCCCGTGGCCACTGCCCTTCGGAAAATCTGCGAGCAAATCCCCAAAACCCGATTTGCCGTCTCAATGACACCCCGCTTCTCCAATGATGTCAGGATACCCATGATCTCGATGGGGGTTATCTCCGACAGTGAGCGTTTGCCCAAGCGTGGGATCAAGTATTCGTCAATCCTGCGCCGCACCAGCCCCTTGTAGTGCTCCGACCACGGCACAGAGTACAGGGAGTACCACTCCTCCGCCATCGCCGCAAAAGAGTTCTCCGCCGCGCGGCTCTCAACCTTCTCTTCCTTGCGGGCCTGTGAAGGATCCACCCCGGATACAAGCAGCTCCTTCGCTGCTGCCCGCCTGTCACGGGCCAGCTTCAGGGGGACTTCGGGGTATATTCCAAAACTCAGAAGCTTTTCCTTTCCGTTCCACCGATAGCGCCATCTCCACCTCTTTGATCCGGTCGGCGCAACCTCTATGTAAAGCCCCTCTGAATCGTATATCTTGTAGGGCTTATCCGTGACCTTAGCCTGTTTGATTTTTGTGTCTGTCAGCATAGGGAACTCTGGGGTATGTGGGGTATCCAACTGGGGTATGGATTCCCCACTTGGTGAAGATACCCTCGAATATACCCCAAAAAAAGAGTGAGCTGACAAAAGATAATATGAGACGATATGAGACTTCGTGAGACGCAAGAGAGTGGAAAAAGTAAAGGATCCTGAGATGTTATGAGTCGTCAGGAGTCTTCATGAGATACAAATATGGCGGAGAGGGAGGGATTCGAACCCTCGATACAGTTTTATCCGTATACCCGCTTAGCAGGCGTTTTCCTCTTTTTCTCATGGCAAATGATTCCAGCATACATATTAAAATGACTCATCTTTTTTGGAAGCAACCGGGAAGAACTGGTGTACGGAGGCAGCACGAGGAGAACCAAAGGGTACAGGTCGGGGGTACATTTTTGGAGACTACCTCCGGCTGAACGTGATCACCCGTGCCTTCTTTCTCTCAGACATCTTTTCCACGTCTATGACCTCATCAAGAACAGACACCGCCTCCAGAACATCAGGAGCCAGGCTCCGCAGGTATCTATCCGTGGTGTCGCGCCGCGTATGGCCAAGGATATGCTGAATCTCATATCTGTTCGCCTTGCCGGAATCCCGCAGACGTGTCGCAACAAAATGTCGGAGCGCGTAGAACGTAAAGAAGCGTACCCCTGCCTTTTCGCACAGCCGTTCCATCATGAACTTATAGGGCCTATGCTGACGGGTAAACGGCTTTCCTGTTTCTGGGTGTGGGAAAACAACTTCCGAGCTTGCACGTTCATCGAATCGACGGCGCATCAATTCAAGTAACTGAGGGGACATGTTGATCGTCCGAGGTTGCCGAGCTCCTCCTTTCCGCTTACGTGTCCAGAGAGTTATCGTCCCTTGATGAAGCTCCACATCATCCCAATTCAGCATCCTGATTTCACCCGGACGCGCCCCCGTCTTTGCGAGGACATGCAGGAAATCTCTCTGCCATTCTTCAGCCACCTGCAGAACCTTCGCTACATCTTCAACAGGAGGGACATACCGGGAGACCGTATCCTCAGGATAGGATTCCACACCTGTGAATGGATTATGTCCTTGATACCCCCTTCTCTTGTGCCAGTTCCAGAGAGCCTTGAGGTTGCGGATATGCCGGTTGGCTGTCTTCTTTGGATCATGCGGCGCACGGGTCGTCTTCAGTACATGCGCTACATAATCTTGAGCAATTACCGTGGTGATTTGCTCCAGAGAGAAATCACTTCCGATCCACTCCACGAATTTGGTATAGTGATGGAATTTTTCCGATACCGATCCCGGCTGCATCCTTGCGGAACAATCTTCAAGATACTCTTCCGAGGCCTGCGAGAACATTAAAACGTCTCGACGCTCCTGTGGCTTGTTTTCGGCCTCTGCCTTGAGCCGCTTTTTCTCTTCGACCATCCATGCTTTGGCCTCTGCTTTCGTAGCAAAGCCCGACTTTGTGTACTGCTGGTTCTGAAACTTGACCTTCGCCCGGTAAGCCCGCTTCCCTCCCCGCGTATAAGGAACTATCGACACTCTCCACCTCCATATCCAAATGCGATAAGTCAGACGTCCAAATAAACCGTGCGCTCCTGAGCGTCTTGCCGGTTCCTACAAATAAATGTTTATATTTTTTCCAATTTGTTTTCCTGAACGCATCAAAATCAATCTTCAAACGAATCGCCATTTCATGCGCCGTCAAAATTTCGCTCATGACTTCCTCCACAAAAAGGCCCCGCCGGAGCGGGGCCTTGAACCTTATACCTTAGCCCATGCAATAAACAGAGGACCAACATATGCTATTGTTAACAAAATATCTTTCCCGTCATTGCGTAAAAAAACTCCCCAAGGATGGGCAACCAAGGACACCGGAAACTTTACTCCAATCAGGAACACAACCCCGCAAGCCTGAAAAGAAAATCGGTGTAGCATAATGCACCTACGCTATTCCGGCAGCCGCTCGGTTGCTGCCATTCTCTGCGAGCATAGGTGCATAAACGATTTACACATAGATTATCTGGAATGGGTTCAGGCTATTTCCATATAGATGCCTGTTCCAAGATCTACTATTGCGGGTATATTGGACTCCAGCCCTTCCGCAAGATGGTCAACAACAGTGTAAAGATAATGCCAAGGATAACGGCTGGTAATAACACCTGATTCATTCTTTCTGCGGATAGGCTTGTTATACCATTCCGGGCAGGTACCCCGGATATCCACAAGAAAAATGTGGGCGCAAAAGATGGCCGCCCCCCAATGGGTATACTGTTCCTGTGGCGTCTTCTCCGGCCCACAATTGATTCGAGACAGCACTATTCCCAGCTTGGCAATAACCTCGGTATCCGTCCGGCTAGATAACGGCCGCCGTTCCAGCATCCCTTCACACTCACCGAGCCAACGCCGGATTTTGTCCATGTGTTCGTCGAACCGACGTTCTCTGGTCTTGCCCATCACGTCCACATAGGCACGCAGGAGCCGCAGCGCGAGGTAGCACCGGGCACGCTACACGACCTCCGGTGGGGGCGGAAAGTGTTTCCTCATAGCAGGGAGCCTCCAGAAAAAGGAAAGCCCCTTTCGGGGCTATTTCGGTTCTGTCTTATCCTCTGTATTTTCCTCGTCCGTTATGTCTGCGGTACGCGTTTGAGTGTCGGTAAGGTAAACGATCCGCTGCCCTTGTTGTGTCACAGCAGATACTCTACCGCTTGAATCCATAACCACGAAAACGAGATGTTGTGCTGCTTTTTGTTCTTTGATGCCTCTATATTGCCCAACAATACATCCTGCATAATATGCACCAAACATCATGATCAGGTAAGCTATGCAGGGTAAAAGGCCTAAAAAAACTCACTCAAATTCATCGTCCATCTCCTGTTCAACGGCGATACGGGCAAGGTACAGATTACAAAAAGGAATGCCTGTACATTTATCTATATCATGCCCAAGTGGGTATACAGTCTCTCGGTAGCCGTCGGCATTGTACCAAGAGCAGCCATGTGGGCGAAGAAGCGTACCGATTCCCCCTCTGCGGCCACCGCTTCCGGCGTGCTCTGCCAGCTTCGCTACCACACGTGCCTCGAACTCGGCAGCGTCGCGGTAGTCCGGCGGGATCACCATCGCCAAGTCACGAATGGGGTATCCAGCCTTCCGGCAATCCTCACGAAGTTGAAGGCTACATGTCTGCCTGCGCTTCTTGCACCGGAAGCACACGTTCTTCCGAAGCTCCAGCCACTTCCTTTCCTGTTCAGTCAGCATACATGTTCTCCCATTTCTGTATCCTTTCTCCGATCCACCGCATGACGGGAACGGCCATGCTGTTTCCGAGAGCTTTGTACCGCGCGGAATCCGAGGCTCCGGGAATAAGTGTGTAGCCGTCCGGGAAGCCTTGGAGACGCTCGCACTCCCTTGGGGTGAGCCGGCGCACGCAATTCCCGGAAAGAGCCAGTGCTTCTGATTCCACACGGCTGTTGCCTGTCCTGCTGTACGGCGGCCCAGAGGCCCCGACCGTGGGTGCAACATCGACGAAAACGGCTTGTCCGGATGTCTGCGCCATGTGGATAGCGATTGCCTGTGGATCCTTCGTGTCCATCGTGTATGCGCTCCCGTTGCGTTCCTGCGCTGCATTATTCGCATACGGTTTTATCGTAATCGGTGAGCATACGAGGTTATGATACTCATCTCCAGCCGGACCGAACGTGCCCTTGCTCCACTTGCAAGACATGGCCTGCCCTACTATCGCGGGGATGTAGAATCCGCCTTGCGCTCTGGTATCGTCCGCGCCGCCCGCTCCAAGGCTTCGCGTAACTGCTTGGGTAACGTCCTGCCCCGTTTCTCGGCGCGGTGGAGTATCCCGGCGCACGCCGTCGAACTCAAAAAGAATCGAGAGGGGATCGGCCCCGTTTCGAGGACACGCGACAACGAACAGACGACGGCGGCGTTGGGGAACTCCGAAATATTGGGCATCAAGGACACGCCACGCGACTGTTCTTTGGGGTCCAAACACACAACCAGTGCTTGACCATCGCCCTTCCCCTGGAGGGAAAACCGGCCCATTGAAGCTACAAAGTCCGCCAATGAAACACCCGAAGGCATTGTCTTTTGAAGACAGTACTCCGGGTACGTTTTCCCACAGAACGAAAGAAGGCTGAATTGCATCTGCAAGCTCCACAAACTTGAGCGCGAGATTTCCACGCTCATCTGACAACCCCCGGCGAAGTCCGGCTACGGAAAAAGACTGGCACGGGGTTCCTCCCACGAGAATATCTACTTTCCCTCTGTATGTGTGACCGTCTATTGAAGACATGTCTCCGATATTGGGCACGTCTGGGTAGTGATGCGCCAAAACTGCGCTCGGAAAAGGTTCGATCTCTGAAAAAGCAACAGCCTGAAAACCGAGAGGCCCCCACGCAACTGTAGCGGCCTCAATACCGGAACAAACAGAAAGATATATCAATATGTCTCCCGCGCGTTGTTCATGCAGCCGCGCCCCTGCACACCACCCACAGAAAAAAGGCGACCCACACCCACGTGAACCGCCTTTCCCATTTCGTCATGTTGTTTTCAATCCGTGGTCTGCCCATTGCAGGACAAAACCGAGAGTTTTCCAGAGTCGACTCGCGATATTGGCGAGGGCATACTGTTTTCCCAGTTCTTCGTCATAGTTCGCGGGGTCGACACAGGAAGAAACCTCGTAATCCTTCCAGCCGGTCGGGAACTCAATTTCCACCAGCGTTGATTTTTCTCCACGTTTTTCTACGTGGACATCACTGGCGTTGATGAAGTCGTTGATGTCGTCGACCATCAGGCGGTCAGGCCGGGAGATGGGCAGATATGCCGCCTCGAATACGTCTTTGGGGGACCAGCTTTCATAGCCGTCCGGTCCGTAGATGACGCGATAGCCGGGTTTGCCGTTACGCTCCTGTGGTTCAGCTTGGATGCGCTTCACGCCGATGTATGTTTTGAGGTCAGACATTGGCCACCTCCCAATCTTCCGCGAGCATGTCCGCCTGGGACGCCAGCCAAGGAACCCTGTTCTTGGGACTGTCGGGATTGGCAGATGAAATACAACCTCATCCCTTTTCTTCTCCATTGCCATTGAGTTCCCTCTTGAAGGTGATGCCCTGGTGGTACATGCACCGTCGCCGCGCCGGAATGACGACGCTCACTCCGGTTCGCGGATCGCGGCCTTCCCTCTCGCCAAGTTCCGCAACGGAGAACGTGCCGAACTTGAAAATCTTGACCTCGCCGCCTGCCCCTACCTCTTTCTTGATGGCTGAGAAAACGGCATTCACCGCCTTCTCCGTCGCGCTGACGGTAAGCCCCGTTTCCATGGCAACAGCCTTCACCAGTTCAGATGTCTTCATCACAATTCCTTTGGTTGATAATGCTCAACGCTTCTTGGGGAGTCGTGGCACAGCCGGTAAGCGCGCCCACGGCGCGCCACCTTTCGATCTCCCGTTTCTGCCGCTCAGTTGCCTTGCCGCCGGGACGCTTCACTTCGATGAAGACAGCCCGGCCGTTGAAGCAACCGTATATGTCCAGCTCCATCATCCCGAACGCCGAGCCGTGGAACTTCTTGACCCGGCACCCCGGCACGGCATTCAGCTTCTTGATGATGGTCGCAACGACGCTTGATTCGAGGGGAACCTGTTTTCCCATTGCCGTGTACACCTCAATAGAAAAGCCGGATTCTGAAGAATCCGGCCTTACTCTAATTTTTATATAAAAGGATACTGCTATACCAATATTAGAGTGTTATTTAGAAGGAATTAAAGAAGAGGAGGAGGAAAAAGACAGGCTAGGTTTAGGTTGCGAAAAAGGTGACGGCTGAGGAAAAGGAACCTCTATTGGGGGCTCCTCAGATAATTTTAATGCCCTCGCCATACTTTCATACCAATCAATAGATTGCCGTCTATCAGAGGGATCGTATCCCTTGATAGAAGTATCAGGAGAGATACGTTTTCCCAAGTACTGGTCTAAATCATGTGCGGCAACGGCTTTTACCTCTATCAGTTCTGGATCTTTAGTACTTTTTTCAAATAGGGACTTAGTTACCAATGCTAGTATAGTTTTGAACGAATCTTCATCTACAATAAATACATACAAACTATAACATTCTTCTTTGAAGAAACAGTATAACTTTCCAGAAGTCGAATACTGAGTCAGATCAACATTCGTTTCTTCCCTGAACTCTCTGATAGCCGCAGAGGCTCTGTCTTCTCCCTCCTCTACTCCTCCTCCGGGGAAAACCCACTGTCCTGCATTATTTAAAAAGGTACTCCCGCCCTTCCAGTACCAGTTCTTTCGTGCAATCAGCACTCCTCCTGTATCAGACATGACAGCAAGATACACTTGCCCCAAAGATTTCTTTTTCCCTACCCGTTTTCCACCTCTGCCTTTATCTCTCCATCCACCCCAAGGAGCTTGTGCCATTTGTCTTTCCTTATTGAGTAAAAAGAAAGTCCACAGTTCTCCTACCGCCTTCATATAAGGTTTAGCGTATCGCCATCGTGTTGTACAGCGTGGCCGCGTTGCACACGACCAGCTCTTCCCGTGCCCGCGTCATGCCGACATAGAACTGCCGGATAACGGCGTCGCGCCCCTCCGCCCCGCGCTGGATTCCTTCATAGGACTGCGGGGAGATGTCGGGGAACAGGTACACCACGTCGGCCTCCCCGCCTTTGACGCTGTGGATTGTGCCGACGATGTAGCGCGGCTTTGCTTCAAGGGCATCCCATCCTCCGCGCCGGAATACGGAAAGGGGAAAAGCCAAGCCCTTCGCTTTGTCCGGCTTGAGCTGGTGCTCCAGCCATTCCGTCGAAAGGGACATGGCCGCGTCCAGCCCCTGCGGTTCGAACCAGTCCGTGTAGAAGTCGAGCAGTTCATCCCCATCGACGTCCTTATGTTTCGCCAGTTCCTCGATCCGCGTCCGGGCCCCACGCCGGAGCAATCCCTCGAATGCGCACGAAGCCGACCAGCGGGCAAGCTGCTGCGCGCTCCAGAACCGCATGCCGCCAAGCTCGGGGCCGTCGGGCTCCAGATAGGCGGCCAGCATGTCGCGCTTGCTGCCCCGTAACGGATTCCATTCCCCCTGTGTCACCCGGTAGGGGTTCCAGAAGGGAATGCCGTGTTCCTTGAGCAACGGAATGATGGATGTCCGCAGGTGGTATGAGCACGCGGTCAGGAACATGACCGCCCTGCCCGCGGCGATCTGCTTGGCCGCATCGACTACGGCTGGCCTCGCATCCTTGACCGTGGCGCCCGGAAGACGCCGCACCGCGCCTTCGCGGTCGGTCGGCAGGTACTCCTTCGGCTCCCTGACGCTCACCTTTTTGATCCACTTCTCGGCGAGCCGATGGACGGAGACGGGCACGCGCCAACTCTGCTTTAGGATAATCTTGTTTTCCTGCGGGATGTCCCCTGCAATCAGGGCGTCCGGCGATGCGCCGGAGAAGCGGAAAATGCACTGGTCATCGTCACCCACGAGGATATAGAACCGGAGCGACTTTTCCCAGTTACGGACGACTTTGAGCTGGAGGGGCGTCATGTCCTGCGCCTCGTCAACGAACGCGACGCTGGCACCGTTTGGCGGGTAGTACAGTTCCTTGCTTCCGCTCACCAGCAAGTCCGTGAAGTCCATGAAATCGCAGTCCTGTTTCCAGCCTTCCCACAGCTTGGCGAAGTGCTGTACCTGCGCGGGCATTTCCTCATACGGGATCAGCCTGTTCCTGAACGCCGAATACATGGCGAGCAATGCGTCGGCGCTGCCCTCTTCCGGCGTATCGCTTTCGTCGAGCCCGTCTTCCATCACCCGCGCCGCGCTCTTTTTGGAGAGCCCAAGGTCAGGATGCTCGGCATTCCACTGGCTGATTTTCGTCTCGGCCAGCGTTGGGGAACCGAGCGCCCGGTAGCAGATGGCGTGCAGCGTGCCGACGGAACTGTCCGGTATCAGGGGCTCCTCATCCGGCGGCGTGATGCGGTTGACCATTTCCGTCGCCGCCGTTTTGGTGAACGAGCAGCACAGCACCTTCTCGCCGCCGTATTTCTCCGCAGCCCGCCGCACCTGCTTGACCAGCCATGTCGTCTTGCCGGTTCCCGGCGGGCCGAATACCCGGAACTCCTTGCAGCCTCCGCCATGAATGTCTTCCATCATCCTTTCCTTTTTCGCCTTGCCGCCAGCAACGCCGACGGAGCGGCCTGTTCCGGCGCGGTGGTCTGTTCCGTACCCGTTTGTTCGGGAGGCGCTTCTTCAGGCATCTCCGCCACCTGCCGGGGCAGTCGCTTGTTGACGTATTCCAGATACGCACACGGGAAGGCGTCGGCATGGTGGCGATCCCGCTCCTCGAACAGCTTGCCTTCCCAGTACGGTTTCCCGACGCACAGCCCGCTCGGCAGGCGGCACGGCAAATCGAACAGCACGCACGGGTTAGTGAATGACTTCCGCACCAACAGAATCCTCCATCCCTCCCGGTACGTTGAAGGCATCAAGCTGCGGTTCGTCCTGTGCCGCCGAGACAAGTTCCGGGGGCATGAGGTAGCCATTGAGGGAAGACATCTTCCCATCCTCCTTCTTAAACGGCATGACGACCTTCCTGAACCCGGCCCGGCACATGAGCTTCGCCAGCTTGATCACCCCGCCGAGTTCCCCGCCGGAGCTGATCCGCACGAAGTTCGAGAACGCGGTGATGTTGACGTAGACCCTGCCGTTCACCGTGAACGGCGCGTCCTGCATCCGGGCGTCCTCAAGCGATTTGGTGATGGGCGTGGATGCCAGATACTTCCGCAGGTAGATGCGCAACGCGCCCGTCTCGGTCGTCTCTTCCGGCTTCATCAGCTTGGGAAGAACCCGCACCATATCCCGGGCGTACAGTTTCCAGCCTTCCTTTTTCAGCGGTTCAGCCCCGCTGAAGCAGACGGGATAATCATAGGTTGCGCCGAAAAAGGCTTCCGTCACCTTGGAAATGGACAGTATGTCCGTCGTGCTGAGGACGACCGTGCCCTGTTTGCCGCCCGGGGCTAAAGGAACCACGGCAAGCCATACCTCCGGGCACGGCTCCGTATTTTCATACACGTAGCCGTGCAGGATACGCATGCCCAACCGTTCCTCAATGGGCTTCAAGGCATTCCGCTGCGCCTCGGAAAATTCGGGGATGGCCATGTCCCCGGCGGGGGGCGGGATGGGGCGTGGCTCTTGCGGCTCGGAGGGGCCATCAAAGGCGGGCTCCGGCACTCCGTCTTCTCCGAATGGAACCGGCGGCAAGGGAGAATCACTATGCTCCGGGGCGGGCACCTCGTTTCCTTCCGGCGCTGCCCCCCGCTTCGAGTCCAGCGCAAGCCGCACGCAACGGGCGATGGTCGTCTGGATATAGTCCAGCCGCCCGGCCTTCTTGAAGTCCTTGGCCTTGGTGCCGTGCTTCATCCTGTGGTCGACGATGACATCGGCCATGTCCTGCGCCGTAAACGCCAGCCCATCGTCCGTATCGTCCATCCAGTGCGCCATCGCCGTGACCAGAGAAGCGTCATAGCTTGAGCGGCTGTCGTCTTTCAGGGACGGATTGAGATTGTGCCATGACGCGGCGAACGCTTCGGACAAATCGCACAATGCCGCGATCTTCGAGGCCAGCGGCTCACGTGCCGTATGGCCTTCGCGGGGGATGACCCCGGCAAGCCCCGGCACGCTCGACGCATACCGCTCCTGTGCCGGGACGCATACGGCGCTGACGGTTTCGGCATCCACCACAACGTCCACCAGCTCACGGAACTGATCCGGCTCAAACCGGATCTCCGCATCGTTCAACAGGGAAACAGGCTTCCCTCCGGCGTTGGCGTTCTCCGTCCCGGCCAGCCGCATCACGCGGGCGAGGTCGTGGGTGGAGTCCAGCGTCCAGCCGTGGCGTTCCATCGTTGCGCGAAGGAGCCCCTGCCAGCCGCGCACGATGACGGCAAACCCGGCCCGGTCGATGTCGGATGTGATGTCCAGCGGTTCGGCCAAGGGCCAGAAGGCTTGCAGCCCGCCGCCCGAATTGATGACGACGGGCGGCTGGAGGTGGGGCGGAAAGGCTTCACGAAGGCAGTTCATGGCATCGGCTTCGGACGGGGGCAGGTTGCCCTTGGCGTGATGCGGGGACACATAGTCGATGTCCGCCCACAGGCATGTGGCATAGGAAACCTGCTGCGCCGTGGCCCGTGTCTTGCCCCCGCATACATCGTCAGGGGCGAGGCACACGCCGAAGTACACGTTGCCGGAAAGCCGGGAAGCTTCGTCCGCCGCCTGCCACAGATCCGCATACCAGCGGGATTCCTTGGCGGGCGCTGTCCAGACAAGCAGCTTCGAGCCCTCCGGCGTCAGCGTGTCTCCGACGATGCGTTGCAGGAACCTGAATATCTCGTCACGTGTCGATGCCATGTCGGTCTCCATGAAAGAAATGGGGGAGGCGAACCTCCCCCGTGGGACGGTTACGCGCCGAAGGGGTTCTGTTCCTCGCCCGTCGGCATGTTCCCGCCCTGCTCCGCACCGCCGGAACGCTCCGTCACTGTCGAGGCATGGGCACGGTCAAACGCCATGGCGAAGGCCGCGGTGAACGGGTCGATGGCCTTGCGCTGTTCGGGCGTCAGCGCATCGGCGGCGGCGAACTTGATCTTCGAGTATGTGATGCCCCCGGCGGACTTGTCCCGCTCCAGCGTCAGGACGCTGGCGACATGGGAAAGGCGCAGCCCCTTCTTGGCAAGGCGCAGCAGAAACTGCTTCAACTCCTTGATGGAGGACGGCGGCACGCGCAGCACGGTGGGGATCAGCTCATCTTCCTGCAACACAAGCAGTGTGCGGGTTTCCTTGCACGCCTTGCCTGCCCCCTCGGCGGCGGACTCATACTGATTGAAGGGGCAGGCGGCGCACTGGCCGCCGGGGTTCCCGGTGCCGCACTGGCCGTCAAGGCTGACGCAATCCGGCTTCGAGTTTTCGCCGCTGTACTTGCTCTGCCAGTAGGCGCGCCCTATCTTGGAGAGCAGGATAATGCCCCTGATCTCGCGGCTGTCACGGGAACCTTCGGCTGTAGGAATTTCCCACATGAGGCCGCCAGCGGCGGGCACCTTGATGCGGTCAAGGTCGGAAGCGGAGAAGTCTTCAGAGGACATGATCTCGCGGACGGTTTCGAGGGCGTCGGGATTGGCGAAGATGGCAAGCTGTGCGGCGGCGTTCTGAGTAACGGGCATCTGTGACATGGTGTGTTCCCTTCTTGTTATGGGTTGCGACTGTGTGCGTTCAGGTATCGTCCACTGTAGATCATCTGAACGCTTTATTCAAAGATTTCCGATTGATGTGTACACGACAATGGGGCTACCCCTTGCGGGCTCCGATTTGCCAGACTTCGCCTACGGAACAGACGGCCCGCAGCGGTTCCGGCATGCGGGCCTCAATGTCCGCAGGAGCCATGTCAGGGTCATCCTCGGCGGCGAAGCCGCGTACATACGACGACAGCGAGTTGGCGTTGTAGTCTTCCTTGACGTACTCGCTGAGGCCGGATTCGATGAGCGCACGGGCCGCGTCCTGCTTGGCGAATCCCTCTCGCGGCCCGGCGAAGACGCGCCGCTTGGGGAAGAACGTGATGCCCGAAAGGGTGAGCCGGTCGAGCCCTTCCTCGGCCATGCTGTCCAAAAGTTCCGGTTCGAGAGCTGCCTTCTCCTGCTGGATGGACTTCAAGGCGATCTCGAATTCCCGTTCCCGCAATTCCAGTTCGGCGTAACGCTTCCATTGCTCGTTCATGTCCTCTCCCTATGCGGCCCTGACGGCCTTTTTCGGCTTGCGCCCTTCCATGATGGACGTGACGACATCCCGCCGGGCGTCCAGCGCGGCGTAGACCTGCTCGTCGACGGTATCTTTGGCGATGAGATGATAGTAGGTGACCTCGCGCTGCTGGCCGGGGCGGTGGATGCGGGCCAGAGACTGGTCATAGTCGCCGAGCGAGAAGCCCAGCGAGTAGTAGATGCAGTAGCGCGACCGGGTGAAATCCACGCCAGCCCCGCCGGACTGGATCTGCACGGCGATCACCTGATGATGCCCCGCCTGCCATTCGGCAAGCTGGTTCGCCGCGCCGGACAGTTCGCAACAGGACAGGGACAGGCTCGCACAGGCGAGCTTGACGGCCCCGATGTCGGACGTGAAGCGGCAGAACACGACGCAAGGTTCCGGCCCCATGCCTTCCAGCAGGTCTTCAAGGGCTTCCTGCTTTGCGCCGTCCACCTGTTCAACCGCGCCGGAGTCCAGCTTGAGGTGGCCTCCCGTGACCTGCTGCAACCGGAGCAGCCTCACCAGCGCGTTCGCTACGGTGACTTCCCCGACGTCCAGTTCGGCATAGAATGCCGTGGCCAGCCCGGTGTAGACGCGCCGGGCCTTGGGGCCGATCTCGACCGGGACGACCTGATGCACGGCTTCCGGCAGTTCGATCACGTCGCGCCCGGCCTGAAACGCAATGCTCAGGAACTTGGCGCGCAGCGCGTCCGCATCCTTGTAGCCGACCACCTGTTTGCCGCCGAAGCCGCCCATGATGGCGTAGGACTGGCGGAACCGCGAGAAGTTGCGCCCGAACACCTTGTCGTCTATCGCCCTGTACTGTGCATAGATGTCGAGCGGACTGTGCGGCATCGGTGTGCCGGTCAGTCCGAACACCTGCTTCGCCACCTTGCGCAGTTCCCCGCAGAAGCGGGACATGCGCCCGCCGGGGGCCTTGATCTTGTGGCTCTCGTCGAGCACCACGGCATCCCACGGGACGGCGAGCATGGCGTCGGCCAGCGCTTCGCGCCATGCGGCGTCGTAGTTGCAGACAACGACAAGCTGGCGGCCGGAAACCATCGCCCTGTCCATTGACAGTTTCAGCGCCCCCGCCTTGGCCTTGGTCGACCTGCCGGACAGGACGACGACATCGGCGAGATAATCGGCGTGCCGCTCGAACTCGCGGGGCCACACGGACATGACGGCTTTCGGGCAGAGAATCAGCGAGTACCGCTTGTCGTGCAACAAGGCTACGGTGACGAGGCTCTTGCCTGTCCCCATGCCCATGGCGAGCATGGCGCCGCGCTTGCTCCGGGCAAAAGAAAAGGCGGCACGTTGATGCCGCCATGGTTTCGTCTTCAAGCCGGGGAGAACGTCCGGTATCGCCACATTGTCCTGTGGGCGGGGAATATCGTCCGGGCCAGCCAAGGCAAGGAGCGAATCTCCGCCGTCAGCCTGCGCCGCGCGCGGCCCGAATGCGTCCAGTATCCGCCGTGCGGCCTGTTTGTCCTTCGGCCACAGCCAGCATTTCCACTCAGGGTTCCAGCGTCCGCGCAGGGATTGGCACACTTGCGTCAGATCAAACGGAACCCGCAGGCAGACATGGGTGTCCGTCATGCGGATGGTAACGGCCTCGTTCATGGGAACCTCCTCCTGTAAAAGAGACCATAGAGGACATCCTCCCGTCCGATGCTGACGGCATGTATTACATTGGAAAGCCGCCGGTTCTTCCCGTTGGCGAAGAGTTAGAATTTGGGCATTTGCCTGTGGCGGACGTATACGGTTGTGAGACGCGTACTCTTGCCACCCGCTTTTCCGACATCGTTAACATCAAGGACTTCGGGGCGACGGGCGACGG
>ERZ832522.3600-NODE-3600-length-16752-cov-14.603581_pt1 | contig 16752 bp, 15 predicted proteins | sample MGYA00519951_ERZ832522 | MGnify/ENA primary metagenome ERZ832522 (study PRJEB31850, sample SAMEA3708728) | human gut metagenome | biome: human gut; feature: human-associated habitat; material: faeces | place: China | collected 2014 ... | reverse complement strand
CCGGGGGCTGATCCCCTGGCCTGCCTCCAGCACCGACCTGCTGGGTGCTGGTGTGGTGAAGGTGTTTGGCGGTCGAGAGACCGGGGAGTCCACCAGCCGGCGGCCCGGCACCATCCTTTCTGCCGACAAACGGGGCATCCGGGTCGCCTGTGGAGATGGAAAGGTGCTCTGCTTGACAGAGCTTCAGGCGCCTGGAAGTCGACGGATGTCTGCGGCAGACTATTTGAGAGGACACCCTGTTTCGGCGGAAGAGGATTGAGACCCATTCAGAAGCGGGAGGTGAAGCCCTGTGGATGCCCGAGAAACGGCGCTCCTCACCCTGAACGCCTGTGAGAGACAGGGGGGATGGTCGGACGGCGCCCTAAAAAAGCAGATATCGGCGGCCGGATTGGACGCGGCGCTGGCCACCCAGCTGTGCGCCGGTGTTTTGCAGAACCAGATGCTCCTGGACTTCTACCTGGCCCATTTCTCCAATATCCCCCTCAAGCGGATGGAGGGGCGGGTGGTCCAGGCCCTGCGCCTGGGGGCCTACCAGATGCTCTTTCTGGACAGGATCCCCCACAGCGCAGCGGTCAACCGGTCCGTAGAGCTGACCCGGGCCTACTGCAAGAACCCCCGGGCGGCGGGGATGGTCAACGGCATCCTCCGCAGTCTGGAGAGGAGCCTGGAGCGTCTGCCCACCATCCCCCAGCGGGACCCGGTGGAGTACCTGTCCATCCTGTACAGCCATCCGGCGTGGATGGTGCGGGAATTCCTGCTGACTCTGGGGAACGACGGTGCTGCGGCCCTGCTGCGGGCCAACAACGCGCAGCCTGCCACGGCGGCCCAGGTGAACACCCTGAAGATCAACGCCCGGGAGCTGCGCCTGCGCCTGGAGGAGCGAGGGGTCCGGGCAGAGAAACACCCCTGGCTGACAGACTGTATCCTCCTGTCTGGGACCGGGAATCTGGAGGAGCTGCCGGAGTTTCAGGCGGGTCTCTTCTACATCCAGGACCCAGCTTCCCGGCTGGCGGTGGCGGCAGCAGGCCCTGCCGCGGGGATGCGGGTGCTGGATGTGTGCGCCGCCCCCGGAGGCAAGTCCTTTGCCGCCGCCATTCAGATGGAGGACCGGGGCGAGGTGGTGTCCTGCGACCTCCATCCCCACAAAAAGACCCTGATCCACCGTGGGGCGGAGCGGCTGGGCCTGTCCTGTGTCCAGGCCCTCACCGCCGATGGCAAGGTACGCCGGACAGAGTGGGAGGGGGGATTCGACCTGGTGCTGGTGGACGCGCCCTGCTCCGGGCTGGGGGTGATCCGGAAAAAGCCGGACATCCGCTATAAGGACCCGGAGCCGCTGGCCTCCCTGCCGGCGGTCCAGAGCGCCATTCTGGACAATGCCTGCGCCTATGTGAAGCCGGGCGGGGTGCTGCTCTACTCCACCTGTACCATCCTCCGCCGGGAGAACCAGACGGTCACCGACCGCTTTTTGGAGGAGCATCCGGGGTTTGTCCGGGAGGGCTTCTCTCTCCCCGGACCGGCGGGGGAGGTCCCGGAGGGACAGCTCACCCTGTGGCCCCAGGTCCACGGGACGGACGGATTTTACCTGTGCAGACTGCGGAAGGAGGGGTGACCGGTGACCGACATCAAATCCATGACTCTGGAGGAGCTGACCGTCTGGCTGAAGGAGCAGGGGGAGCCCGCCTTCCGGGCCAAGCAGATCTTCCACTGGCTGTACCGGGGCGTCTCCTCCTTTGACGAGATGACCGACCTGTCCAAGGCGCTGCGGGAGAAGCTGTCCTCCCTGGCCTTCCTGACGCCTCCCCAGGTGGCCAGAAAGCAGGTGTCCCGGCTGGACGGCACCATCAAATACCTGTGGGAGCTGTCCGACGGCAACTGTGTGGAGTCAGTGCTCATGCGCTATCAGCACGGGAATACCGTGTGTATCTCCTGCCAGGTGGGCTGCCGCATGGGCTGCGCCTTCTGCGCCTCCACCCTGGCGGGAAAGGTGCGGAACCTGACGCCGGCGGAGATGATCGACCAGGTGCTGTTCACCCAGCTGGACAGCGGGGCCCCCATCTCCAACATCGTGCTCATGGGGATTGGGGAGCCGCTGGACAATTTTGAGACGGTGATGAAGTTCCTCACCCTGGTGAACCACCCGGAGGGGCTGAACATCGGGATGCGGCATATCTCCCTGTCCACCTGCGGCCTGACGGAACAAATTGACAAGCTGGCCCAGTATGGGTTACAATTAACACTGTCTGTTTCCCTTCACGCCCCGGATGACGAGACGCGGTCCAGGATCATGCCGGTCAACCGCTCGGTGGGGGTGGAGAAGCTGATGGACACCTGCCGCCGGTATTTTCAGACCACTGGGCGGCGGATCTCCTATGAATACGCCATGATCGACGGGGTGAATGACTCAGACCGGCAGGCGGATCTGCTGGCCGGCCTGTTGAAGGGGATGCCGGGCCATGTGAACCTGATCCCCCTCAACGACGTGGAGGAGAGCCCCCTGAAGCCCAGCCGCCGGGTGGCGGCCTTCCAGAAGCGCCTGGAGCGCCACGGGGTCACCGTGACCGTCCGGCGCCGGCTGGGGAGCGACATCGACGCCTCCTGCGGCCAGCTGCGGCGGAAGGCGATGCAGGAGACAGAGCCCCGCCGGGAGCGGACCGGGGGAGACAGCCGGAGGACCGGCGGGAAAGAGGACGAACTGCCATGAATGTTTGGGGAATTACCGACCGGGGCGTGATCCGGGAGCAGAATCAGGACGCCTTTGCCCATCAGGTGCTGCCTGACGGGCGGGTGCTGGCCCTGGTCTGCGACGGGATGGGCGGCGCCCGGGCGGGCAATGTCGCCAGTACGATGGCGGTGGATATTATTATGGACGAGTTCCTGGCGGAGGAGGAGGGGGCGCGCACCCTGGACAGCCTGAAGGCGGCAGCCGCCTTGGCCAACCGCCGGATCTTTCAGCGGGCCGCCGGGGAGGAGAGCTGCGCCGGGATGGGAACCACGCTGGTGGCCGCCCTGGCCGATGGGGAGGAGGCCCTGATCCTCAATGAGGGGGACAGCAGAGCCTACCACCTGTCGGAGGAGGGCGGCATCGTCCGGGTGACCCGGGACCACTCCCTGGTGGAGGACCTGGTCCAGAGGGGAGAGCTCACCCGGGAGCAGGCCCGCACTCATCCCCATAAAAACCTGATCACCCGGGCCCTGGGGGCCGAGCCGGAGCTGCGGGCCGATGTGTTCCGCCAGCCGCTGGCGGCGGGGGACTATCTGCTGCTGTGCAGCGATGGGCTGAGCAATGTGGTGTCGGAGCAGGAGCTGCTCTATGAGGTGGTCCACGGAGGCGAGGCGTGTACCTGCTGCCGCCGCCTGCTGGAGATCGCCCTGCACCGGGGCGCGCCGGACAACGTGACGGCCGTCCTGATCCAGTGCTGAGCCTCCGCGCCGCGCCGGACCGGCCGGTCCGAGCCAACCTGTATGGAAAGGAGAAAATTTACCATGGATCAGTACATTGGTAAATTACTCGACAACCGATACGAGATCCTGGAGCTGATCGGCGTGGGCGGGATGGCCCGGGTGTACAAGGCCCGCTGCCACCGGCTCAACCGCCTGGTGGCGGTGAAGATCCTGCGGGACGACCTGGTCCAGGATGCGGAGCTGCGCCGCCGCTTCCACGACGAGTCTCAGGCTGTGGCCATGCTGTCCCACCCCAATATTGTGGCGGTGTACGACGTGAGCCGCTCCTCCGACTTTGAGTACATCGTGATGGAGCTGATCGACGGGATCACCCTGAAGCAGTATATGCAGAAAAAGGGGAATAAGCTGAACTGGCGGGAGGCCCTCCACTTCATCACCCAGATCGTCAAGGCACTGGGACACGCCCACAGCCGGGGGATCATCCACCGGGACATCAAGCCCCACAACATTATGGTCCTCCGGGACGGCAGTGTGAAGGTGGCCGACTTCGGCATCGCCCGGGTGGCCTCCGGGGGGCACAGCACCCTGACCCAGGAGGCCCTGGGTTCGGTGCACTACATCTCGCCGGAGCAGGCCCGGGGCAGTCACATCGACGCCCGTTCCGACCTGTATTCCGCCGGCGTGGTCCTGTATGAGATGATCACCGGACGCCTGCCCTTTGAGGGGGACACCCCGGTCTCGGTAGCCATCCAGCATATCAACTCCATCCCGCTCTCCCCCCGGGAGATCGACCCCTCCATCCCGGAGGCGCTGGAGGCCATCACTATGCGGGCCATGGCCCCCAATCCGGACAACCGCTACCCCTCCGCCGATGCCATGCTGGCCGACCTGGAGGAGTTCCGGAAAAACCCCAATATCAGCTTGGACTACGGCCCCGGAGATCTGCCGGGAGACTTTTTGGACGACGAGGAGCGCACCCAGATCCTCAACACCGCCCAGGTGAACGCTGTCCGAAGTAGCGGGCGGCGGGAGCTGGACCACAGCAGTGCCGGGCGTGCCCGCGGGACCTCCTCCGGCCGCCGCTGGGAGGAGGATGAGGAGGACGGGGAGGAGCCCCGCCGCCGGCCCAACTGGCCCATCATCGGCGCGGTGGCCGCCATCCTGATCTTTGTCGGGGCGCTGATGTTCATTTTGTTCTCCTCGCTCTTTTCCGACACGCTGGGTCCGAACCAGAACTCCATTCGGGTACCCTCGGTGGTGGGCATGATGTTTGACCAGGCCAAGAACGATCAGGAGCTGCTTGGGGAATTTACCCTGGAGCAGGCTGGGGAGGCGGTGAGTGAAAAGCCCGCCGGCACCATCCTGGACCAGGATCCCGGGGCAAACAGCCTGGTGAGCAGCAGCGGGACCATCCGGGTCACGGTCAGCTCCGGACCTGCGGACGAGGTGCTGATGCCCGATCTGACCAATGTGCCGCTCCAGAGCGCCCTGTCCCAGCTGAACGGATTGGGAGAGTTTGACATCGACTTCACCTCCCGTACCGACTATGACGACCACATCCCCAAGGACTCTGTGATCTCCACCATCCCCGCTAAGGATCAGCCCCTCACCGAGGGGACCAAGATCTACCTCACCATCAGCTTGGGCAAGGAGGAGGAGACCGTCCCCATGATCGATCTGCGGGGGATGACCCAGGAGCAGGCGGAGAAGGCCATCGTGGGTCTTGGCCTGACGGTGGGCACCGTGGACCACTCCAGCAGTGATATGCCCGCCGGGCAGGTCTGGTTCCAGTCCGTGGAGCCCAAGGACGAGGTAGCCCCGGGGACCAAGGTGAATATCATCATCAGCACCGGTTCTGCCGGGGGAAGCCAACAGAACTCCAAGACGATCACCTTTAATCTGCCCGATTCGGGTGAGATCGTCAGCGTCCAGGTGATCGACAGCAGCGGAAATACGGTATGGGGCCCGGAGGAGAAGGATACCAACCTGGAAGTGGCGGTGGAGGTCACCGTGAGCGGCTCCGGGACGGAGGAGTTCACCCTCCTGGTGAACGGGAGCGCGTACAGCACCAAGACCGTGGACTTTGAGGCCGAATGATGGAGGGAATGATCCGAAAGGCCCTCAGCGGCTTCTACTATGTGGACGATGGGACCTCCCTTACCGCCTGCCGGGGGAGGGGGAAGCTCCGCCATGCCAAGATCACGCCCCTGGTGGGGGACCGGGTGGAGTTTACTCCCCTGGACAACGGACAGGGGGCCATTGACGCCATCCTGCCCCGAAAAAACCAGTTTCAGCGTCCGGCGGTGGCCAACATCGACCAGCTGGTGATCGTGGCCTCTCAGGCGATCCCGGTAACCGATCCCTTCCTCATCGACCGGGTCATCGCCATTGCGGAGGGGAACCACTGTGAGAGCATTGTGTGCATCAACAAGTGCGACCTGGCCTCCGGCGGTGAGCTGGCCGCCATCTATGAGCAGGCCGGCTTCCTGACCGTTCAGGTGAGCGCCGAGACGGGGGAGGGACTGGACCGGCTCCGGGAGCTGATTTCTGGAAAGGTATCTACCTTTACAGGCAACTCCGGCGTTGGAAAATCCAGCATTTTGAACGCTCTGGAGCCCGGTGTCTCGCTGGAGACGGGAGATGTGAGCGAGAAGCTGGGCCGTGGACGGCACACCACCCGCCATGTGGAGCTGATCCGCCTGTCCTGCGGGGCCATGGTGGCCGATACGCCGGGGTTCTCCTCCTTTGATACAGAGCGGATGGAGCTGTGCCGGAAGGAGGAACTGGCCGGGCGTTTTCGGGAGTTTGCCCCCTACCGGGACCGGTGCCAGTTCCAGGACTGCGCCCATGTCAAGGAGAAGGGCTGTGCCGTGCTGGCGGCGGTGAAGGCGGGGGAGATCCCCAAAAGCCGCCACGACAGCTATGTCCGCCTGTATGAGCAGGCCAAGCAGATCCCGGACTGGGAACAGCATAAGTAAATACAGGCAGCTTGCCCAAGCTTGGGGCAGGCTGCCTCAGGAAACGGAAAAAGCCCGGCGGATGCCGGGCTTTTTGCTGTCTATATGGATCCGGATACCAGGTCGGCCAGCAGGTCCAGGTGGTCGGCCAGCTTCTCCACCCCGGCGTACTGGTATACCGCCACCCGGCCGCCCCGGCCCACCGCCGCCATCTGCCAGGGGTTATCCTCTACGGTGGCCAGGATGACAAAGTCGGCGCCCGGCCAGTCCACCTCCTCATAGTCCCAGTACAGATTCACCAGGCGGTAGCTGTCCAACTGGGCCCGTGCCACCGGCCGGGCCAAAATTGGGAGGGTGTGGAAATAGGTCATGTCCAGGCTGGGGGAGTAGGTGTACTCGCCCCCGTGGGGATCGGGGGAAAAGGTGGACGGCTTTCGCCCCGGCTGGAGGGCGTCCAGATCCTGGCTGACCTCGTACCACACCGGGGACAGCAGAGAGAAGTACCGCTGGGCCACATTCTCACTGCTCAACCCGGAGTTTTTCCGGTATACGGTCTCATAGGGGCCCAGTGGGACCTGTTCCAGATCGTACAGGGAGATATAGGGGGCTGTAAACTCCTCCACCGGTCGGAGGGTCAGCCGGCTGTCGCCAAACTGATTGTACAGAACAAGGGCCACTAAAATAGGGCCCAGCACCAGCGCGGCGATATTTTCCCGGACGATCCGCCTGCTGGGACCCGGCGACGGTGGCGGCGGAAGCCCCTCCTTCAGAGCGTTGTAGGTGGCGAACAGGGTCTTGCGGTCCCGGCGGTCGATGGGGAGGGAGTAGAAGAACATACCGGCCAGAAAGAACAGCAGAACCGGATTAAAGAGCTGGAGCAGGATCAGGGGCAGGCGGATGAAATGGTCCGGCTGTACATCGTATGAATAGCCCAGGAACAGGACGGCCAGGAACAGGACGCCAAGCAGGCTCCACAGCACAATCTTCCGTCTGCGGTAGGAGCGAAGGTCCTTGACCAGCCGGTCCAGGGAGAGCCCCTGGCTCTGATAGTCGGAAAACAGCTCAGGTGCCTGTGGGTCTGTGGTGTAGAACAGGAAATAGGCCCGGCCCACTCGGAAGGCGTACTCCCACCCAGCCGCCCGGTACAGCTCCAGCTTTTCCTCTGTGGGCTCCAGCCCCTCGCCGGCCTGGTTGGCGAAGGGGTCCAGCCGGAAGCGGGTGCCGGGGAGGCCCCGGTCCTCGAAAACGGCCCAGGAGCCCAGGCTGGTGGGAAACAGGCCCTGGCTGGCCTGCTCCTCCAGCCAGCCCTCCAGCCCGGGGATGTCGTACAGAGAAACGGGGATGATTTTTCGGATCATCGACATAAAACTCACTCCCAATCAGTCATATCGCGGAAGAAAACGGCCATTCAGGATGCGCCGCCCTCCGCCATTTGAATGATGTCCTCCAGATGCTCAGACAGGTCCCCGTGTCCGGTGTAGCGGACCAGGACAACATGACCGTCCGTGGCGGCAGCTGCGGTCTGGAACAGGGTCCGCTCCTTTCGGGCTGTGGATAAGAACTTCACACGGGGATCAGCGTGTTTTGATACCTGCCAGGTCCCGCCCTCCTGATCGGTCCACCAGATGTCCTCATCCAGTTTCATGGACTTGGAAAGCAGTTCCTCAGCCAAGGGGGCTGACAGGAAGGACAGGGGGGCGGGGATGTCGTACCAGTCGATCTGCATCCAGTTCAGCTTTCCGGCCAGGTCCGCCTGTCCGGCCTGAAATACCTCCCACTGGTTCCAGCACAGCAGATAGTGGTTCCTTCGGCTGTAATGGAAGTAGTCCGATTGGTCGGGATCCTCCATTTCATAAGGGCGGTAGCCCTGCCCCTCCACCTGCGCCAGAGAGAGGGGAGAGAAGTCCGACACTTCGCCGATGGGCCTCCTGCCGCCTCCCAGAAAGGGAAGAACATACCGGGGAAGGATCAGCAGGACGATCAGAAGCACACACAGCGCGAAGGACAGCAGGGGGACGAGCCGCCGCCGGGGATAGGGGGCGCGGTGGTCCATGGGCTCGCCCGCCTCCAGGCGGCGCACCAGCCTGGACAGGTCCTGCACCTCGGCCCAGGCGGCGGGCAGGGAGCACAGCTGATAGAGCCCATAGAGGATCAGGGGGACGGCGGAGGTGGTCAATAGATTGAGGATGGGCGTGTCGTTCAGCAGGAGGGCGGTCAAAACAACTGCCAGGACAAGAAATGCCACATTCCCCACAAAGCCCCGGCGGGCGGAACGGTACAGCTTGTTCCACCGCTGGCTCTGCAGCTCCGGGTCGGTGTGGAGGGGCGGGGCGTCCACCCGCTCCGTCCGGTAGACATAATACAGGTTCCGGAGGGTGGTCACATAGGTCCAGCCCGCCTCCTGATAGGCGGCGTTGCGCTCCCGGTCGATGTCCGCAACGCCGGTGATCTCCAGCCCGAAGCGGATGCCGGGGACCGGCTCGCCCCGTCGGAACCGGGCGGTGTCGTGGTTCAGCTTTACCAGGTGGAGGCCCTGGGCCGCCATGTCGGCCAGCCAGTGCTCCAGCCCGGCCATGTCGAAGAGTTCCACAGGGATGATCTTCCGGATCAGTGTTTCTCTCTGTTTCACAGGGATGACCTCCTTTCAGCGGTCAAAGGGTGTCCAGCATTTGGGCGAACCGGGGGAGAAACTGGGTCAGGTCCTTGGAGCCCTCGTACTCCACCCGCATGACGAGGCCGCCTTTCCGGAGGATAAGGTAACAGAAGCCTGGATTTCGCTCGTTTTGGTAGTACCAGATCTCCTCCAGACCGTGGGCGGGCTCCAGAGCCTGATAGTCCTCATGTCCGCCCCAGGAGCGCCACTCCCAGGCCCGCCGCTCCGCCACGGCGGGGAGCAGATAGCGGGTGATGTTGATCTCCAGATGGGGGATGTCAGCCAGGGAGCCGCCGGAGCCAAAGACCCGGTTGGACTCCCACTGCTGGTAGTACCAGTTCTCCGGGGTGAGGGGGCTGTCGCCGTGGGAGATGTAGTCCATGTTGTACATGGTATCTCCAGTGGGCCGGAACTCCGGCCCTTCGATCTCAGCCATGGTGACAAAGCCGGAGCCGGCCAGATCATAGGGGAAATAGCCGTGGGTGAAGTAGCGAAAGGTAAACTCTGCCGCCACCAGCACGAGAGGGAGAACAGCGAGGGCGGAGAGCACGCCGGCCAGCCTGCTGGCCGGTGGAGTGGTGATGGGAAGATCGTGCCGGATCTGCCGCCGGAATTTCCACAGGGAGAACAGGCCAAGCAGATAGGAGAGGTCGGTCAGTCCCATGCCCAGCAGGGCCAGGAGCCAGGGAAGGAGATCGCCTGCTAAAAGCTCTGCCCAATAAAAGCGGAGGTAGGTGGGATCCGTAAACCGGGAGGAGTAGAAAAAGCTCAGGATCAGGAAATTGAGGAGGGCCAGCCCTGCGCCTCCCAGCAGCTTCTGCCTGAAAAAGCGGCGGAGCGCATAGCTCAGCACCTGGGGATCTGTGTGGGCCTGTGCGTCCGGCTCCGGGGTGGCGAACACATAGAAGTTTTTGCGGAAGTCTCCCAGATGTGTCCACCCGGCAGATTCGTACAGGCCGATGATCTCCGGATCGTCCTCTGCAATCTTTGTCCGGGCGGGCTCCAAATGGATGCGGAGGGAGGTGGGTTCTGCCGGGAGGAACAGGGTAAAGGGCCCCAGCGTCATAGAAAACTGCATCCCACGGGCGGCCATGCGCTGGAGCCAGCGCTCCAGGCCGGGGATGTCATAGCCGCTCACCGGAGGAAATCGAACTGCGGTATGCTGCTTCATATCGGGCGGACCTCCTTATGGTTCGCTTGTTTGTGTGAGCATTTGGACAATCTGCGGGAACCACTGGGACAGGTCCCGGCTGCCCTCGTAGGAGAGGAGCAGGGCGCGCCTGTCCTTCTGAGCCAGAATCTCCCAGTGGATCCCGTCCCTGCGGAAGCGGAAGGCCTCTGCCCCCGGGACGGCGGCCTCTTGGAAGGGGAGGGAGGCGGGGAGTTGACTGTAATAGCCGTCCCCGGTCAGGGCGGCCTGTTCCAGCTCCTCCAGCAGGCTTTGGGCGGAGCGGGCAGTCGGGTCGATAAAATAATGGACCTCCATGGAGGCGCGGCCCCGTGCCCCGGAACCGCTCTGGTCGATGAAATACCGGGTTCGGACGAGGGAGCGGTCAATATCCACATCGTTACAGGTGACCGTATGGAACGCGGAGGGAGGGGGCGGGGGAAAGCTGTCCGGCCAGCCCTGAGGGGCGGCTGTCCGGTTTTCGTCGGGTGTCCAGCCGTCCCCGCCATCCACCTCGGCCAGGGTGAGCAGAGGAAAGTCCGGGTCCCAGTTGGTCAGCGGCAGATCGGAGCGGGAGGATAGGGTGGAAAATCCAAAGGAGAACAGGATAAAGAGAAACAGGGGGACAATGAAGGCTTCCAGTACCGTCTGAGCACGGAACAGAGTGGCGGAATAGGGGAGTGGGGGTTGTTTTTCCTGCCTGAGGCGGCGCCGGAAGAGCAGAAGTGCGGCCAGATTGACCCCGCGGTCCATGAGCAGAAGGAAGAAGCAGATACAGATCGGGACGTAGAATCCAATTGCTTCCAGGCGATAGATCGGGCCCCGGTCCAGCCCCCAAGAGAGCCGTGTGATGGCGTGGAACAAAAGGTATCCGGAAAAAAGTAGGGTGGCAAAGCCCCGGCGGATGGGGGTGCGCAGAGCATAGATCAGGCTGTCGGTGTCGGTGAAGGGCTCCGGCGCGGCGGGATCGTCGTGAAAAAAGACGTGGACACAGATGGTGCCTCTGCCGGCGCATACCACATACTGCCAGCCCTGGTCAGCGTACAGCTCCAGCAGCTCCTCAGAGGGGGCGGTATCCCCATATTTGGCGGGACACAGGCGGTAGCGGCGGCCATTCCGGGGCGTTCCCCGGCGGAAGCGGAAAGACTGGGTGGAGAAGTTGGCCTGCCGCTCCAGAAAAAGCCCCGGGCGGCCATGTCGGACAGCCAGCGCTCCATGCCCGGAAGATCCAGGACGCTGACAGGCGCTCGTTTTGTCACAAAGTCTCTCTGCTGTTTCATAAAACGCTCCTTTCTGCATCATCCGGCGCTTCCGCCGGGTCAGATCTCCTCTTCCGCGTCGTTCAGACAGGCCCTCAGCCGGTCCAGCTCCTCCTGAAAGACGGCCCTTCCCTTCCCGGTGAGGCGGTAGGTCCGCTTCCGGCCGTCCACCTCGGTCTCCTGGATCAGGCCCTCCTCCTGGAACTTGCCCAGCAGGGTATACAGCGTGCCCGGCCCCAGCCGGACCCGGTCCCGCGTCTTGCGGGCGACAAATTCTGTGATCTCCGTGCCGCACATATCCCGCTTCAAAAAGGACATGAGGACATAGAACATCGGTTCAGTCAGCGGACCGCGGTCCTTGCCTCCCACCGGAACCCCTCCTTGCAATATCGTATCGCGATATTATCTGTTCCCATTATAATATCGAGGCACGATATTGTCAAGAATTGGGTTGAAGGATGGGAAAATTCTGTGGAACAGGACAACGGATTCTGACTGGTTTCGTTGGCCGGGAGCCCTATAATGGGGACAGGCAAACGGGCTGCGGCCCGGAGATGGAGAGGAGGGGCCGGGGGTGACAGTCATCTATGTGGACACGCTGTTTCTGCTCAACACGATGGTGGACTACCTGCTGCTGCTGGCCTCGGCCCGGCTGGCGGGGGAGCCCCTGGCCCGGCTGCGCTTCGCCCTGGGGGCTGTCCTGGGCGGATTGTACGCGGTGGCCATCTTTCTGCCGGGGATGGGCTTTCTGGCCCGGCCCCTGTGCCGGGGGGCGGCGGCGGTGCTGATGGTGCTGCTGGCCTTCTGGCGGAGCAGAAGGCTGCTGCGCCAGGTGCTGATTTTCCTGGCCCTGGCCTGCGCCTTTGGGGGCGGGGTGCTGGCGGTGGAGCTGCTGGGGGGACAGAGGCTGGCCCTGGGGGGCGGCGTGCTGTACTCCGGGATGGATCTGAAGATCGTACTGCTGTCGGCGGCAGGCTGCTATGGCCTGCTGACCCTGGTGTTTCGGGGGATCGGGCGGCACGGCGGCCCCTCCGGGGAGCTGACCCGGGTGCGCCTGACCCTGGGGGAGCGGCAGGTGGAGCTCACCGGCCTGGTGGATACGGGCAACACACTCACCGATCCGGCCACCGGCCGGCCTGTGCTGGTGGCGGAGGCGGACAGCCTGGAGGAGCTGCTTCCACCGGGGCTCCGGCCCGGTCCGGCAGAGCTGCGGGACCCGGCGGGGGTGCTGGAGCGGCTGGAGGACGGACCTTGGCGGCTGCGGTTCCGCCTGCTGCCCTACCGGGCAGTGGGGGTGGAGCGGGGGCTGCTGCTGGCGCTGCGGATGGACCGGGTGCAGGTGGGGGAGGAGGACAGGGGGCCTATGCTGGCCGCCCTGTCCCCCACGCCGGTGTCCGATGGAGGTGCTTACCGCGTGCTGGTGGGGGCGGAGTGACAGCAAAGTGAAAGGGGAATGGGGATGAAGATTTGGAGCGTGCTGGCGGAGCGCCTGGCCGGACTGCTGACCCGGCTGGGGCTGTGCTCCCCCGGCAAGGTGATGTACATCGGCGGGAGCGACACCCTTCCAACCCCGCTGCCAAGGGAGGAGGAGGCCGCGGCCATCGCCCGTCTGGAGCAGGGGGATGAGGAGGCCCGCAAGACGCTGATCGAGCACAACCTACGCCTGGTGGTCTATATTGCCCGGCGGTTTGAGAATACGGGGATCAACATTGAGGACCTGATCTCCATTGGGACCATCGGCCTGATCAAGGCGGTGGGCACCTATCAGCCCGCCAGGAGCATCAAGCTGGCCACCTACGCCTCCCGGTGCATTGAGAACGAGATCCTGATGTATCTGCGCAAGACCTCGTCGCAAAAGACGGAGCTCTCCTTTGACGAGCCCCTGAATACCGACTGGGACGGCAACGAGCTGCTCCTGTCCGACATCCTGGGCACGGAGAGCGACCTGGTTATGCGGCCCATCGAGGCCGATGTGGACCGGCAGCTGCTGCGCCGGGCCATGGACAGCCTGGAGCCCAGGGAGCGGAGGATCATCACCATGCGCTTCGGGCTGGACGGGCGGGAGGAGCGCACCCAGAAGGAGGTGGCGGACGTGATGGGGATCTCCCAGTCCTATATCTCCCGGCTGGAGAAGCGGATCATCGCCCGTCTGAAGAAGGAGATGCTGCGCATGATGTGACCGGAGGGACCCGTGAAAACGGGACCTCCGCGATTTTTTTGGGATTTCCCCATAGGAGGATTTGACATCCCGGCCCACATCGGGTAAACTGTATTCCGTTCCATAGGACCATTTTTTTCGGGAACGGAGGGTGTGCATGAAGCGGAACGTAAAGGTTTCCACCGCAGTGATCCGCCGCCTGCCCCGTTACTACCGCCATCTTTCAGAGCTTCAGCGGAAGGGGATCGTGCGGATCTCTTCCAGCGCCCTTGGGAAATCCATCGGGCTGACTGCATCGCAGATCCGCCAGGACCTGTTCTGCTTCGGCGGCTTTGGGCAGCAGGGATACGGGTACAAGGTGGACGTGCTCAAGGGGCAGATCGGCGAGATCCTGGGGATCAACCGGGGACACACCATTGTCGTGCTGGGGGCGGGCAACCTGGGCCGGGCCCTCATTGAGAATTTCAAATTTTCCAACAACGGCTTTCAGCTCCTGGCCGCCTTTGATGTGCAGGAGGGGACGGTGGGCACCCAGATCGCCGGCGTCCCCGTCTATCACGCGGATACTTTGGAGGCCTTCCTGGCGGAGCACCCTGCCAGCGTGGGGCTGCTCACGGTGCCCAAGTCTGCCGCCCAGGTGATGGGCGAGCGGCTGGTGGCCGCCGGCGTCCAGGGGATCTGGAACTTTACCAACTATGAGGTCTCCTTCCCGGGGGCGGATGTGGTGGTGGAGAGCGTCCACTTCTCCGACAGCCTGCTGGCCCTCAGCTATATGATCTCCCAGCGGGAGGACGGAGAGGACGGGGAGGAACAGACATGAGACGGAAAACAGCAAGACTGCTGCTCAGCGGCGGCATCCTGGCGGCGGTCCTCAGCGGCGGGGCCCTGGCCCTCAGCGGCGGGGACAGCCTGATCTCCCTGCGTGAGCTGAATGAGATCTTCCTGCCCAAGGCCCAGACCCAGATGGAGGAGCGGATGAACAGCGCCCTCCAGTCCACCTATGACCAGGCCCTGGCCCAGAGTCAGGGGGAGAGCGGCGGGGGCGGCGGCCTGTACAGCGCCGACCTGCGCAGCCGCACCTTCCACCAGGGGGATACTCTGACCCTGCCCGCCGGCTCCGGAGTGCTGGCCATGGCCGGGACGGGAGAGGTGATCCACAGCGGCGCGTTCATCGACGTGACCGAGGGGGTGGAGATCCCCTCCGGGAGCAAGCTGACGCCGGGGCACCGCTATCTGGCGGGGGAGGACACCTCCGCCGTGATCTCGGTGCGCTCCGGGGCGATGTATTTGGGGCTCCAGGGGAGCTACGGCTATGAGCCGGGCGGAGGGGACCCAATGCCTTTTGTGGATGTGGCCCAGGGGGACTGGTTCCAGTCCGCGGTGGAGTATGTGTACGGGAACGGCCTGTTCTCCGGGATGAGCGCCGACCGCTTCAGTCCGGGGACCACCATGAACCGGGCCATGCTGGTGACGGTGTTTTACCGCCTGGCGGGCTCCCCGGAAGGGGAGCTGAACGCGGCCGACGCCTCCTTCACCGATGTGGCCGACGGAAGCTGGTACGCCCCCTTCGTGCGGTGGGGCTATGTCCAGGGGGTGACGGCCGGCATGGGGGATGGGAGTTTCGCCCCGGAGCAGAGCGTCACCCGGCAGCAGATCCTGGTGATGCTCCACAGCTTTGCCCGGCAGTATCTGAAGCTGACCCCCACCGGCACGGCGGACCTGTCCATCTATGGGGACGGAGGACAGGTGGCCGGCTGGGCCCGGGACGCAGTCTCCTGGGCAGTGTCGGCGGGGCTGATCGTTCCGTCGGGTGAGGGGACTCTCCGACCGGCGGATCCAGCCAGCCGGGCCGAGGTGGCAGCCATTCTGATGAAATTCAGCAGCCTCTATCTGTAACCCTTTCCCGCCTCTGACATAGGATAGTTTGAGCGCGGCGCAGCGCCGCCTCAAATCTTCATCTTCAGGGGGTACTTCAATATGGGGTGCTGCAATAACAGCTGGGGCGGCGGAGGCTGCCTGTGGATCATCGTGCTGATCATCATCCTCTGCTGCTGCTGTGGGAACAGCGGGGGCTGTGGGAATTCCTGTGGCTGCGGGAACGGCTGCGGCTGTGGAAATAACTGCGGCGGCTGCTGCTGACCGAGGTTCCGAAGCAAATTGAATCGATGCATGGGCGGCGCGCGCTCCGGGAGGGGCGCGCGCCCCTTTTGTCTGCCTGTGCAGCCGGACAGCTGGAAGTTTCTGAGTGGAATTCCATGCAATCTCCGAAAAGAATGATTGCATTTTTATGAAAATGGGTGTATGATAAACACCAATGAACCGTTCCGTTTGGAACAGTTCCGGCAGCCGTAGGCCGGGAGAGGGGACAGGCTGTGCCTGTCTCCGCCTCCTGTGGAAGCCTTCGGCCGTCCGTCCCTGCGTGCGGACCGGCGTCCCTGCTTTCTGTTCAGGCTCAGAAGGGGGGCGGCGGGCTTTGTTGCGTCGTGCAGGCCCCATGCAGGCAGAAAAATTACCTTTGGAACGTCAAAGTTAGGGAGGGCTGAGAGAGAGCCGGGGACAGGAGTCCCGGAACGCAGCTGAAGGATCCGGGCGCGGGACGCCGAGGATGTTCCAGCTGTGCTCCGCGGGCGTCAGAGCGCCGGCAGAAAAAATGCGACTATTTCCCCAGCGATTGCAGTATAGGGAGGTTGAAATCCGAATGAGTAAATTTCTCAAACGCTCTGCGCAAGGCGCGGGAGTTCCTCACGAGAAGAGAACTTCCAACCTTGAGACGGTCGCGATGCCGCTTCCGTCCAAGATCGTCCTGTCCATGGGCCAGCACATCGGCGCTCCGGCGTCTCCGGCTGTGGCCAAGGGCGATCAGGTGTACGTAGGCACCATCGTCGGAAAGTCCGGGGGCTTTGTGTCCTCTGACATCCACTCCGGCGTCTCCGGTACGGTCTCTGAGATCACCACCATCACCGCCCCCAACGGCGCGACCCAGACCGCTGTGGTCATCGTGCCCGACGGCGAGCAGAAGGTGGACCCCGCCATTGCCCCCCCTGAGGTGACGGATTACAAGTCCTTTGTGGACGCCATCCGGGCCAGCGGCCTGGTGGGTCTGGGCGGCGCCGGCTTCCCCACGGCGGTGAAGCTGTCCCCCAAGAACCTGGACG
>ERZ832522.3594-NODE-3594-length-16769-cov-4.293766_pt1 | contig 16769 bp, 9 predicted proteins | sample MGYA00519951_ERZ832522 | MGnify/ENA primary metagenome ERZ832522 (study PRJEB31850, sample SAMEA3708728) | human gut metagenome | biome: human gut; feature: human-associated habitat; material: faeces | place: China | collected 2014 ... | reverse complement strand
ATATACAAGAAGGGCGTTCTCTTTTTTGTGGAGACTATGAATTATTCAGGTTAAGTGACCGTTCGACTTTTGTATATAAACCTACATCTGAAACAGATGGTAATTTGCAAGCAGGGAAGCTACATAAGTATGAAATAAAAGTAGTTAAGGGTGAGGTAAACGTGTCAGCTTCAGGTGTTGCATCATGGACTGAAAAACCGTCAAGCCAAGACGCGGCTCAGAAGCAGTCTTATCATGTGATATTACCTGAGTCATTACCTGAGTCATTACAATCTGATGGTTATGTAATCACTGATTTGTCTAATGATAAGCCTATAACAGTACAGGGTAATAGTTTTAGTGTTTCTTCAGCTGGATTTTCAATAGCTTATACGGCAACAGATCTTTCAAAAGGATTTTCTATTTTAAAAGGAATAGGAGAGGTTAAGCGTACATATAAAGAAGATTCCAATATTGAGTATACTTTCAGTTTTACCAATTTAAAGCGTGACCTGACACTTTCGTATGGTGAATATATACAGGTTGGAGATTATTATTTTAGTGATAATACTTGCTCTGTTTTACCAACAAAAGATGGGGCAACTTGTATAGGCATAGTGTTTCATGTAGGCACCGGAGCAGGTGACAGTAAGGAAAATTATGCTGGTACTTCTTTAGCTTGTATTCGGGGATATGCTGTAGCGTTGAAGGATGCACAAGAATCTGCTGGGATATGGGGACCACGGAAACATGTTGAAGGAATAGAATCCTCAGAATCTTATGTCTATTCTTATTTAGGATATAAGAATTCCATGATTGTGAAATCTCTTCCTAGTTTTGGAGATGCTGTCATAAATGAGCCAACGAAATCTGATACTTATTGGGCTTTTAAGGTTGCTTTAGAGTATACAGTTTCTGCTCCAGAGGGAACAAGCGGATGGTATTTACCTTCAATTGGTCAGCTTGTTGATATTCGTAGAATACCTGAGGTCGAAACTTTATTATTATCTGCAGGAGGAGATAGATTTAAAACAGACCATGTAACTAATGAATATGGTGTAAAAGGTGGTTATTGGTCTTCTTCAGAAATGAAGGAAAGTGATGCTTGGTATTTTTCTTTTGAGGAGATGAATTATAAATCATGGTCAAAAAGCCAAGATTTTGCAGCAGTGTCTTATGTTCGTCCTGTACTAACATTCTAATAGAGAAACATTATGATAAAAGATATTTTATATATATTGGTATTTGTCGGTTTGTTTGCTTCCTGTGATTCAGAGCAATTTTCATCTGGAACAAAAGATGATACGACGACAAATAATGTATTAAAACTGAATATATCACGGGCCGATTTTAGTGATATGACAGCGGATGATTCACGTGTGTCCAACTCAGGTACTTCAACATCTTTTACGGAAGGTGATGTGATAGGAGTACTTGTGACTCAAGATGGAAAGAATTACAATCTTCCTTATCGTTATAATGGAACCAATTGGGAGTTTGATACTAGTTCAGAGAAGAAGCTTTTTACTAAAACAACAGCTGATGAAAATTTGACATTTATATTGTATTATCCCTATTCAGCAAAGGCAGATAACGTGACAACTTTGAAAGAACTAAAAACTGTATTTCCTGTAAAAACAGACCAGAGCAGTGAGGATGATTATATTTCTTCTGATTTGCTTTATGCAGAAGTTACAACTGCAGAATCAACCGTTTCTGCGGAGATGAGGCATCTTCGTGCCTTATTTACTTATAAGCCGAAAGTGAAGTTTCAAACGACTGTGGCGGAGGAGGGAGGTTTTGAATCCTATGCTTTGTCATTAGCTGATATTTCATTTTCTGATGAAGCAGGAGAGATAAAATGCTACAAGACCACAGATGGTGAGTACCGCTATATTGTTGATAAAAAGAATACAATTACCTGGGTTTACGATTATGCGGGTATGGTATATGAAGGGAAAAAAGAATTAGTAGTGACTTCTGGAATAAAGTATGCTACAACGGAGTTTATAAATACGGGGGTATATGATGAATCCAAAGCTAAAATTGGTGATTTTTATTGTATAGATAGTGATAATAAAGGATATGTTCTGCCTCAGGAGTTTGATATTGCTTCATCTACTCATACTTGTATAGGCATAGTATTCCATGTAGGGGCTGGCTCTGGTGACAGTCAGAAAAATTATGATGGGACTTCTTTAGCTTCTAGTGGTATTCGGGGATATGTTGTAGCATTGAAGGATGCTGGAAGTTTTCCGTGGGCTTCGAATGAAGATTTGGGTGGTAAGTTGCTTACCAATAAAGATAAACAATTATGGATAGGTTACTTAAATACAAAAGCAGTCCAAGAAGAGACCTTAGAAAATTATCCAGCTTTTAATAAATGTATTAATTTTAAGCCTATAGCTCCTTCTGGAAGTAGTGGATGGTATTTGCCTTCATGTGCACAATTAGAGGCTATTTTTTCTCAAAAAAAGACTTTGGACAAAGAACTGCAGAATGTTTCAGGTTCACAGTTGATACAAGGAGATTGGTATTGGAGTAGTACACAGTCAGATAATGATAACCAGGCTGTAATGTATTTGTTGAAAGATAATGGTGGAACAACTGATTGGGGTAAACCTAATTTTTATAATGTTCGTCCCGTATTAACATTCTGAGAATAGAGTTTATAAATTTTAAAAAGGAGAGCGCATTGTGATGTAAGTGCTCTCCTTTCTTTTTAGAATTTATAATCTCATCACCTCCTGTTCAAAGTTATCCTTATCCCCTTTAGCTTTGTTACGGATTTTACTTCTGTAGTTATATACCGTAGCTAATGAGTATCCCAAGAAATGAGCAATTCGGTTGGCGTCGGTCACTCCCAGGCGAATCAAGGCGAAAATGCGTAATTCTGTGTTTAAGATTTCTCCGGGTTTGGGCTCAATTTTTCCATCTTCATTCAACAGGTTGTTGAAATCATGGATGAAGTTGGGAAATAGTTCCAAGAACGATTTATCAAACTCATTATAGAAGTTTTTACGTTCTTCACGCAGAAAGTCTGCCGAACGGATCGCTTTAAACAAATCTTCTATACGGGAAGCCATAGCTAATTTCTCAAGTGAGCGTCTGTATTGTTCCAGTTTGTCCAGATAGCTGACACAACGGTCCAGATAACGGGCGATGTACACTTCTTTGATTTTCCCTGTCTGTTGCAACTGCTGGTTGAGAGCTACCAATTCTTTGTTGCTTTTCGAGAGATTCTTTCGCATGAGAGAAAGTTTTCTCAGTCCATGGTATAGGTAAAAGGCCAGTAGGATGAGACATACAGCCAGTCCGGTAATGCTAAGAGTCAGGATTCTTCCTAACCGTTTCTCCTGTGCCTTTTTGTCGGAATAAGCCTTATCGATGATGGGATAGAATTCTGTGACTTCTAAAAAACGCAAGCGTGCATTGCAGGCTACAGCGTCTTTCATGGAGCAGCTTACATAATTATAAGCTCTTTCCGGGTCGCCTTGCTGGTACACCAGACGAGCAAGCTTTTGAAGGGCTGCGTATTCACGAACCGATGCATTGAGGTCAATGAGGGCTGTCTGAGCAAGGTAATAGATTTCCATGTCTGTGTCTTTCTTTGCTTCGTATGCCAATGAAAGGGTATAGTATGCGTATGCTTTTTCCTGCATGTCTAAAGGAGAAGTAAGCACTTTATTTAAGATGGGAATAGCCTGATCTGCCTGCCCGCTTAATATCATTTTTTCTGCCAATACAATGCTACGGTCGCTCCCCTGAGGAAGTATTTTCAACAGGGAGTCACGATATAGTTCTGTCTTTTTCAGATACGTTTGTTTTACGTGTGGGTCTACTGTATTATCTGTCATCCATCCATAACAGGCTCTTATGGTGAAATAATAATATTCTAAGTTGGGGGAAGACAGCTCGTGAGGGTGAATTGTTTGTAATTCTGTCAAGGCCTCATTGTACATGCCCATGACACCTCTTACTTCTGCCCGATTGATGGAGATTTCGATGTCTCGCTCCGGTTGAGGCTGGAGAGAGTTGTAGTATTCTTTACGGTGAATATAATGGCAGGCAGAATCAGCTTGATAATGCAGGTATAAATTGAAGAGTTCTCCACAGAGATTATAACGCTCGGTATTGTCTGTGGCATAGTTCAGTCGTTGTTTGATTTGAGATATGGCGGCTTCTCTGTCGTTTTTAAATTTCTCTTTTTGGGAAATTGCGTTATCTAATTGCTCTAAGATTCGTTGCTCGGAGCTTTGTGCGGAAATGGAGATGAACCAGCCTTCTGCAATAAACAATATAAGGAAAAGTATAGATCTCATAGTTTTAAGGTTGAATATCTGGTGTTATATCATTTATATTTTAGTTGCTTCAAATTTTGTTAACTTGTTGTAAACCTTCTGTTTACTTCTTTTATGTGTTTATATTTTATTTCCAAAGATAAGAAATCTTTTGTCATGAATCTACTTTTGCGTTGAAAAACATTTCAACCTCAATATCATGAAACATGCATTAATTTTATTGATTGTATTCCTTTTCTCGTGGGGAGGAGGACAGACTGCTCAGGCAATGGAGATAAAGAAAGTGGCTCCTTCTTTCTGGTGGGCAGGAATGAAAAACCCGGAACTCCAGATTTTGTTATATGGAGAAGATTTGGCTTTGTCGGATGTGAGTGTATCCGGCGAAGGAATTTATCTGAAAGAAACGGTTAGGCAGGACAATCCGAATTATTTGTTGCTCTACCTTGATTTATCGGAAGCAAAGGCACAGACTTTTCAAATCCTGTTGAAAAACGGAAAAAAGAAATTGCAGATTCCATACGAACTGAAATCGCGCATGCGGAGAGGAGAAGATGTAAAAGGTTTTACTTCAGAAGATGTACTTTACCTGATTATGCCCGATCGTTTTGCCAACGGTAATCCTGAAAATGACGTGATAGACGGGATGCGTGAGAAGAAGATGGATCGTGCTGATTCGTTTGCACGCCATGGTGGTGATATTCAAGGTATATCAAATCATTTGGATTATATTGCCGATTTGGGAGTAACAGCAATCTGGCTGAATCCTACTCAGGAAAATGATATGGAAAGCGGTTCCTATCATGGATATGCCATTACAGACTATTATCAGATTGACAGACGGTTTGGAAGTAATGAAGATTTCTGTGCATTGGTAGAGAAAGCACATGAAAAGAATCTGAAAGTAGTGATGGATATGATTTTTAATCATTGCGGAAGCGAAAATTACCTGTTTAGAGACAAACCTTCTAAAGATTGGTTTAATTACCACTCTAATTATGTTCAGACTTCGTTTAAAACGTCCAGCGTAATGGATATTCACGCCAGTGCATTCGAAAAGAAGATTGCCACTGACGGGTGGTTTACTTCTGTGATGCCCGATTTTAACCAGCGTAACCGCCATGTGGCACTTTATCTGATACAAAGCAGTATCTGGTGGATTGAATATGCAGGAATCAATGGTATTCGTCAGGATACACATCCCTACGCAGATTTTGATTTTATGAGTCAATGGTGTAAAGAGGTGTTGGATGAATATCCTTATTTTAATATTGTAGGAGAAACCTGGTTGAACAGTAATGTGTTGGTTTCTTATTGGCAGAAGGACAGCAAACTGGCTGCGCCGCTGAATTCTAATTTGCCTACGGTGATGGATTTTCCTTTGCAGGCTTTAATGAACCAGGCATTTGATGAAGAAACCGGTGAATGGGGAGGAGGATTGTATAAGCTGTATGATTATCAGACACAGGATCTGGTATATGCCAATCCGATGAATCTGCTGACCTTTTTAGATAACCATGATACTTCCCGCTTTGTACAGACCGATGAAATGGCGAAGAATCTGAAACGTTATAAGCAGGCCATGGTATTTTTGCTCACTACCAGAGGCATTCCGCAGATTTATTATGGTACGGAAATACTGATGACCGGTGATAAAGGCAAGGGTGATGGTGACTTGCGTAAGGATTTTCCAGGAGGCTGGCAAGGAGATACGCGCAACTGCTTTGTAAAGAATGGGCGGACGACACTGGAAAATGAAGCATTTGAGTTTACCCGTCAATTGCTGAATTGGAGAAAAGGAAATCAGGTGATAGGTAAAGGTAGTCTGAAACATTATTCTATTCAAAACGGAGTGTATGTGTATCAGCGCGAGTTTAACGGTAAATCGGTGGTAGTTATTATGAACGGAACGGATGATTCAAAAGAACTGGACCTGACTCCTTATCAGGAAATTCTTCCACGAGAAAATGCACTTGACGTGTTGACCGGGAAGAATGTGAATTTAAGCGGGAAACTTCGCTTGAATGGAAGAGAAAACCTCATCCTTAACTTCTAAAACGTTTCTATTTTTAGACTATGTGAAAATGGTTAATCGGCTTATTATAAGATGATTACCGTTTATACTGATTTATATTTTCCTTTTTATGAAAATAAGATGAAAAAGTGACGCATAATTTTGCTTTCGGTAATTGAAAAACATAAAATCTAATCAATATTAATACCACGAAGAACTTATGAAAACAAGAAAAACTTTTGCCTTTGTAGCTTTGTGTTGTTGTGCATTGTGGGCGAATGCACAGAAATTAACTTCACCGGATGGAAATCTGGTAATGGACTTTAGCTTGAACCAAAAAGGTGCTCCTGTTTATGAATTAACTTTTAAGAACAAGCCTGTGATAAAACCCAGTACATTGGGACTGGAATTAAAACGGGAAGATCCGGAAAAGCGGATTGGCTTTGAATGGACAGAACGCAAAGATAAAGAACGGGTAGATGAGAAAATGAATCTGATGACTGGTTTTAAAGTCAGAGAAACACATACTTCTACTTTTGATGAAACCTGGCGTCCGGTATGGGGTGAAGAAAGTGAAATACGCAATCATTACAATGAATTGGAAGTGACACTTGATCAGCCGGAAAATGACCGTTACATAGTGATTCGTTTCCGCTTGTTCAACGACGGACTGGGTTTCCGCTATGAGTTCCCTCAGCAGCCTAATTTGAATTATTTCGTAATCAAGGAAGAACATACTCAGTTTGCCATGACCGGTGACCATACGGCATTCTGGATTCCGGGAGATTATGACACGCAGGAATATGACTACACGACTTCACGACTCTCTGAGATTCGTGAGAAAATGAAAACGGCGGTGACGGAAAATTCTTCACAGTTTGTGTTTTCACCTACGGGAGTACAGACGGCCTTGATGATGAAGACGGATGATGGCCTTTATATCAATCTGCATGAAGCCGCTTTGGTGGACTATGCTTGTATGAGCCTGAATCTGGATGATAAGAATATGGTATTTGAATCATGGCTGACTCCGGATGCCAAAGGAGACAAAGGCTATATGCAAACTCCTTGTAATTCACCTTGGCGTACAATTATTGTCAGTGATGATGCACGTAATATTTTGGCCTCTCGTATTACTCTGAACCTGAATGAGCCGTGTAAGATTGAGGATACTTCCTGGATTCATCCGGTAAAATATGTGGGTGTATGGTGGGATATGATTACCAACAAAGGAACTTGGGCTTATACAGATGAATTGCCCAGTGTGAAGCTTGGGGTGACTGATTATTCACAGACAAAGCCGAATGGTAAGCACTCTGCCAATACAGCCAATGTGAAACGTTACATCGATTTTGCGGCAAAACATGGTTTTAATGCGGTACTCGTAGAAGGATGGAATCAAGGTTGGGAAGACTGGTTTGGTAAGAGCAAAGACTATGTGTTTGACTTTGTAACTCCTTATCCGGACTTTGATGTACAGGAAATTCATCGTTATGCGGCAGGTAAAGGTATTGAAATGATGATGCATCATGAAACATCGGCTTCTGTTCGTAATTATGAACGTCATTTGGATAAAGCATACCAGTTTATGGTGGACAATGGGTATAACTCAGTGAAGAGCGGCTATGTGGGTGACATTATTCCTCGTGGTGAACATCACTACGGACAGTGGATGGTAAACCACTATCTGTATGCCGTGAAGAAAGCTGCTGATTATAGAATCATGGTAAATGCGCATGAAGCTGTTCGCCCGACCGGATTGTGCCGTACTTATCCGAACCTGATTGGTAATGAGTCAGCACGTGGTACAGAATACGAGTCGTTTGGCGGAAATAATGTGAATCATACGACTATTCTTCCGTTTACACGTTTGATTGGTGGTCCGATGGATTATACACCGGGTATTTTTGAACCGGACTGCAGCAAAATGAATCCGAATAACAAATCGCATGCACGTACTACCCTGGCACGTCAGCTGGCACTTTATGTTACGATGTACAGCCCGTTGCAGATGGCTGCCGATGTACCAGAAAATTATGAACGCTTCATGGATGCGTTCCAGTTCATTAAAGATGTGGCTGTCGACTGGGATGAAACGAAGTATCTGGAAGCAGAACCGGGGGAATATGTGACGATTGCCCGTCGTGCAAAAGGTACTACTGACTGGTATGTAGGATGTACAGCAGGATATAACGGTCATGAATCGAAGTTGGCTCTTGATTTCCTGGAACCGGGAAAGAAGTATGAAGCTGTGATTTATGCAGATGCCAAAGATGCAAGCTGGGATAAGAATCCGCAGGCTTATACTATCACTAAGAAGAAAGTAACGAACAAGACAAAGTTGAATTTGAAAGCAGCTGTGGGAGGTGGATATGCCATCTCAATTAAAGAAATTAAATAACTAAACGGGATAATAAGGTAACGATTGTGGTGGTTTTCAATAGGTATTAGCATAAAATTTACGGAATACTTTAATTTAATAATATGGAAATAAAGAGGAATGTAATAAGTAAATTCCTGCTATTATGGGTAGTTGGAATGTTACTTTCCGTGCAAGTCTTTGCACAAGGACTTACCGTGAAAGGTATAGTGAAAGATAATACCGGAATGGGCGTGATTGGAGCTAATATTCTGGTGAAAGGAACAACGAACGGAACCATTACGGATTTTGATGGTAATTTTACATTGGAAGCAAAAAAGGGAGATGTGATTGTTATTTCCTTTATCGGTTATAAAACGCAGGAACTTCCAGCTGCAGCTACAATGAATGTGACACTTCAGGATGATACAGAAGTATTGGAAGATGTGGTGGTAATTGGTTATGGTTCGGTGAAGAAAGATGATGCAACCGGTTCTGTAACAGCAATTAAGCCGGATAAGATAAGTAAGGGAATCACTACTTCTCCACAAGATATGATTACCGGAAAAATTGCAGGTGTCAATGTTGTGTCTACTGGTGGTACACCAGGTGCTGGAGCTACCATACGTATTCGTGGAGGTTCATCTTTGAATGCCAGCAATGATCCTTTGATTGTGATTGATGGTCTTGCTATGGATAATGATGGAATCAAAGGTATGTCAAATCCGCTTTCTTTGGTCAATCCTAATGATATTGAAACCTTTACCGTGTTAAAGGATGCTTCTGCTACAGCTATTTATGGTTCACGTGCATCAAATGGTGTAATCATTATCACGACTAAAAAAGGAAAAGTAGGTTCTGCACCGAAAGTAAGTTATGATGGGAATGTGTCTTTTGGAAAGTTGCGTTCAAAACTGGATGTGCTTACCGGGGATGAATACCGGGAATATGTAACCAATTTATTTGGAGGTGAAGAAAATCTGCCCTATCCATTGGGTACAGCAAATACTGACTGGCAGGATGAAGTGTATCGTACGGCTGTGAGTCATGACCATAATATTACAATTTCTGGTGGGCTCAAAAATATGCCTTACCGGGTATCTTTGAGCTATACCAATCAGAATGGTATCATTAAAACTTCTAATTTTGAACGCTTTACAGCTTCTGTAAATTTAGCTCCTTCTTTTTTTGATAACTATTTGAAGTTTAATATTAATGCCAAAAGTATGGTGGCATGGAATCAGTATGCTGATGGAAATGTGGTGAGCGCAGCTGTCACTATGGATCCAACTCGTCCTGTTTACGATAGTAGTACTAATGTCTTTGGAGGCTATTACCAATGGAGTGTACCGGCAAGCTTTAATAATCCTGATTGGGAACTTACTTCTAATTCTTTGGCTACACAGAATCCGGTTGCATTGTTAAACTTAAAAGATGACCATGCAAAATCAAAGAGCTTTATTGGCAACGTAGAAGCAGATTATAAATTCCATTTTTTACCTGATTTACGGATTCATGCCAATTTGGGAGCTGATTACTCTGAAGGCTGCCAGACTACCATTATATCTCCTTATTCATTCTCAAACAACTACTATGGATCAAATGGGGTTGCTTATGAATATAAGTATAATTTGTCGGGAAGCGCTTATTTGCAATATATCAAAGATTTTGCAGATGGAAAACATGCGTTGGACGTAATGATAGGTACAGAAGAACAGCATTTCCATCGTACGGGTTATGAAATAAAAAGTGGAACAAACCCTTTGACTAATGCTGCATATGATGAAGTGAAAAGAGAAGATACTGCTTATGGCTATCATAGTACTTTGGTTTCATTTTTCGGTCGTTTGAACTATACTTTGATGAATAAGTATCTGCTTACAGCAACTTTACGTCAAGATGGTACTTCCCGATTTGCCAGTAGCTCCAGATGGGGTACATTCCCTTCTTTTGCTTTTGGATGGAAAATGAAAGAGGAAGGTTTCTTGCAAGATGTAGATTGCTTGTCTGATTTGAAGCTTCGTTTAGGATGGGGTGTGACAGGACAACAGAACTTGGGGAATACGCAAGACTTTCCTTATTTACCATTATATACAGCCAATAGAGACTTTGCATACTATCCAATGGGAGATGGATATTTGACCACCTCCAGACCTGCTTCTTATAATCCTTCTTTGAAATGGGAGGAAACTACAACCTGGAACGCCGGACTTGATTTTGGCTTTTTGAATGGACGCATTGCGGGTACATTGGATTATTATTACCGTGAAACGAATGATTTGATTAACAGTGTATATATTGCTACCGGTACAAACTTCAGCAATATGCTGCTGAGCAATGTGGGTTCTCTTCGTAACCAGGGTATAGAATTCTCAATTAATACCAAACCTATTGTAACCAAGGATTTTATTTGGGATTTGGGGTATAATGTAACCTGGAATAACAATAAGATTACGAAGCTGACAGGTGGGGATGATGAGGATTATTATGTGGCTACAGGCGGTATATCTACGAGCACGGGTTCTACTATTCAGGCACATAAAGTGGGATATGCTGCATCGTCATTTTATGTTTATCAGCAAGTGTATGATGATAACGGAAATCCGATAGAAAATACATTTGTAGATCGTAACAATGATGGAATTATCAATGACAGCGACCGGTATATTTACAAAAAACCGACAGCAGATGTATTGATGGGATTGACCTCAAAGATGACTTATAAAAACTGGGATTTCAGTTTTGCTCTTCGTGCCAGTATCGGAAACTATGTCTATAATGATGTGTTGGCGAATCGGGCTAATGTGAGTACCAATGGTGTTTGGTCTACTTCTGGTTTTTATTCAAATCGTCCTTTGTCTGCGATTAATTTAGGATTTAGTGGTATAGGCAATTATTATATGTCGGACTATTTTGTTCAGAATGCATCTTTCTTGCGTTGCGATAATATTACGTTGGGATATTCATTCCAGAATTTGTTCAAGACTTCTGGTTATAATGGAATTGGTGGACGTATTTATGCTACAGTTCAGAATCCGTTTGTTATTACGGGTTACGAAGGGCTTGATCCGGAGGTACAATCGGCAAGTGATACTCCGGGAATTGATAACAATATTTATCCGCGCCCTATAACCTTTCTTATAGGTTTAAGCCTTCAATTCTAAGTATGTTAAATTTAAAATGAAAGACTATTATGTTATTCCATAGATTAAAATCATTAATATCCATAGCTGCAATCGCTTTTACATGTAGTTTGGGATCATGTGTGAATGATTTAGATATAAGTCCGATTAATCCACAAGCTAGTGCGTCTTTTTCTCAGGATGAAGTGTATGCAAAGATCTATGCTACTTTGAGTCTGACAGGTCAGCAAGGAGCTGCAGGAAATGGAGATGTGGCAGGGGTAGATGAAGGTAGTGCTTCTCCTTTTTATCGTATGATTCTGACTGCTTATGAATATCCGACAGATGAGGTGATTTGTAGCTGGTCAGATTCGGGAATTCCGGATTTTTATCAGATGAACTGGGGCTCTTCTAATTTGCCTTTAACTGGTTTTTATAGTCGCTTAATGTTTGATGTGACTTTATGCAATCATTTTTTGGAACAAACGGATGATCTTACAGATGAGAAAACGATACGCCAGCGTGCAGAGGTTCGTTTTATTCGTGCCCTAAATTATTATTATTTGATGGATGCCTACGGCAATCCTCCTTTTACAGAAATTGTTTCATTAACGGAAGACCCTAAGCAAATTCAGAGAGCCGACTTGTTTGCTTATCTTGAAACGGAGCTGAAAAATATTGAGAATGACTTGGTAGCTCCTCGGAATGGAGAATTCGGTCAGGTGGATCAGGTTTGCGTGTGGATGTTGTTGTCGCGTATGTATTTGAATGCTGAAGTGTATACCGGTACGGCAAAATGGGGAGAAGCGATTACCTATGCAAATAAAGTGATTGGTTCGGGATATGAACTTGCTGATAATTATGCGGATTTATTTATGGCTGATAATGATGAAAATGAGGATGCAATGAAAGAGATTATTTTACCGCTTCGTTTGGATGGAGCCAATGCACGTTCTTATGGAGGTGCTCAATTTGCGATTGCTGCCACTCATACAGCTGGAATGACCTCATGGGGTACTTCTGAAGGATGGGGAGGTGTGAGAGCTCGTAAGGCATTGGTCAATAAGTTTTTCCCTAATGATAATGCTCCATTACTTGTGAATGAAATCCAAATGGTTGCTGCGGCAGGGGATGACAGAGCTTTGTTCTTTTCTGGTACAGAAGATAATACACGGACATTGGAGATAAATGATCCATATACATTTAAACAAGGCTTCTCCATTGCGAAATGGACAAATGTGCGTTCTGACGGACAGCCTTCGCACGATGCAACTTGGGTGGATACTGATGTTCCTTTTTTCCGGACAGCTGAAGCTTATCTGACTTTGGCGGAAGCGACACTTCGTAATGGTGGCTCGCAGAAAGATGCGTTGAATGCAATCAATGTATTGCGTAGACGTGCTCATGCAAAAGAATTGTCATCCATTACGCTGGATGAAATATTAGATGAGAAAGCACGAGAATTTTATTTTGAAGGCCAACGTAGAACTGATTTGATACGTTATGGTTATTTCACTGGAGGGGATTATCTTTGGGACTGGAAAGGAGGAGTGAAGAATGGTACTTCGGTTAATTCGCAGTATGATGTATATCCAATACCATCCTCAGACATTAATGTAAATGAAAATTTGGTGCAGAATAAAGGATATTGATAATCTGCTGAGAATTTAGTTACTTAGCTAGATAGTCAATGTAGCAAAATTAAAAAAGGATTCATGACAAAGGTATGAGGTGAAATTCATTCTTTGTTCATGAATCCTTTTTCGTATAATAATTTTTATTCTTTGATTTCTTTCAACTGGAAATCCTTTCTTCGCAGTACGAAACTGTTACTCAAGTATTTTTCGCGGACAATCTTGTTTTCAGCCAGTTCTTCCGGAGTTCCCTGGAAGAGGATTTTTCCTTCAAACAGCAGATAAGCACGGTCGGTGATGCTAAGTGTTTCCTGTACGTTATGGTCTGTAATCAGAATACCGATGTTTTTGTCTTTCAGTTTCCAGACAATGTGCTGGATATCTTCCACGGCAATCGGGTCTACTCCGGCAAACGGTTCGTCAAGCATGATAAATTTCGGGTCGATGGCCAGACAGCGGGCAATTTCCGTACGGCGACGTTCACCTCCGGAGAGTTGGTCTCCTAAGTTCTTGCGTACTTTCTGCAGACGGAACTCGGCAATCAGGCTTTCCAGTTTCTCTTTCTGGTATTCCGGTGACTTATTGGTCAACTCCAATACAGAAGCAATGTTATCTTCCACACTCATTTTGCGGAACACAGAAGCTTCTTGTGCCAGGTAGCCGATGCCATTTTGGGCTCGTTTGTAAACAGGATAGGAGGTTATGTCTTTGTCATTTAGATAAATATGCCCTTCATTGGGGACAATCAATCCGGTAGTCATATAGAAAGAGGTGGTCTTACCCGCACCGTTAGGGCCGAGCAGTCCTACAATTTCCCCCTGTTTCACATTGATGGAAACATGGCTCACCACTGTTCGTTTTCCGTATTTTTTGACCAGGTTCTCGGTTCGTAGCACCATTCTGCCGTCTGAAGGTAATTCAAACTTTTCGGTCATAGATTCTTGATTTTCTTGTGCTGCCATTGTCCTTTTGTTAGCTGTTCAGTCGTGCAAAAGTAGTAAAAATCTTGGCTTCTGTGGTTCTTAATTCGAAAATCCTCCTGTCTTTTATTATAATATAGCTAAAAAGCACTACTTTTGCGTCAAACATGATTGTAATAATATGATAAAGCCTGTTACAAACCTTGGAAAATACCTCATGTTGATGGGGCGTGTATTTTCCCGTCCGGAGCGTTTCCGGATGTATTTTAAGCAATACTTGAATGAAATGGTACAATTGGGTATCAATTCGATTGGTATTGTGTTGCTGATTTCTTTTTTTATCGGTGCCGTAATTTGTATTCAGATTAAATTGAATATTGAAAGTCCTTGGATGCCGCGTTTCGTGGTGGGATATACCACTCGTGAAATCTTGTTGCTTGAGTTCTCATCTTCTATCATGTGTTTGATTTTAGCGGGAAAAGTCGGGTCGAACATTGCTTCAGAGATTGGCACGATGAGGGTGACACAGCAGATTGATGCACTGGAAATTATGGGAGTAAACTCAGCCTCTTATCTGATTCTTCCAAAGATTCTGGGATTGATGACCATGATTCCTTTTCTGGTGATTTTCAGTATTTTTGCAGGAGTGATAGGTGCTTTCTGTACAGCCTGGTTTGCCGGTATCATGAATGCAACGGATTTGGAATATGGTTTACAGTATTGCTTTGTGGAATGGTATATCTGGTGTAGCTTTATTAAATCCTTATTTTTTGCCTTTATCATAGCCAGTGTGTCAGCTTATTTTGGATATACGGTAGAAGGAGGTTCTATTGCGGTCGGTAAAGCCAGTACGGACTCTGTGGTTTCAAGCAGTGTCTTGATTTTGTTTTCAGATTTGATACTTACACAATTGTTGATGGGATGATACAGCTAAATTCTATATGCAAGTCATTTGAAGGGCGTACAGTTCTTGAAGATATTAATTTTTCATTTGACAACGGGAAAACCAATTTGATTATCGGGCAGAGTGGTTCCGGTAAGACGGTACTGATGAAATGTATTGTAGGGCTGCTTACTCCAGAGTGCGGGGAGATTCTGTATGACGGACGTAATCTGTTGGATATGGGAAAGAAAGAAAAGAAGGCGCTGAGGCGTGAAATGGGCATGATTTTTCAAAGTGCTGCATTGTTTGACTCGCTTTCTGTACTGGAAAATGTGATGTTTCCACTGGATATGTTCTCTAATGATACTTACCGTGACCGGGTGAAGCGGGCACAGTTTTGTCTGGATCGTGTGAACTTGATTGATGCGCAGTCAAAATATCCTGGAGAAATCAGCGGGGGTATGCAGAAGCGTGTGGCTATTGCACGTGCCATTGCTTTGCAGCCAAAATACTTGTTCTGTGACGAGCCTAATTCTGGACTTGACCCTAAAACTTCGTTGGTGATTGATGATTTGATTCATGATATTACCAAAGAATATAATATGACGACAATCATTAATACGCACGATATGAACTCTGTGATGGGTATTGGTGAAAGCATATTGTATATTTATCAGGGTCACAAGGAATGGGAAGGAACAAAAGACGAGGTATTCAATGCTACGAACGAGCGATTGAATAACTTCATCTTTGCTTCAGACTTGCTTCAAAAGGTGAAGAAAGAGGAAAATAGCAAGGCTCGCAAAGTTTGATATTGATAAGAGTCAGGTTGAAATAATAAGGAACGGCAGAAGGTAGATATGCTTTCTGCCGTTTTTTATTTGGTTGGTTGACAAGGATTCAGAAGCCGTAAAGATTTTTTAGCTTGTCAGTTTGGTTATTGAAAGATTAAACATTATTTTTGCAACCTCTTTTGGTAAATACGAGAAATAATTAATAATTAAATAAATAAGTCGAAAATGAATATTTCATTGCAAAATGTAGACAACGTAAGCGCTGTGCTTACTGTTCAGATTGAAAAAGCTGATTATCAGGAAAAAGTTGAAAAAGCACTGAAAACTCTTCGTCAGAGAGTAAATATGCCTGGATTCCGTAAAGGTATGGTTCCTATGGGATTGATTAAAAAACAGTACGGAACTTCTGTATTGCTGGAAGAAGTTGACAAATTGTTGCAGGAAAAAGTAGGTGAATATATCCGTGAAAACAAAGTTAACATGTTGGGTACTCCTCTGCCGAAAGAAAATAACGCAAACTTTGAAACTGATGAGAATTTTGAATTCTCTTTCGATATCGCATTGGCTCCTGAATTCAATGTAGAATTGTCTAATAATGATACTGTTGACTACTATGATATTAACGTAACTGACGAAATGGTAGATCAGCAGGTAAATATGTACAGACAGCGTACTGCTAAGTATGACAAGGTTGAAGACTATCAGGATAAGGATATGCTGAAAGGTCTGTTGGCATATCCTCTTCCTTTCCCTGTCCGGTCACGGT
>ERZ832522.3587-NODE-3587-length-16796-cov-3.458336_pt1 | contig 16796 bp, 13 predicted proteins | sample MGYA00519951_ERZ832522 | MGnify/ENA primary metagenome ERZ832522 (study PRJEB31850, sample SAMEA3708728) | human gut metagenome | biome: human gut; feature: human-associated habitat; material: faeces | place: China | collected 2014 ... | reverse complement strand
CCCGGATCTTGTTGTAAATGCGACTGGTTCGGTACCGCTCCTTCCACCGATCGAAGGACTGCATGACAATCTTGGAAAGAAAGATGCCAGCGTGTATTCTATCAAAGATATGATCGCAGATGTTAAGAACTATCCGGAAGATATGACAGGCAAGAAGGTTGTTGTTGTCGGAGGTGGTGCGGTAGGACTTGATGTTGTTGAATTCTTTGCCCCACGCGGTGCAGAGACAACCATCATCGAAATGATGCCAATCATTGGAAACGGCCTGGATGCCTCTTCTACATCAAGCATGAAAGAATGCATGGAAAAACATCATGTCAGACAGATGACCAACACAGCTCTTCAGAAGGTAAATGCTCATTCCTTCCTCGTAAAATACGACGGAAAAGAAGAAGAACTTCCGTTTGACTATGGTTTCGTATGTCTCGGAATGAGAGCGAATGCCCCGATCTGGAATGACATTCAGGAAGCTTTTACAGGTGAAGATGTGGAAGTCCTCAATATTGGTGATTCTGTACGTGCGAGACGTATCATTGACGGAACGGATGCCGGACGCCATATGGTATTGAATACCCTTGAAAGATTGAACTATCTTTAAAATATGTCCCTAAAAGGGAACCCCTTTCCAATATAAATATAAATACAAAGAAGCTTCGGAGAATCCTGCTACCTGTGATTCTCCGAAGCTTTTTGTGAAAATAACTATCTCCGGGTCCACTTCTATGATATGATATAGTATAACTGATCAATAAAAAAACAATTGGGGGAAATACGTAATGAAAAGTTTGCTGATTCTCGGTGCAGGCGGATTCGGCCGGATGGTAGCGGAGACTGCGCAGGCACTGGGGTATGAAAAGGTTGTATTTTTGGATGATGCGGTGAAGGATGAGGCGGTCATCGGAATGTGCTGTGATTATGAGATCAGGCATAAGGAGTATCCGGTGGCAGTAGCAGCATTTGGAAATAACAAGATGCGTCTGTACTGGACGGATAAATTGCTGGAAGAAGGGTATGAGGTACCGGCAATCGTGCATCCGTCTGCAGTTGTAAGTCCGAGTGCGGTGCTGGAGCCGGGCTGTTTCGTGATGCAGAGAGCGGTGGTAAATACCAATACCCGGATCGGACGTGCGGTGCTGGTGAACAGCGGGGCGATCGTAGATCACAATTCAGTGGTATGTGCCGGAGCGCATGTCGGACTGGGAAGTGTTGTAAAGTCAGACTGTACGATCGAGAGCGGACGCAAAGTGGAGGCAGGAGAAGTGATCTTCTCAACCAGAAGGAAGATCGAGGGCGTGGACAGCCGGAGTCTGGAAGATGCCGTGTACGCATTTGGTTTCGGGCAGCAGTGCAGTTATGTGAAGCCGTTCGGAGAAGGCCACATCAATGAGACTTATGCAGTCTATATGCCGGGCGCAGATGGAAAGGATACGCCGCTCTATGTTTTGCAGCGCATCAATATTAATGTATTCAAGAACCCGGATCAGGTAATGGCGAATATATTCGGCGTTACGGAGTATCTGCGCGGTATGATCCGTGAGGCAGGCGGAGATCTGGACAGAGAGGCATTGTCTTATATTAAGACAAAATCAGGAGAGAGCTATTTTGAAGATGCGGACGGACAGCCATGGCGCTGCCTGCATTATGTACCGGATTCTGTGTGCTATCAGATGGTGGAGAGACCGGAACAGTTCTATCAGTCGGCACTCAGCTTTGGCCATTTTCTGAAGCAGCTGGGGGATTATCCGGCCGAGAGTCTCTATGAGACGATTCCGAAGTTCCACGATACGGTGAAGCGTTTCCATGATTTCAAAGACGCACTGCGGAAAGATGTGAAGAACAGGGCAAGACTTTGCCGTGAAGAAATAGAGTTTGTACTGGCACGCGAGGATGACTGCGGTGTCCTTATGAAGCAGCTTGAGGAAGGAATACTTCCGCTCCGTGTGACGCACAACGATACAAAGCTGAATAACATTTTGTTTGATAAGAATACAGGAGAGGGATTGTGCATCATCGATCTGGACACGATCATGCCGGGACTTGCGGCAAATGACTTTGGTGATTCCATCCGGTTCGGGGCGTCGACAGCGGAAGAAGATGAGAAGGATCTGAACAAGGTGCACTTTGATATAGAGCTTTACCGCATCTACGTGAAAGGGTATCTGGAGATGGCGAAGGATGTACTGACACCGGCGGAGAACGCCAGTCTTCCGTGGGGAGCGAGACTTATGACACTGGAATGCGGCATGCGTTTTCTTGCTGACTTCCTCCAAGGCGATGTATATTTCAAAACAACTTATCCGGAACACAATCTTGTTCGGGCAAGAACACAGTTCAGGCTTGTAAAAGAGATGGAAGAACAGTTTGATCAGATGCAGGAAATCGTTGAGACGTTCTGAAAGTGAGAAAAAATTGTTGTAACTAAAATACAATTTAATTTCTGGTTTAAAGTTGACAGATAATAAAATACATTTTATTATAAATATAAGTTTGATATATAAAGATAACGAAGAGAGTTAAAACGGAAGGAGAATTCAACAGATGTTAAACGATAATTTTGTAACATTTGAAATTGGAAAAGCAAAGCATATCGCACTCGTTGCCCATGATGGTAAGAAAAAAGAACTGATCGAATGGTGCGACAAGAATAAGGAAATCTTAAAAGGTCATTTCTTATGCGGTACAGGTACAACCGCACGTCTGATCGCAGAGAAGACCGGGCTTCCGGTAAAGGGATATAACAGCGGCCCGCTTGGAGGAGATCAGCAGGTCGGAGCGAAGATCGTAGAAGGACAGATCGACTTTATGATCTTCCTGTGGGATCCGTTAGAGGCACAGCCGCACGATCCGGATGTAAGAGCATTGTCCCGTATTGCCGTTCTTTACGATATCCCTACAGCTAACAATCTTGCAACAGCAGATTTTATGCTGAAGTCTGAATTTATGAATTCTACATATGAAAGAAAGGTAGAGAACTTTAACAAGACCATTCAGGACAGAGTGGAGAAGATGAAATAGAAGCTATAGAGCAGCTGCGCATTCCGTAAAAAAAGGAATCGCAGCTGTTTTTTGGCTTTTTTTATATTTCTGCAAAATAAGATTGACATACGGTATCATCTGTGCTATTCTAACACTACAAACTTTAACACTTTAAAGCGCAACGCTTTAATGCAGATTAGCAAAGCAACAAGTAAAAAAGAAATGAGGAAAGTAGAGGAGAAAGGTTATGGCGATGAAATTATTGATGCTGGTGATATTTTTTGCAATTATGGTATCGGTTGGCATCTATGCAAGAAAGCATGCGACAAGTGTAGACGGTTATGTGTTAGGGGGGAGATCGGTAGGCCCGTGGCTTACAGCATTTGCGTATGGTACGTCATACTTTTCAGCGGTTGTATTTGTAGGATATGCAGGTCAGTTCGGATGGAAATACGGTCTTGCGTCGACATGGATCGGAATCGGAAATGCAATCATCGGAAGTCTGCTGGCATGGGTGGTACTTGGAAGACGTACCAAGGTAATGACACAGCATCTGAATTCCAAGACGATGCCGGATTTCTTTGGTGAGAGATATGGAAGTAAGGCGCTGAAGATTACGGCTTCAGCGATCGTATTCATATTCCTGGTGCCGTATACAGCTTCTGTATACAATGGATTGTCAAGATTGTTTGGAATGGCATTTAACATTCCTTATAAATATTGTGTAATCGGAATGGCAGTATTTACAGGAATCTATGTTATCCTCGGTGGATACATGGCTACGGCGATCAATGATTTTATTCAGGGAATCATTATGCTGGGCGGCATTGTTGCAGTCATCCTGGCAGTATTAAATGGTCAGGGCGGATTTATTCAGGCAATTAAGACCATGGCAGAGATCCCAAGTGATGTGCCGGTGACAATGGGACAGCCGGGAGCATTTACTTCATTCTTCGGGCCGGATCCGTTGAATCTTCTTGGAGTGGTTATCCTGACTTCTCTTGGAACATGGGGGCTTCCGCAGATGGTTGGAAAGTTCTATGCGATCAAAGATGAGAAATCCATCAATACTGGAACGGTGATCTCTACATTATTTGCGATCGTGATCTCCGGAGGATGCTATTTTCTCGGAGGATTCGGAAGACTGTTTGATGCACCGGAACTGCACGATGAGGCGGGCAATATGATCTTTGACGGAATCATCCCGCATATGTTGTCAACACTTCCGGATATCCTGATCGGTATTGTAGTAGTATTGGTATTATCGGCTTCCATGTCAACACTGGCTTCACTGGTACTGACATCCAGCTCGACGCTGACACTGGATTTCTTAAAAGATAATGTAATGAAAGATATGAGCGAGAAGAAACAGGTACGTACGATGCAGGTGCTGGTAGTGTTCTTTATTGTATTATCGGTAGTGATCGCAATGGATCCGCCTACATTCATCGCACAGTTGATGGGAATTTCCTGGGGAGCACTTGCCGGAGCGTTCCTTGCACCATTCATGTATGGATTGTACTGGAAAGGCGTGACAAGAGCCGCTGTATGGGCCAGCTTTGCATCAGGTGTCGGGATTACGGTTCTGAATCTGTTCTTCCACTTTATTGCATCACCGATCAATGCAGGAGCAGTTGCAATGGTAGCAGGACTGATCGTAGTACCGGTAGTGAGTGTGCTTACACCAAAGCTTAAGAAGGAGAGAGTAGATGAGATCTTTGCCTGCTATGATGAGAAGGTTACGATCACCAAGAAACGTTCATTGGAACAGAATTAGTGAAAATAATCTGAAAAATCAAATATATTAAAAAACATCAATGGAAGTGATTAAAATTATCACTTCCTTTTTGTGTGGGGATGTGTTAGGATATAAAAGTATTAAAAAAGAACAACAAAGTTGATGAATATTATTGCTGATTTGGCAGCGATGATTTGATTTGAAATATGAGGCAAAAGGAGTGGAGCTTGAATTATGAAGAATTATCAGAAATATGAGAAAAGTTATTTCATGCCGCCTGAGGTCACATATGACTGGGCAAAAAAAGATTCGGTAGAACAGCCGCCGAAATGGTGCAGTGTAGATTTAAGAGATGGTAACCAGGCATTGATCGAACCAATGAGTCTGGATGAAAAGCTGGAGTTCTTCCAGATGCTGGTTGATATCGGATTTAAGGAGATTGAGGTTGGATTCCCGGCTGCTTCCGAGACAGAGTATCAGTTCATGAGAACTTTGATTGAGAAAGATATGATTCCGGATGATGTAACCGTTCAGGTCCTGACACAGGCAAGAGAACACATCATCAAGAGAACATTTGAAGCTGTAAAAGGAGCACCTCACGCAGTGATTCATTTATACAATTCTACCTCTGTTGCACAGAGAGAGCAGGTGTTCAGAAAAGATAAAGAACAGGTAAAACAGCTGGCGATCGACGGGGCAAAATTACTTCTGAAGCTTGCAAGTGAGACAGACGGTAACTTTACATTCGAATACAGCCCGGAGAGTTTCCACGGAACAGAAGTGGACTATGCGGTAGAAGTGTGCAATGCGGTGCTGGATGTATGGCAGCCGACAGCTGATAATAAAGCGATCATCAATATTCCTACAACGGTAGAAAACGCAATGCCGCATACATTTGCTTGCCAGTTAGAGTATGTACATAAGCATCTGAAACACAGAGAGAATGTTGTACTTTCCCTGCATCCGCACAATGACAGAGGATGCGGTGTGGCGACAGCGGAGCTTGGTATCCTTGCAGGTGCCGACCGTATCGAAGGCACACTGTTCGGAAACGGAGAACGTACCGGTAACGTTGACATTATTACACTTGGCATGAATATGTATTCCCAGGGTGTAGATCCGGGACTTGATTTCTCGAATATGAAAAAGATCCGTGAGACTTATGAACGCCTGACAAGAATGCAGGTATATGACCGTCAGCCATATTCCGGAGATCTGGTGTTTACGGCATTTTCGGGATCTCATCAGGATGCGATCGCGAAAGGTATGGCATGGAGAGATGAGAAGAAATGTGACAAATGGACGGTTCCATATCTGCCGATCGATCCGAAGGATGTCGGTAGAGAATACGATTCAGATGTTATCCGTATCAACAGCCAGTCCGGTAAGGGCGGCGTAAATTACATCTTAATGCACAGCCACGGAATCAATCTTCCAAAGGCAATGCGTGAAGAAGTAGGATATATGGTAAAAGATGTATCGGATAAGGCACACAAGGAGCTGACACCGGATTGGGTATACCAGATCTTCTCAGATCATTATATTAATACAAAATCCATCTTCCACATCGACGAGTGCCATTTTAAACAGGTAGATGGAATCACTGCGGAAGTGACGATCAATCATGCAGGAGAGAGCAAAGTGATCACTTCGAATGGAAACGGACGTCTGGATGCAGTAAGTAATGCAATCAAGCAGTATTTTAACATCAGCTATGAATTATCCTTCTATGAGGAGCATTCGCTTACAAAGGGATCTTCTTCTAAGGCTGTGGCTTATGTGGGAATTATCTGCAACGGAAAGACATTCTGGGGTGTAGGAATCGATCCGGATATCATCAGAGCGTCCATTGAAGCCTTGATCGTTGCGGTAAATAAGATTGAAGAACTCGGGAGTGCTGATGCATGTACGGATGCAAGAATGATCGAGATCATGAATTATGTACAGGCGAATTATATTGACATTACATTAGATGACCTGGCAGAAAAATTCTTCCTGTCCAAACCTTATCTGTCAAAATACATTAAGGAAAAATCCGGAATGACATTTGGGGATTTGGTGAAGAAGATCCGCATGAAGAAAGCGAAAGCACTGCTCAAGAGCAGCAATATGACGGTTGAGAATATTGCAATGTCGGTCGGATATCAGAATGTGGAACATTTTAACAGACTGTTCAAGAAAGCTTATGATATGACTCCGATGCAGTTTAGAAATCAGAAATAGAATATGTAATGAAAAGTGACGGGGATGTGCCGGTGGTGCATCCCTTTTTCTGTGGTATAAGGTATGGTGTGCATTTGAATGGAGGAATAAGGATGTATAAAAGTTGTAAAATTTAACAATATAAGAAAATTGAAAATATATATAGAAAAGATAGGAATCGGGATAGATTTCATGTATAATATGTAATAGACTTTACAGAAAACATGATTGGGAGGAAGAGATAGAAATGTTAAAGTACATATTGATGATCCTTGGCGGTGTGATCTTTATCGCAGGATATTACTTCATGCAGCAGAATGAAGGCAGAGGTAAGACGATGATGTTCTATTCATTGTTTGCTTATGCCGGATTGACACTGGTGATTCTTTCCGGAGCAAGAGTTCTGGATCCGTTCTTTGAAAGTATCGGGGACAGCGGTGAGATGGTTCAGCTTGCAGTAGAAGTTGCCTGTTTTGTAATTGGTGCGGAATTACTTCTGAAGCCTGCATTTGAAGACCAGAAAGAGATCGGAACAAAGAAGAATATTACACCACGTGGATCCGGAGATTCGTTCAGCGCCAAGGCGAATAAGAAAGAAAACACTAAAAAGAAGACAAAGAATAATAATCAGCTCAAAAGAAGTTACAGTACGGGGAATAAAAAGTATCGTAAAAAATAAAAGAAATATATAACGTGTAAGGGGAAATCTGTGGGAGCAGATTTCCTTTTTTGTTGTCGTGTGTTCATAATTCATGTAGACAACATAAAAAGGAAACCTCGTTACCATTGGCATGTGAGTTATGTAGACAATAAAAAAAGAAGACCTGCATAAGCAAGTCTTCTTTTTATGTACGGTATTTAATTCACGAATTATTTACCTTCAACCATCTGGTCAAACTTCTTAGTAAATGCTAACATGATAACTCCGCAGGCAACGATGATGATTGTAACAACACCATATGCTTTAATGAAGTCAAAGTTTCCGAGCCAGTTATAAAGTGGTCCGTAAGCTTTACCAGAGAAGAAGATGATCAGTGGCCATACACCAAGCATTGTTCCAAGAAGTTTCTTTGGAGCGTATTTGCTGATGAAAGCGTTTCCAAGTGGTGAGAAGATAACTTCTCCGAGTGACATACATACAGATGCCAGGATGATTACCCAGATACCAACTGGATCTTTTGTGCCCTGTCCTGAAAGTGCAGCAGCAAGAACCATGGATCCTGTACAAAGACCAAGGATGATAATTCCGAGAGCAGTCTTTGTGAACATACCCCAGTCACCCTGTGGACGCTGTCTCATCTTAGCCCAGATTCCTGCAAAGATAGGGCAAAGAATGATACAAAGGAGTCCGTTCATTGAATCGAACCAAGCTGTAGGCATTTCGAAGGAACCGATGTTCCAGTTAGCCCATCCAGATCCTCCCTGGGATACCGGACCGAATTCATAGTAAACAGGCATGTAAGCCATGTACCAGATCAGCCAGAAGATACCAGAGAATACGGTTACGATCAGGATAGCGATAACACGGTTTCTCTCAAGCTTAGTAAGAGGTGCGTTATCTTTCTCTTTGTCAGCTTTCTCTACGTTCTCTGTACGGTTATCAACAAGGAATGGTTTCTTTCCGGCTTCGCCGAATGATTTCATTCCGATGAACCACCATACACAGTCGATGAACATGAAGATTCCGCAAATCAGGAACATTGTACGGTATCCGGCGTTTGTACCAACCAGTGAAAGGAAAGTAGTTCCGCAGAAAGAACCGATGTTAACGAACATGTACTGTAAGTTGAATACAGTGTCCAGTTCGTCCTGATCAGCTAATGGGAAGAGACGTCCGTTGATACCAGATACGTTTCCTTTGAAGAAACCAGTACCGATAGATACAAGAACGATCATTGCCCACATCATTGCGATACCATTAGCGTCTGTTGCTTTCCATGCACACAGATAACCAAGACCCATCAGGATCTCACCAACAGGAACAAGGATACGAGGACTAATCCAACGGTCAGCGATATATCCACCGATGATAGGTGTGATATAAGTAAATGCTACCAGGTTAGAACTCATTGCAGCACCAACGGATTTGTCAAGTCCAAGACCACCGTGTGCTGCAGTGGCTACGATGAAAATCGAAAGCCCCCATTTAGCTGCATAGTATGCAAGTCTTTCAAAAGAGAAAGTCAGACAGCACACATAGAAACCAAATGGTAATTTTTTCTTAGTGTTCTCCATGAGATTCACCCTCCAATATGAAATTTTTCTTTGGTTTTAACAGTACGAGGAAAAACCTCTCATGTTTAAAACTCTTAACGCAGTTAATCTTATCACAAACTAGATTAAAGTACAACTAATTGTTTAAGAAAAAGTTAAGGTTTTTTATATTTTGTTAGGAATATGTATGTTGAAATGTAATAAAAGGACCATATATAGCCGGAAAATGTGAGTGAAAATCACTAAATGATAATAGAAATCAAAAATAAACGAGAACCGGTTATAGAGAAATTACATAGAGAGAACATATAGAAGAGTTTATAGATAATTTACAAATAATTATAAAGGATGTTCTTGAATAATCAACTATATAAGGATATAATAAGACACAGATTTTGTAAAGGGGAAAATGATATGGCAAATTATTATCGTGTGGCTTATAAGGAGTCAAAGAACACGCTGAAACAGATATGTGAACTTTTCCGTGTGGACAGCAGTGATATTACGATTAAGTTTATAGTGACGGTGATGGGACCGCTTGTGTTCTATTTTATATGTAAATATGGAAACCCGGGAGGCGGTACACCGGGAGGAATGACTTTTTTTGTCATTAAGTTTATTGTAGTCTGGGCACTGGCATTTGTTGCAGCAGTGATACTGAACAGAACAATCTGGAGAAAGGTGTTATCAACAACGGCGGTCGGAGATGCAGAAGATCAGTTTGACAGACGATGCAGATTGAACGGTGGACCGGTGAGTTCCGAGATCCATTTTTTTGATGATCACTTTGACAGTGTGACTGCGAAAAAGACAAGATCATTTTCGTACCAAGATGTCACCAAGATCCTGGAGACAAAAGAGGCATTCGGTGTAGTTGTGAAGGCAGATCCCGAGACGGTCGGATCTGCGAGAGCGATGATCGGATTTCCAAAGACTGCACTGGAAGGAAACAGTACGGACGAACTGGCAGAATTTCTTCTGGAAAGATGCGGGAATATGAAGAGAAAAAAAGTGAAGAAGTTTTAAAGCTGATTTTTGAACATAGAACAGAAATAAAACAGACAAAAAGGTCATGTGTGTACATAGATGTACGGATATACACATGGCCTTTTTCAATCGCCAGGCGTTCGGAAGAAGCTGCCAGTGGCAGGTTCTGCAGATACTGAAATACAGTATATTATTTCAGAAAAATGCATATTTAAAAGTTAACCATAGATGCCAAAAGGGTTGACTTTTGACACGGAAATGTAAGATTTTAATGCCATTTTAAATAGGAAGAAACGACTCGTCAAGTATTTAACAAAAAACAATATAAAGGTATTGCACTAAAGTGTCAAAAACAGTATAATATAATTGGAAAAAATTTGGTTTTACTTTTGATACAAGAATCAGGAAAAACCCAATTTAAAATAATGAAAATGGAGGGCTAGACTATGGGCAACATGGCAGCAGACAATGCAGCAGGTAAGAGAATCAACAGTTTACTTGATGCAGGCAGTTTTGTTGAGATCGGTGGAGCTGTAACAGCAAGAACAACTGATTTTAACATGCAGGAAAAAGAAACTCCGGCAGACGGTGTGATCACCGGATATGGAGTGATCGATGGAAATCTGGTATACGTATACAGCCAGGACGCCACTGTTTTAAATGGCGCGATCGGCGAGATGCATGCAAAGAAGATTTCTAATATCTACGATATGGCAATGAAGATGGGAGCACCGGTCATCGGACTGGTTGACTGTGCAGGATTCAGACTTCAGGAAGCAACAGATGCATTAGAAGCATTTGGAAAGCTTTATCAGAAGCAGTCAATGGCTTCCGGAGTGATCCCTCAGATCACAGCAATCTTCGGAACATGTGGCGGTGGACTTTCTATCGTACCTGCTCTGACAGATTTCACATTCATGGAGACAAAGAATGGTAAATTATTTACCAATACTCCAAATGCAATTCCGGGAAATGACATTTCTAAATGTGATACATCTTCCGCAAAATTCCAGAGTGAGACAACCGGTCTTGTAGACGGAATCGGATCTGAAGAAGAGATTCTTGCAGATATCCGTTCTCTCGTATGCATGTTACCAAGCAACAACGAAGAGGATTCTTCTTATGAAGAATGTAACGATGATCTGAACCGTGTATGTGCAGACCTTGCGAATGCAAAAGAAGACACAGCGATCGCTCTTACAATGATTTCTGATGACAACATCTTCTGCGAAGTGAAGAAAGCATATGCAAAAGATATGGTGACTGGATTCATCAAACTGAATGGTATGACTGTAGGTGCAGTTGCAAACCGTTCAAAAGTATATAACGAAGAAGCTGAAGTAGAGGCTGAATTTGACGGCTCTCTTTCTGCTGACGGAGCTGAAAAGGCTGCAGAATTCGTACAGTTCTGTGACGCATTCAACATCCCTGTACTGACTCTTACGAATGTAAGCGGATTTACAGCAAGCAAATACGATGAGAAACGTATCGCAAAATCAGCAGCAAAACTTACTTATGCATTTGCAGATGCAACAGTACCGAAGGTAAATGTTGTGATCGGTAAAGCATTCGGAAGTGCTTATGTGACAATGAACAGCAAAGCAGTCGGAGCAGATATGGTATATGCATGGCCGGAAGCAGAGATTGGAATGATGGACGCAAACCAGGCAGCCAAGATCATGTATGCAGACGCTGATGCAGCAACAATCAGAGAAAAAGCAGCAGAATATAAGAATCTGCAGTCAAGCCCATTATCAGCAGCGAAAAGAGGATATGTGGATACAATCATCGAAGCAGCAGATACAAGAAAATATGTGATCGGCGCATTCGAGATGTTATTCACAAAAAGAGAGGATCGTCCGGCAAAGAAACACGGTACGGTTTAGAGAGGTGAGGCAAAGTGAAGAAAAAAATAAGCGTATTACTTTGTGTGCTTGTCGCAATGCTCTGCTTTACCGCTTGCGGAAGTAAGAAAGAAAATCTTCAGTATGATAAATCAACCATCACACAGGCAACGGATTTTCTGATCGAGTATTGCAACAGTGCAGATGCAGATACTATCGAACAGTGGAACAAGATGACAGATTTCCAGATCGAGTCTCAGTTGAATCAGGCAGGAGTTCCATTTACGCAGGATAGTTTCCTTGCAGCTCTGGATGCATGGCAGCAGGGAACAAAAGAGTGTGGAGAATATGTAAGTCATGGTGATTACAAATTCGAGCCATCCTCTGATGAACTGAAAGTAACGACCAGTGCAAAATTCAAAGACCGTGATGCAGACATTACATTTGTTTTTGATGAGAACCTTTATCTGGACAGTACAACGATCGATGCACATTACAGCATCGGTGAGATCATGGAAAAAGCAGGACTGAATACAATCCTTGGAATGGGTACCGTATTCGTAATCCTGATCTTTATCTCAATTCTGATCTCCCTGTTCAAATACATTCCTGCACTTGAAGAAAAATTCAAGAACAAAGGAAAAGCAGAAAGCACACAGGAAGCAGCTCCGGCTCCGGCAGCAGTTGCAGCACCTGTAGTAGAAGAAGCATCGAATGATGATGAACTGGCAGCAGTTATTTCCGCAGCGATCGCTGCTTATGAAGCAGAAGCCGGTGGAAGCACAGACGGCTTCGTAGTAAGAAGCATCAAGCGTCGTCCATCAAATAAGTGGCACGCATAATTAATTAGGAGGATGAATTCAATGAAAAATTATACAATCACAGTGAATGGCAATGTATATGATGTAACAGTAGAAGAAAACGGAGCAGGTGCAGCACCAGTTGCAAGACCTGCAGCAGCACCGAAGGCAGCTCCTGCGGCAGCACCAGCAGCACCAAAGGCAGCACCTGCAGGTGGAGCAGGATCCATCGAAGTAAAAGCCGGAGCAGCCGGAAAAGTATTCAAGATCGAAGCAAATGTAGGTCAGGCTGTAAAGAAAGGTGATGCAGTTGTCATCATCGAGGCTATGAAGATGGAGATTCCAGTTGTAGCACCGGAAGACGGAACCGTTGCAAGCATTGATGTAGCAGTAGGCGATGCAATTGATTCAGGCGCTGTTCTTGCTACATTGAACTAACATCATTTATATGGTGTTTATCTAACACGACTGGAGGTTAAAAAATGGAATATATAACGACAACATTAGGAAACCTCGTGCATCAGACGGCGTTTTTCAGTCTTACATGGGGCAATGTAGTCATGATCGCGGTTGCATGTGTTTTCCTTTATCTTGCAATCAGACACGGATTCGAGCCTCTGCTTCTTGTTCCAATCGCATTCGGTATGTTACTGGTTAACATTTATCCGGACATCATGCTTCATGCAGAAGATGCGGCAAATGGAACAGGCGGACTGCTTTACTACTTCTATAAACTGGATGAGTGGTCAATCCTCCCTTCCCTGATCTTCATGGGTGTAGGAGCGATGACAGACTTCGGACCACTGATCGCTAACCCTAAGAGCTTCCTTCTTGGTGCCTCTGCTCAGTTCGGTATCTTTGCAGCATACCTTGGAGCGATGGCTATGGGATTCTCTGACAAAGCGGCAGCAGCGATCTCAATCATTGGTGGAGCTGATGGACCTACCTCTATCTTCCTTGCAGGTAAGTTACAGCAGACAGCTTTACTTGGACCAATCGCAGTAGCAGCATATTCTTATATGTCACTGGTACCGATTATCCAGCCACCGATCATGAAGCTTCTGACAACAGAAAAAGAACGTAAGATTAAGATGGAACAGTTAAGACCTGTTTCCAGGCTTGAGAAGATCTTATTCCCAATCATCGTTACGATCGTTGTGTGTGTAATTCTTCCTACAACAGCACCACTGGTTGGTATGTTAATGCTTGGTAACCTGTTCCGTGAGTCTGGAGTTGTAAGACAGTTAACAGAGACAGCTTCCAATGCAATGATGTACATCGTAGTTATCCTGCTTGGAACATCCGTAGGAGCAACAACAAGTGCTGAGGCATTCCTTAATATGGATACAATTAAGATCGTAGTTCTCGGTCTGATCGCATTCGCATTTGGTACAGCCGCAGGTGTACTGTTCGGTAAACTGATGTGTGTTGCAACACATGGTAAGGTTAATCCACTGATTGGTTCTGCCGGTGTATCTGCAGTTCCAATGGCAGCCAGAGTATCACAGAAGGTCGGAGCTGAGGCAGACCCGACAAACTTCCTTCTGATGCATGCTATGGGACCAAACGTTGCCGGTGTTATCGGTACAGCCGTGGCAGCCGGAACCTTTATGGCTGTATTTGGAATATTTTAATTCATATATAAACTATGAAGTGGCTAAAGAGAAGGCTAAGAATAATCTAAATGGATATATTTATGAAATTGACAATGAAGATGAATTTAAAAAACAATCAATTTTTAAATATAACTACACATTACCTGCAGATTTTCCTTATAAAAAAACAACAACAAATCCAGTTGGAAGAGTGTCTGATTCTTTAATGAGTTATGGACAAAAAGAGCCTGACAAGTATCTTAGTGATAGCTATTCTGGCGCATCATATATCGATAAAGAAATTGTAAAAAATGTATTACATTTTTTACAAAGTGAAAATAAAAATTCAGCTATTTATAAATACAAAGTACAAACTGACTGCCTCAACGGTCAATCCCTTAACGATTATAAGCCTAGTAAATTCAATGGATTTGCTATTAATATATTCTATAACCAACAAGGTAAGGTAGAAGCTATAAATTTTGCGAGAGATAATTATATGGTTACTATTTATAATGGAAAATTAAATTGTGTTAAAGGTGGTAAATCAATAAAATCAATAGAAAAGAAATAATATAAAAAATAATTTTTTTGTTATAATTTCTAACTAAAAATAGGATATTGATATCTTACCAATGATATTTATTTCCTACTAATTAATTTTTCAACGATAACGTTTGAGGAATTATTGTAATTAGAAACAATTGCTTCTTATAGTAAAATAATTTTAATATATTTTTATTTTACAAAAGAAAAGGCTGTATGAAATTAATTATTTAATTTCGTAACAGCCTCTTTTTTATATGGTTTTAAATTTTTTACGATATAAGATATAAGCTACAATACTTGCAATTGCTTCAGCAATAACAAATGATAACCAAATACCTTCAATCCCCATGATATTTAATAAAATGTATGCTAATGGTACTGTAATCAATAATTGTCTAAGTAAAGAAACTATTAAAGAATATTTTCCTAAACCTAGAGCTTCAAAAACACCTGACATTAAAACTCCAAAAGATGAAACAATAAAACTTAAAGATAAAATTCTAAGCCCTGTTTCTCCTATTTCTAACATGCCACTACTTGCATTAAATAAAGAAAGTAAAACATTTGGAACTATAAAGAATAATAATGTTCCTGCTCCTAAAATAGCAGCAATGACCAAACCAGATACTTTTAAAATTTGATGCATTCTTTCTTTTAACTTAGCTCCATAATTATAACTCATTAAAGGTCTCATTCCTTGTACAATTCCTGATGTTGGCATATAAATAAATGTTTGTAACTTATAATAAACCCCGAAGAAAGCAACTGCACTTTGTGAAATAGATGAAAGTATACCATTTAATAAAGAAACAAGAACAGATGGTAAGCACATCATCACACTTGAAGGAATAGCTATACTATAAAGTTGAGAAATAACATGAAAATCTACTCTGAATTTCTTAAATGAAATATGAAGATGTGTATTATATTTTTTAAATAAGACAAATGCTAAAGAAGCTGCTGAAAATTGACCAATTACTGTCGCAATAGCTGCTCCAGCAACACCAAAAGCAGGTAATCCAAAATAACCAAAAATCAAGATTGGATCTAAAATAATATTAATAACAGCTCCAAAGATTTGCATGATCATGGGCATCATCATGTTTCCAGTTGCTTGAAACATCTTTTCAATAGCTAGATGAATAAATTGACCAATAACTAATGAGACAACAATCATTCCATATTGCATTCCATAGTTAATTACATTTTGATTTGTTGTAAACATATTTAAAAATGGTCGAATAAAAAATAAACCAATAATTAAAAATAATAAAGAATGTGCAAGTGACATCACAATTCCTTGAGTTGCATAATAAGATGCCTTATTATCATCTTTAGCTCCTAAATGTCTTGCAATAAAGGCATTCATCGCAATCCCTATTCCACAAGAAATAGCTAATGATAAATTTTGTAAAGGGAAAATCAATGATACTGCTGTTAAAGCTTCTTCTCCAAGTTGAGAAACAAAGATACTATCTATAATATTGTATAATGATTGAATCAACATTGAAATCATTGGCGGAATCGCCATTGACATTAATAAAGGAAATACAGGCTTGTATTCCATTGGGTTTCTATTTTCCATATAAGTCTCCTTTCCATAAAAAAAGCTATAGATGTCTATTTATGATCAGAAATAGAGAAATCTATAGCTTACCTAAGCAATATTCAATTTGCATGTCTATATTAATAAATATCTTTATCTTTGTCAATTGTTTTAAGCAGAAATTAATTCTTGATCCAAAGCTTCTAAAGCCATAATAGCATCCCAACAGAAACTTTCTTTACCAACATATTCATCAAAATGATTACGTTTAAATTGAATCATCACTTCTTCTTGAACACCACTGAATTTAATGATACAGTTTTGTACTTTTAAACGATCAACGAT
>ERZ832522.3583-NODE-3583-length-16802-cov-7.984475_pt1 | contig 16802 bp, 10 predicted proteins | sample MGYA00519951_ERZ832522 | MGnify/ENA primary metagenome ERZ832522 (study PRJEB31850, sample SAMEA3708728) | human gut metagenome | biome: human gut; feature: human-associated habitat; material: faeces | place: China | collected 2014 ... | reverse complement strand
TAGACACGCGCCTCAGCCTCCAGCAAGGTACGTCTTACGGTTGCCGCCTGTGCCACTTCCTTATCCTTGTCGTTGGTCACCCAGGTTACATCGAATGCTTTACCGCCATAATCGGCAGCGATATCGATGACCGGAAACCAACCTTTATAGGTAAATGATAATTTGCCATGATGTTCACCCTTATTGTAATACCATCCAGCTTGCATGATAGCCGTGTTCAACGTGTTTTGCGAAAGGACCATAACGCCCGGTTTCACGATCGTACTCAGATCGTCAGCCCCCGTATTCATCGCTTCCGCTACATCATAATAGAAGGGGGCCCAACTATGTAACTTAAACGTATGCGCTCCTTTGCGGTAAGGACGCGGATTAAACTCGATAGGAGTCAGTTGGGCTGAATCCAGATTGAACTGCTCCTGTTCAACCAGTGAAGTAACCAGCGGAGAATGATAAGGATCGCCCAAGTCCGCCTTTTCCGCTTCCAGACTATCCACCGCCAAAGAACCGATACGATACCCGTCTGCCTGGTAATCCGAATAAAGCAGTTTGTCTTTACCGGGAGTAAAAGCCGGATCGAAAGCCCCGAAACGGGCAGATGTCAACCGGTAAGTGGCCGTATCCGACGGATTCAGATAATAGATATTATTAGTTCCGTTGGCTCCCGATTCAAAAAACAGTTTGCCGTTGCTCCAAAGCGGAGCGGTAATATTTACGGAAGTGGTTGCCAGCAATTCACTCCATGCACCGGTCTGCGTATCCAGTTGCAGCAGACTTATACCGGTAGCGGTTACGGCTACGGCAGTAATCGTTCCATTATCATCGTAGGTTAACTCTTTGATGAAGGCATTATCCGGAACAGTAAAATAACGCTGTTCCTTTCCCGTTGCCAGGTCGACCAGCACCAACTGGTTTTCACCGCTTACCGTAAAACGGGAAACGGCTGCCGTCCGGTTGTCCTTGTCGATAGCCGGAGCCAGATAACGCCCACGGGGAGTAAGTATCGTCACCTTTCCCGTTTCTAAATCATATTGTTTTATAACGGAATAATTTTCATGTGTCCAACGCAGGCCCGGAACAATCTCTGTCCAATACACCTTGTTGCCGGCCAGGTTCAAACGGCTGTTGATCGTTCCGAGATAACACAATCGCTTTTCCTTTCCGTTTGTTACCGAAACCAGCGAATTGATATCCTGCAAACCTGATTTAACGGCAATAACCGTCGAGTCGTTCACCGCCTGCGGATAACGGTAAGAAGTATATTTTCCGGGTTTCGGCGAAAGATAATCGGGAATAACGGCAGCAGTGTCCATCTTCCTCCATTCTTTACGCAAAAAGTCGAACGTCTCATTATACAGTCCGTCAATACTTATCCCGGCATTATGTTTAAAGGCATTGCTGAACATCGGGATCGCAAAGAAACGGTTCACATACCGGGTGGTCGTCTTATCCCATATATCCGCCCCGAAACGGTGGCGGGCAAAAGAAGTCAGGTTATAACCCAATGCATAATAATCGCCCGTATAATCTTTATAAGAACCCAGGTACCATTTATCGAATGAGTAATTCTTTCCTTCTCCCAGCATCTGGGCACGGTAAGGCATACTGAATTCCGGCAACCGCCCTCTCCCGCCGTTCGACATGGAAGTCTCTGTTCCGACAGCATCCCCTTCCAGAAACCAGCTCGGCATGAAAAAGGCAGCAACACCCGCCGCCTGCTCACCGATTATATAGTATAAAGGTTTGAACCAGCCACGCATCACCTTGCTGGTCTGGAGGACATGCCGCGACTCGTGCAGCACCAGATGTTTGTCCCAACTCACCCCATCGAGTTTGGAGGAAGGTGTCGTGATCAGTTCCATACGGCGCGGCGCCCACGATACCAATCCGTTAGACGACATATTGGCCGGATGGAGAATCACCGGAAATTTCTTCTGCATCCCTGTCCCGATCGTCTTCTGCAAATGCGGATAAGCATTTTCCAGATAGAGGGCGTAGTTATAAGCCATCGAATCGTAACCCTGCGGATACACCAGGTTATAATGGGGCAACTTGACAATGTCCCATTTGAACCGTGCCGGATCGGAGCCGTAATCCAGAAACTGAGCCTGCATATGAAGGCTGGCAAACAAACAAAAAGCCACTAAAAAGATATATCGTGATACGGGTATCTGCATACTTATAGAGTTATAAACCACAAAACTATAAAATATAACCAATCCGCTTTACATTTTCTACGGCAAAGTAGATGGAAGGATACGTTAATTATTCCGTACCATTCGCACAACACCGTGCGCAAACGAACGTAATTCGTGCGGATACACACACAGTCCCCAACGCCCCACATCCGATAACAGCATAGTTACTAAGAAGTTACCCGTTTGGCACATCTTTTGTATTTTTCAATATACAATTACAATTGAAACCATGTTAAAACATTACCTACTGATTGCTATACGCAACCTATTAAAATACAAAACGCAATCGATCGTCAGCATTATCGGCCTGGCGATGGGATTTACCTGTTTTGCACTGGCAACATTATGGATACGATATGAAATGACTTACGACAACTTCCGTGAAGGAGCCGAACGTATCTTCCTTGTCAGGAACGAAGACAAAAACAGCAAAGACGGTTTATCGACAGTCACCCCCTCCCCGCTGGCGGCTTACCTGCAAGAGACATTTCCAGAGATAGAACAGGCCGGCAATACACGGGGTGGCGATTTTGAATTCAAATATGAGGGAATTACCCATCCATCCTGTATAATAGATATGGACTCCGCCCTGATGAAAACATTTCCGGTCCGGTTGATAAGCGGAAACACCAATTTCCTGTTACCTGATAATAAAGAAATAGCCATCACCGAAGAACTTGCCGAAAAACTATTCGGTAAAGAGAATCCGATCGGAAAAGAATTGATGATCTATAATGAGAAAAGACCGGTCTGTGCAGTCGTCCAATCATGGGGAACACATACCAATATCCCCTTTGATATAATAGAAGCCAATCATCAATATGCATATTGGGGCGCTCTCAACTGGTCTACTTATATCAAAGTCAGGGAAGGGACAGACATCAAGGCTTTCAGCAAAAAACTATATGAACATACGATTGAACAAGATCATACGCTACTGGAACATTTAGTATTGACACCGATCACCCGGCTGCGTTACGATCATCCGATAGAGGAAGCGACCGTTAAATTCAATCATATCCTGCTGTTTGCATTATCGGGCGGCCTGGTTATCCTCTGTTCGCTGTTCAACTATCTGACATTGTTCGTCAGCCGGATACGAATGCGCGGAAAAGAGATTGCCTTACGTAAAGTGTGCGGCTCCTCAGACCGGCATCTGATGGGTTTATTCTCCATAGAGTATCTACTGACCTTGCTAGCCGCCATTTTCATCGGCATGTTGCTGATCGAACTGATACTACCGACTTTCCGGGAATTATCCGAAATCCATACGGCCACCAACGGAATCTACCTGGAAGCTATCCTTTATTCGCTTTTTGTGGCAGTACTGTCATTCTTTATCTCTTTATTCCCGATCCAATATTTCCGCCGCCAGTCGTTGAACGCTGCAATCAAGGGGACGGAGAAAGGGAACGGAAAGAATTATTTCCAGAAGTTCTTCCTGGTATTCCAGTTTATCATCAGTATCGGATTTATCTTCTGTACGGTCGTAATGATTAAACAGATACATTTCCTTTCACATTCCGACCGTGTCGTGGAACGGGCCGGAAGGGCATCTTTCGTATTCAGTACCAAATCGTCCGAAGCCAGTCTGCGGGAGGAACTGAAACAAATACCTATGATTACAACTATTCTCCCGGGCAATCATAATGCATTCATACCTTTCACAGGAAAACAATATATGACAACGAAGGAATGGGATGAAAAACCGGCATCAACAAATGAAATACGCCTGGAACTTATCCCCAGTGGCGAACAAATATGCAATTACTATAACCTGAAACTTCTGAGTGGTAAAATGCTAAAGGACGACGATCAAAAGGACAAAGTGATGATCAACGAAGCAGCAGTCCGGGAGTTCGGATGGCGGGACCCGATCGGTAAATATTTCCAAAAGTTCGATTCAACCCGTTTACAGGTTATCGGTGTTATACGCGACTTCTGTAAAGAATCGCCTACCATACCGGTGAAACCGATTATGTTCACCGTTCAGGAATACTATTATTCGATCAGTTCCAGCGGAGTGCTGCTTTTCAAATTCCATGAAGGACAATGGCCGGAATGCAAACGACGGATCGACGCGTTGATCAAAGAAAAGCACCCGGAATTTACCTTCTACAGTTTAGACAGCGCCGAAGAAGAGTATAACAAATTCCTCCAATCGGAAAATGCCCTGATCAAGTTGCTCGACTTCGTTACGGTAGTCTGCATCCTCATCTCTGTGTTCGGTATTTTCTCCCTGGTAACCCTCAACTGCGAACAACGCCGTAGGGAAATAGCCGTCCGCAAAGTAAACGGTGCTACTGCCCGAATGATTATACGCATGTTCTTTAAGGAGTATATGTTGTTGCTTTGCCTGGCAGCATGTATCGCCTTGCCAGTCGGTTACCTCATCATGAAGCCCTGGCTGGAGAATTATGTGATACAAACAGAGATAAGCGCCTGGATTTATCCGGTTCTTTTGATCTGTCTCATATTTATTATTACCTTGTGCATAAGTTGGCGCATATGGAAAGCCGCAGGCAGGAATCCGGCAGAAGTGATTAAATCCGAATAAATTCAACGATTATATTATGAGCATGTTACAACATTATATCAAACTCGCATTCCGTAATCTGATAAAGTACAAATCGCAATCCGTTATCAGCATCATCGGCCTGGCTATCGGTTTTACCTGTTTTGCCCTGTCTACCTTGTGGATACGATACGAACTGACTTACGACACTTTTCATAAAGGGGCCGACCGGATTTATCTGGTACGCGTTGAATCATATATGTCCAGCAGCGGCATATCGGAAATTACGCCTTATCCGTTAGCCGGTTTCCTGAAAGCGACATTTCCGGAAGTGGAAGATGCCTGCAATATGCAAGCCTGGGGGATGGCATTCAAATATAAAGGAAAAGAATATACTTCATTTAAGATCGGAGTCGATTCTGCGACAGTAAACATGTTCGATTTTCAGCTAATCAGCGGTAGTCGGGATTTTATGCTTCAGAATAATAATAAACTGGCTATCACCGACCGGTTTGCCAAACAATTGTTCGGCGCAGAAGATCCTATCGGAAAAGAAATCGATATCTATGGAGATAAGGTCATTTGTGCAGTCGTTAAGCCCTGGGATACGCATAGTAATCTGCCGTTCGATTTTCTTGAATCAAACAGTTTCGGAAAAGAATGGAATGCCTCTGCCTGGCAAACATTTATCAGACTGCGGGAAGGTGCCGATATTCAGGCATTCAGAAAAAAACTCGATGAATATAAGACGAAACCCGGCCAAACATTTTCTGTCGATAAGATCGTACTGACACCTATTACCTCCATGCGCTATGACCGTCCCAATCGGGTTGTAACAGTCAAATACGAACATATCCTCCTGTTTGCCTCGGCAGGCGGATTGGTCATATTATGTGCCTTATTCAATTATCTGACTCTATTTATTACACGGATCCGGATGCGTAGCCGCGAAATTGCCTTACGGAAAGTTTGCGGATCGTCTGATAAAAACCAGATGGTTTTATTTGGAGTCGAATATTCGATCACCTTATTGCTTGCTTTATTCACCGGTTTAATCCTGATAGAATTAGCATTGCCGACATTCAGGGAGTTATCAGAAATAAAACTGGATAATATGGATATCTACCTGGCTGCCATTAAATATACCGCAATCGTAGCCTCCCTTTCTTTCTTATTATCCTTATACCCAATCTATTATTTCAGGCAAAAGACACTGAATGCCATGCTAAAAGGTTCAACCGGAAGCAAAAGCAAAAATATATTCCAGAAAGTCAGCATGATAGCACAATTCGTGATCAGTATCTGTTTTATCTTCTGCGCGGTAATCCTGATGAAACAAATCCACCATCTGAACCAGGCCGACTTTGGATTCGAACGGACAAACCGGGCCTGCATTAATACATATCCGTCCATCGACGGATTAAGAGAAGAAATGGCGAAAGTCCCATTTATAACCGAAATATTTCCCGATAGCATATCAGCCATCTTCCCTCGCTATGCCCGTTCTTATAGTACAATAGACAGATGGGATGGACGCCAGGATTCCACTGCTTCCGTCAGCTTGGAGATGTTCGACTGTAACCAGGCATACTTCAAATTTTATGAATTCCAACTTCTTGAAGGAGAGATCCCTGCCGATGGGAACAGCGATCATATATTAATCAACCAGGCCGGAATCAAAGAGTTGAATATGGATCACCCGATCGGGAAAACAATCGGAGGCGACAATCCCTGGATAATCTCCGGTGTCATTAAAGACTTCTATATTGCACCTCCGACAGTACCATGCAAGCCTGGCTTTATGGTATTCAAGAAAAAAGCCGAATTTAACGACAGTTCCATCCTGTTCAAATATCAGGAAGGGACCTGGACTAACTGCAAACAACGGCTGGACGCATTAGTGAGAAAACTAAATCCGGACGTCAGAAGTTGCCGGATCAACAATATGGAAGAAGAATACGGTAAATTCCTGAAATCGGAAAACGCTTTGCTGATGATGCTGGATTTCGTGACGCTGGTCTGTGTATTGATCTCCCTGTTCGGAGTCTTCTCACTCGTCACCCTCGACTGTGAGAAACGCCGCAAAGAGATTGCCATCCGGAAAGTGAACGGCGCAGTAACACCTCATATCATGCAGTCTTTCCTGTTGAAATACATGCTTTTATTATTGGTCGCCTCTGCCATTGCCTTCCCGACCGGTTACCTCATCATGAAACCGTGGGTGGAAAGTTATGTACTTCAAACCCGGATAGACTTCTGGATTTATCCGGTAATATGGCTGGTATTAGCAGCACTCATCACTTTATGTACAGGTTGGAGAATATGGAGAGCAGCCAATCAGAATCCGGCGGAAGTTATTAAATCGGAATAAAATAGGTATGTTAAAACATTATCTCAAAATAGCAATACGCAATTTGCTGAAATACCGGTCACAATCGTTTATCAGTATCCTCGGTCTGGCAATCGGGTTTACCTGTTTTGCCTTAGGGACTCTATGGATTCATTATGAAATGACTTATGACTCATTTCACAAAGATGCCGACCGGATTTATCTGGTGCGGCAAAAAAGTATTCTTGACGAATCCGGAATGAGCAATACTCCTAGACCTTTAGCTGCATATTTAAAACAAACATGCCCTGAAATAGAGATTGCCTGCGCTACGACTTCATGGACAAACGACATTGCATTAAACGGTACACCTTATGAAACAAGGATACTAAAAGCAGATTCTACTGTTATGCATTTCTTCGATATAAAGATCATATCAGGCAATACTAATTTTCTCATTCCTTATAATGAAGAACTGGCTATCACAGAAGCATTAGCTAAGAAACTTTTTGGTAATGAAAATCCTATAGGGAAAGAAATAGAGTTCGGTGCCGATAAAGAAAAAAGGAAGATTTGTGCTATTGTAAAGGGTTGGTCAGAACACAGTAATATTCCATTCGGACTCGTTTGTAGTGATAGCGATAAAAAGCAATGGACCTACTTCTCACATGAGACATACATCAAATTATATCCCAAAACCGACTTTTATAAGTTTTCGGAAAAAATGGGCAAAATGGAGATAAAGCAAGATGACATAAAATTAGCACCACTGGTAGTAACACCTCTGACTTCTTTACACTATGATCATCCGCAAACTAAAACAGAAATAAAATTCAATCACATCCTCTTGTTTTCATTAGCCGGTGGACTGGTTATTCTTTGCTCCTTATTCAATTTCCTGACATTGTTTGTTTCCCGAATACACATGAGAAACAGGGAACTCGCTTTACGACAAATATGCGGAGCCTCTTTTAAAGGATTACTGGCACTCTTATCTACCGAATTTTTCACATTGTTTTTTATTGCACTTCTGGTTGGAATGGTACTAATCGAACTTGTGTATCCGTCTTTCAAGGAACTCTCGGAGATTCATTCCAATAAAACACTCGTATTTACAGAAGCATTAGTTTATATTGGAGTTATCATACTCTGTTCCTATACATTAATATTAATTGTTCTTAGCTATTTCCGCCATAAAACATTACAATCTTCCATCAAAGGGGCTACCAAGGGACAGGGGAATAATATGTTTCGCAAAGTGTGTATTATCTTCCAACTGATCATTAGCATCGGAATCATTTTCTGCTCCATCATCATGGTTAAACAACTCCACTATTTAAGAAATACAGATATTGGTATCGAAAGAAAAAATATCGCTTCCATCTCCATTTATCCTTATTCAGAAAAATATAAACAGACACTGACTCAAATGCCCGAAGTAACGGATATACTGACAGAACATGGTAGCCTATTACCTTACCGAAGCCGGATTTCTTATCATATTGAAGATTGGAGCGATAAAAAGGAAAATGATCAGCCAATCAGTCTGGAAGTCGTTTGCGGCACGAAATCGCTTGCCCAATTTTATAACCTCACCTTACTTAAAGGCGAGATGATCCACGATTCCGATCTGTCCGGTCAGGTACTGATCAATGAAGCAGCAGCAAAAGCATTCGGATGGAACGATCCCATAGGAAAAAGTATTATTCAACCTAAAGACGTATATCAAGTAAAAGGACTGATCAAAGATACTTATAATGCATCTCCTACGACACCAGTCAATCCGACATTATATTTGTCTCCGGAGAAATACAAACAACTATTTTATGTTACCTTGACTTGTGAACAGCGTAAAAAAGAAATAGCCATACGGAAAGTAAACGGAGCGACAACCAAAAGCATTCTGAAAAAATTCTTCAATGAATATCTTTTCCTTGTCGCAATAAGTACAGCCATAGCATTCCCTGTCGGCTATCTCGCAATGAGATACTGGCTGGAGAGTTACGTAAAACAAACAGAAATAAATATATGGATCTACCCTCTATTATTTATTGTAATCGAACTTATTATCATAGCTAGCGTCGGCTGGAAAATCTGGAAAGCAGCCAATCAAAATCCGGCGGTAGTCGTTAAATCAGAATAAATAAAAATGAAAATCATCCTGTTAGCCATACGAACCCTCCTCCGATTCCGGCTTTATACGGTAATCAACATACTGGGTCTGGCACTCAGCCTGGCCTGCTGTATATTGATATTCCGGTATGTCTACAGTGAAATGACCACCGACCATTTTATTCCGGAAGTAGACAGGGTTTGCTATACAGTGATGGAGGATGAAGTAACCCACCAGAAAAGACTCTACGGTCTGTTACCTGAATATGGATATACCCCAAGCCCATTGGAAGATCCGGCTGTAGAAATTGTATCTACACTATTCCAGAGTGACAAAGATCAGATTACAGTCGATAACAAACTGTACAATGTTGCCTCTTTAGCCGCAGACACGAATTATCTGAAAATAGTACCGATCCCCATACTAAAAACGTCCCGGAATAAACTATTAGAGAATCCACAAGACGCAATAATCTCGGAAGACCTATCCCGATTAGTATTCGGGAAGGAAGATCCGATCGGCCAACAAATCACTACCTCGATGGGAAAGATTGTAACTGTCGTTGCCGTTATGGGTAAACCGGACACCCGATTTTCCATGCCTTTCGACCTGCTGATATCGAATGAATCGGCCAACTACAGAAAATATTCAATGCCCCATTCCCTTGTCAAATTACATAAGGGGCATTCTGCTGCCTCCGTCAACAAGGAATACGAAGCATTCCGTAAAATGTCCAATTTCACCAACCGCCTGCGCATCTGCTTTTACCCTCTACAGAAGCTATATTTCGATCAACAGGTAGTCACATACCTGGATAAACGGTTGGTAGGGAATTATACACACGTACTTATCCTGATAGCAATTGCCGTATTGATCATGCTGGTAGGATTATTCAATTTTATCAATGTCTACACAGTGTTGATCCAGAAACGGGCACGTGAATTCGGTATGAAAAAAGTATTCGGAGCAAATACCCGGCAAATGGCCGTTCAATTGTATACTGAAAACTTATGTATGACTCTCGTAGCTTTATTTCTGGCATGGGTATTCATAGAAACAGGGACGTTGCTGGTCAATACTTTTCTAATGATCCGGATTCCTTCGCATTTCTTATTTGACGCCAGCCTTTCTGTAGGGATTCTATTCCTGTTGCCTTTTATCACAGCCCTATATCCCTTCTTCCAATATAATTATTCTTCTCCAGTCACTTCTTTGAAAAAGATCGGGAGAGGCGGAGAATCTACCATATCGAGAAAAGTATTCCTTTGTTTACAATATATTATCACACTGGCTTTAACCATCGTATCTATCTATTCTATCCATCAGTTAAACTTTATGCTGAATACCGATCTTGGATATGAAACAGATAATATTATCAAAATCTCACCTATAGAAGGGCCACGGGGAAGCGATATGAGCATGTGGAATAAATACAATCTGATTGTTCGACAACTGGACAGAAACCTGAAAAATACTCCCTCGCTCATCAAGCTACACAGCTATTCTCCCGGCCCGATCAGTCGTTTAGGGCAAAATTGCTGGGCACATATTCCGGGAAAAGAATGGACAAGTATAGGAACCCAGGTAAGCAATCAAAATTCCTTCCGTATTCTGGGGATAGAGGCGATTGAAGGACGGCTATGGAATGACTCTATCGATAATGATATGGATCTTTCGATTGTTATCAATGAATCGGCAAAAAGAGAACTGGGTATTACAGATATCGATGAAACACCAGTCATTCTGGACCGCCTGCTTGTTTACAGTCCGCAAACGAAAGAGCAACCGGCTCCCAGGTATCAAGTTATCGGAGTTATTAAAGATATGTGTACACAACATTTGTCTAAAGGCTATGAACCGATGATTTTCTTTTATTATAAAGAAGGCTTTTCATCCGGTCTATTAGTCAGTATCGTTCCGGATAAAAAACAGGAAGCAATCGACTTTCTTCGAAAAATATACAACGAGTCATGTGGAAATGAACTCCCTTATACATTTTTGAAAGATGAAGTGTTGTCTATTTACAAGGAGGATAAGCAATTGGTCAGTGTCGCCTCCCTTTTCGCGATTATAGCCATATTGATTTCTGCTATGGGCTTGTTCAGTTTATCCCTATTCGATATACAACAACGGTTTCATGAGATATCGATTCGGAAAATAAACGGAGCAACGACCAAAGCCATATGGCAAATGTTATTTATCAAATACAGTCAATTATATGGAATAGCCTGTCTGGTGGGTTTGCCTTTATCCTGGCTGGCCATCACTTTATATATGGTCGATTTTGCCTACAAAGCCCATATTGCCTGGTGGATTTTTGCCATCGCGATCCTTTTGACCGGAGGTATTTCATTCCTCACTCTGATCTGGCAAATACGAAAGGCAGCTCGTACAAACCCGGCAGAAATCATACGTTCCGAATAATAAATACATGACAAATATGAAACAGTTACTATGTCTACTCACCAGTCTCTCCGTATTCTTTGCCTGTTCCACCCCTAACAGCAAAGACAGTGTAAAAACGTATAAAGCGACTACGGATATTACAGGCAAACTATCCGGCGAAGTTATTTTCGCCGGACAAGGGATACATAACTATTACGATGTAGCGATTACCAACGATTACTACGCGTTTATGGACTATTATAGCGACACGCTTCTGCAAATAAGAAGTAAAAAAGATTTATCGCTTCACGGAATAGGAGAAAGAGAAAAAGATACTTTTATAATCGCCTATCCGTCTTTTACTAAATATGATTATATCAACAAGAATAATAAAAACAAGGTATCTGTCTGGGACAACGATTCACGCAAATTGAAACGCATGGATCTGGATCAAACATCTCCGGCTCTTTCTGCAGAATCGGAGTCTATGTCCGATTATGGCCTGAAAGATGGTTGTACGAACTGTTGTATCACTTCCAAAGAATTATATAACAGTGCATACAGGCAGGCACCCAGCACGGCGTAATCCCAGTTTTTGACATAGCGCTTCAGGTACAGGTACGCACCGCCGCCCGCCACGCCGAACTTGAGCACCAGCAGCGGCACCATCAGGTAGGGCAGCCACCGCTGCGGGAACAGCATGGAGAACCAGAAGAAGGGCGAGCCGTACAGGTAGAAGGAGTAGGCATTCATGGCACCGCTGCCCAGGTCCGTTGCCCAGGAGAAGGTGTTGCGTGGTGCCCCGGCAAAGGTGCTGTCCGGGTAGCCTGCCCCCTTCAAAAAGCCGTTCATGTACCGGTAAAAGCTGATCTGCTGGCTGTTGAAGTCGCCTGCATAGTGGAAAAATCCGCCGTCCATGATGTAGAACGGCAGGAAAAAAACGGCTGCGGTGAGCGCACACAGCACCACCGCCCGCCAGAACCGATCCTTTTGCTGCCCGGGCAGCCGCAGCTGCCGGGACATTCCGAATTGTTCCATGGGACCCTCTTTCTCCGCCGCCGGGGCGGAAGCTGCTTTTTTATCAGTATACCACGCAGGTCGGCCCGAAAAAAGGACGTTTCTTCACCGCTGCCCCTTGACAAGCGCCTGCCGGGCAGGTATGGTGGAGAAAACACATCCAAGGAGGTTTCCCCGCCATGCTGTATCCGTTCAATGCCCTGCTGGCACGCATGAAGTATATCACCCGCTGGAGCCTGATGCACTCCACCCGGGCCGAGTCGCTCAGTGAGCACACCTGCGACACTGCCCTGCTGGCCCATACCCTGTGCCTGATCGCGCGGCGGTACACCGGCACCCCCTGCCGCCCCAAAACGGTGGCGGTAGCGGCGCTGTACCACGATGCCCCGGAGATCATCACCGGGGACCTGCCCACGCCGGTCAAGTATCACAGCGCCACCCTGCGCGACGCCTACAAGGCCATGGAGCGGGAAAGCGTGGCCAGCATGACGGCCATGCTGCCGGACGAGCTGGCCGAAGAGGTCGCGCCCTTCCTCACCGGAGAGCTGCTCACGGCAGAGGAAACCAAGCTGCTCAAGGCCGCCGACCGGCTGAGTGCCCTGGTCAAGTGCCTGGAAGAGCAGCGCAGCGGCAACCACGAGTTTGACGCGGCACTGGCCCAGCAGAAAGCCGTGCTGGAAGCCATGCACTGCCCGGAGGCCGACTGGTTCATGGCCCACTGCCTGCCCTGCTACACCCAGAATCTGGATGAGCTGACCCGGCAGGACGGATGATATTTTTTACGGGAACGGCACTTCCCGCACGTCATCGGGGTCCAGGCCAGCCTTGCGCTGCTCTTCAAAGATAGCGTCGATCAGCTCGTCCAGATCTTCCAGATGGGTCAGGGTGCAGCAGTAGCGCCGCAGGGCGGCAGCGCCCTTCAGCCCCTTCATATAATGCATGGTCTGGGCACGGGCCTGCGGCATCGCCACAAATTCCCCCTTCTGCTCCACCATCTCTTCCACCTGACGGCGCAGGGCATTCATGCGGGCCTGCAGGTTGGGGGCCTTGGGTTCCGGGGTGCCCTCGATGGCGGCATTCACCCGCTCAAACAGCCACGGGTCGCCCAGCGCAGCACGGGCGATCATCACGCCGTCGCAGCCGGTCTGCTGCATCATGGCCACGGCATCCTCGGCCGAATGGATGTCGCCGTTGCCCAGCACCGGCACATGGACTGCCTGCTTTACCCGGGCAATGATCTCCGGGTCGATGCCCGGGGTGTACATCTGCTCACGGGTGCGGGCGTGTACCGCAATGAGGGCCGCGCCCGCCTGCTCGCAGGCCTTTGCGCACTCCACGGCGGTCACATGGTCGGCGTCCCAGCCCTTGCGCATCTTGACTGTGACCGGGCGGCTGGTGTGGGCCGCCACCTGCTCCACGATGCGGCCGCAGCGGTCCGGGTCCAGCATCAGCTTGCTGCCCGCGCCGCCGGACACGATCTTGGGGGCCGGGCAGCCCATGTTGATGTCCACAAAGTCGAACTCATACGGTTCCATAGCGGCGGTGGCTTCGCCCATGATCTGGGGCACCTCGCCAAAGATCTGCACGCCATAGGGTGCCCCGTTGGGTTCTGCCTTCAGCAGGCTGACGGTCTTGTGGTCGCCGTACACCAGTGCCCGGCTGGACACCATTTCGCTGACCGTAAAGCCTGCGCCGTGCTGCGCCATCAGGCGGCGGCAGGGGGCGTCCGTAAAGCCCGCCATTGGTCCGAATACTGCCCTGTGGGGCAGAACGATGTTTCCGATTTTCAAAGGTTCCATGGGTTCTCCTTGCTGTGATTCAAAAAAGCTCCCCGGTCGGGGAGCCAGAAATGTTGCTATTTTCGGGCAATGGGCTCGCCCTCTCAGTCTGCTTCGCAGACAGCTCTCCCAAAGGGAGAGCCTTTGTTGCCAGGAAGTTATCTGTACTGCCAAGGCCTCTCCCTTTGGGAGAGGTGGCATTGCGTGAGCAATGACGGAGAGGGCGAGCCCCTTTGCTTTTTTACATCTTCTCGGGCACAGTGATCTTGAACATGGTCAGCACGTTGAAGATGACGTTCTTCACGCCGATGCACAGAGCCAGACGGGCCTGCTGCACGGCAGAGTCTGCACCCTGGATGCGGCAGCTGCCGTAGAAACGGTGGAAGGCACTGGCCAGATCAATGACAAAGCGGTTGATGCGGCTGGGGTCGTACTTCTCGGCTGCCATGACGATCTCCTGCGGGAAGGCTGCCAGCATCCGGATCAGATCCATCTCGGAAGGCTCGGTGAGCAGGGTAGCGTCCATGTGCTCCGCACCGGCAAACTGCACACCCTCGCTCTCCATCTTTTTCAGGATGGAGCAGATGCGGGCATGGGCATACTGCACATAGTACACGGGGTTATCGTTGTCGGTCTTGACAGCCTGATCGAGGTCAAAATCGATGCCGCTGCCTGCGTCGTGCATATTGAACAGGAAGCGTGCGCTGTCGATGGGCACCTCTTCCAGCAGGTCGGTCAGGGTGATGGCGTTGCCGGTACGCTTGGACATGCGCACGGGCTGGCCGTCGCGCATCAGGTTGACCATCTGCATCAGGACAACATCAAGATCGTTGCCGTTCAGGCCGATGGCATCCATCGCGCCCTTCATGCGGGCCACATGGCCGTGGTGGTCGGCGCCCCACACGTCGATGGCCTTGGCAAAGCCGCGGGTGGCCAGCTTGTTGTAGTGGTAAGCGATATCGGCGGCAAAGTAGGTGGGGATGCCGTTGGCACGGACGAGCACCTCGTCCTTGGCCTCCTCTTCAGTGCCGTCCTCGGTCTTTTTCTTGTTCACGGTGCCGTACTTGGCAGCGTACTGCGCGCTGCGGTACATGATGGCACCGTCCTCGGCCTTGTAGCAGGCACCCAGTTCCAGCAGCTTGTCCACCACGGCCATCACCGCGCCGGACTCGTGCAGGGTGCTCTCATGGAACCACACATCATAGTCGATGCGGTACTTGCCCAGGTCACGCTTCAAAGCGGCAATGTTCTTGGGCAGGGCGTAGGCCACCAGGGCGTCCTTCAGCTGTGCGAAAGCATCGCTGGCAAACAGGGTCTCTTCGTCCATACCCTGGCAGGCGGCAACGTACTGGTCGCCGTTGATCTCGGCGAACTCCCCGGCCAGCACCTTGATGTCGCCGCCCTGATAGCACTCCTTGGGCAGGGGGTAAGCCTCCTCGCCGCAGAACTGCTGCAGGTAGCGCACGGCCAGGCTCTTGCCGAACTTCTGGATCTGGTTGCCGGCATCGTTGATGTAGAACTCGCGGGTCACATCGTAGCCGGACCAGTCCAGCACAGCGGCCAGACAGTCGCCCAGAGCGCCGCCGCGGGCATTGCCCATGTGCATGGGGCCGGTGGGGTTGGCGGAAACGAACTCCACATTATACTTGGCACCCTTGCCGTGGTCGGTGCGGCCATACTCCTTGTTGGCGCAGGCACCCAGTACCACACCGGCCCAGTAAGCCGGGGACAGGAACAGGTTGATGAAACCGGGGCCGGCGATCTCGACCTTGGCAAACACGCTGTCGGTCAGGTCGGGCAGGTGGGCCAGCAGGGCCTCTGCGATCATTCTGGGGGCCTTGCGCCAGGTACGGGCACCGGCCATGGCCAGGTTGGAGGCGATGTCGCCGTTTTTCACGTCGGCGGGGATCTCCACGATGAAGGCGGGCAGCTCGGCTTCCGGCAGGGTGCCGTCGGCCATGGCGGCTTTTGCCGCAGCGGTCAGCAGCGCACGGGCCTCGTCCAGTGCAGCCTGCCGGGGGTTGTAATTCTGGTAGGTCTTTTCAAATTCAGTCATTGGTCGGATTCCTTTCACAGTATTGGCAGATTCAGTTCACATGGGTCACGGTCACTTCCAGGCGGTTGCGGCTCACAAGGTCGGCGCTGTTGGCATCCAGCAGATAGGCGAACCGCACGGTGCCGCCCTTCTCGGTCAGTTCGTTCACGATCTCGTCGGCGGTCACGCCCAGGGTCATAGAGCCAAAGCCCGTCTCGTAATGGCACAGGTTGCGCTTGCCTTTTTCGATCTGCAGCTGGGTGCCCACCCCGCCGTTTTTGCCGAACCGCAGCATGACCACCCGGCTGCCGTCCACCGCGATCTTCAGCGTGGTGGTGCAGCCCTCGTAGCCGGTGGTCTCGGTCTCTTTATAGGTAATATAGTAGCTGCCGCCCTTCTGCACGAACTGGCCGCGGGTCATCAGCTCCACAAACT
>ERZ832522.3575-NODE-3575-length-16831-cov-13.336910_pt1 | contig 16831 bp, 10 predicted proteins | sample MGYA00519951_ERZ832522 | MGnify/ENA primary metagenome ERZ832522 (study PRJEB31850, sample SAMEA3708728) | human gut metagenome | biome: human gut; feature: human-associated habitat; material: faeces | place: China | collected 2014 ... | reverse complement strand
CAGACGCAACCTTTGTCAACCCCCTCCACGGCGGAACGGTAGGCGGCCAACGCGCCCTTAACAGGGCGGTCGGGACGGCGAATCTTAGCTAGACGGGAGACAATCTCCTCCTCGCTTACTTCCAGATGGATGGTGTGGTTGTCAATATCGATCTCGATCATATCCCCGTCTTGGACCGCGGCGATGGGACCGCCATCCCAGGCTTCGGGGGAGACATGGCCAATACAGGGCCCCCGTGTCGCGCCGGAATAGCGTCCGTCGGTGACCATGGCACAGCTGGTGTGCAGCCCCATGCCCACCAGCATAGCGGCGGGGATGGACATTTCCCTCATGCCTGGGCCTCCCTTGGGCCCTTCATAGCGGATGACCAGGACGCTGCCGGGCTTGACGGCCCTATCTGCCATAAACTTGCGCAGGTCCTCCTCAGAGTCGAAGCACCGGGCTGCCCCTGTGTTCACCAGCATTTCCGGCTTTACGGCAGAGCGCTTTACAATGGCTCCGTTGGGCGCCAGGTTTCCAAAGAGCACCGCCAGCCCTCCGGTCTTTGTATACGGACGGTCCAGGGGCCGGATCACCTCCGGATCGCGGTTCTCTGCATGGGCCACGTTCTCACCCAGGGTCTTTCCTGTGACGGTCATACAGCTTCCGTCGATCATCCCACCGTCCAGCAGCTCCTTTAACACGGCGGAGATCCCTCCGGCCTGCATCAGATCCTGCATGGGGTGATGGCCCGCCGGAGCCAGATGGCAGAGGTTGGGCGTCTTCTCGCTGATCTCGTTGATCATATGGAGATTGATGGAGATCCCCGCCTCATGGGCAATGGCCGGAAGATGGAGGGCTGAGTTGGTGGAGCAGCCCAGGGCCATGTCCGCGGTCAAGGCATTCTCAAAGGACTTTTCCGTCACGATGTCCCTGGGACGGATGTTGTCCTCCAGAAGCTTCATGACCTGCATCCCCGCCGTCTTTGCCAGGCGGATCCGCTCGCCGTAAACCGCCGGGATGGTTCCGTTTCCGGGAAGGCCCAGTCCCAGGACCTCTGTAAGGCAGTTCATGGAGTTGGCCGTAAACATTCCGGAGCAGGAGCCGCAGCCGGGACAGGAGCTCCCCTCGATCTCAGCCAGCTCACCGTCGCCGATGAGACCGGCCTTTCTGGCTCCCACTGCCTCAAACACGGAGTTTAAGTCTCTCTGTCCAATGGAGAGCATGGGGCCTCCGGACACGAAGATACAGGGGAGGTTCAGGCGCAGGGCCGCCATGAGCATTCCCGGCACAATCTTGTCGCAGTTGGGAATGAACACCAGGGCGTCAAAACAGTGGCCGCTTACCATGCATTCGATGGTATCCGCGATCAGCTCCCTGGAGCTTAAGGAAAAATGCATGCCCTTGTGGCCCATGGCGATGCCGTCACAGACGCCGATGGTATTAAACTCCATGGGAGTCCCGCCGGCCGCCAGAACGCCGTCCTTGACGGCCCTGGCAATGGTCTGTAAGTGTACGTGGCCCGGGGCGATCTCATTGAATGAGTTGACCACGCCCACGAAAGGGCGGCGGATCTGCTCGTCGCTGTATCCGTCGGCTTTTAAAAGGGAACGGTGGGGAGCACGCTCCACGCCGGATTTTACCTGATCAGAATTCATATGCTGCACTCCTGTCCTTCCTTAAGATTATTTTGCCTCGTCTAAGTTCTGGGCCTGCTTCCAGCCCATCTTGGCCCTTAACTCGCGGCCGGTCTTTGCTGCCAGTGTATCTGCATGGGCGGCTCTGGCTGCGTTGAACATGGTGCGGCCCACCTGGTTTTCCAGGATCCAGTTCTTGGCGAAAGTGCCGTCCTGGATCTCTGTGAGCACCTGCTTCATCTCTGCCTTTACAGAGTCGGTGATGATCCGCTTTCCAGTCATGTAGTCGCCGTACTCAGCCGTATCAGAGATGGAATAACGCATTCCCTCAAATCCGGCGTTAAAGATCAGATCTACGATCAGCTTCATCTCATGGATACACTCAAAATATGCGTTCTCCGGCTTATATCCGGCCTCCACCAGCGTATTGAAGCCAGCCTCCATCAGGGCGCACACGCCGCCGCAGAGGACTGCCTGCTCGCCGAACAGGTCTGTTTCTGTCTCTTCTTTAAATGTAGTCTCTAAGATCCCGCCTCTGGCTCCGCCGATGCCTGCTGCATAGGCCTTTGCCACCTCCATGGAATTTCCGGAGGGATCCTGCTCCACGGCCACCAGACACGGCACGCCCTTTCCGGCCACATACTGGGAACGGACGGTATGGCCCGGACCCTTGGGAGCGATCATGATCACGTTCACGCCGGCCGGCGGGATGATCTGTTTAAAGTGGATATTAAAACCATGGGCAAAGCACAGGGTCTTTCCGTCGGTCAGATTTTCCCTGATATCGTTTTTATAAAGAACAGCCTGCTTTTCATCGTTTACCAGGATCATGATGATGTCGGAGGCCTTTACGGCGTCAGCAGTATTCATTACAGTAAAGCCGTCCTCTTTTGCCTGTACGGCAGATTTAGAGCCCTCATACAGGCCCACCACCACATCACAGCCGGAATCCCTTAAATTCAGCGCATGGGCATGGCCCTGGGAACCGTATCCGATAATGGCAATCTTTTTCCCGTCCAGATAGCTCAGATCACAGTCCTTCTCATAGTACATTTTTGCCATAGTTGTATTCCTCCTTCAGTTTGTTGTCATCATATATAGTGCTACGCCCTCTTTCGATGGCGAGAGTACCCGTCTTTGCGATCTCCAGAATGCCGAAGTCGGCCAGCAGGTCTGTGAGTGCCCTGGTCTTGGACCGGTCACCGAAGATAGCTACTGTCAGGGTGTCCCGGCCCACATCGATGATGTTGGCCCGGAAGATGTTGGCCATTTGAATGACCTCATCCCTGGAATTGCGGTCCGTGGCCCGGACTTTGATGAGAGAAAATTCCCTCTGGATAGAGGTGGCCTCGTCCAAGATCTTTACCGCCAGCACAGGGATAAGCTTACGGCACTGGTCGGCAATCTGGTTTATCATCAGCTCGTCCGCCAGAATGCTGATCGCCAGGCGGGCGGTGTTGGGTCGGTCGGTTCCGCCGGTGACAATGGACTCGATGTTATACCCCTTACGGGCAAACAACCGGGCCACCTGGCTCAATACGCCGGGGATGTCCTGGACCAGGATGGCCAGGGTATACAGCTTTTTTTCTGGATCAAATTCCCGTTTCATATCCCCCTAGCCCCCTTATTTCAGTAAGAAGTCAGTGATATGGGCGCCGCCGGCTACCATGGGCCGGACCATCTCATCCATATCCAGGCGGCAGTCGATGACACAGCCGCAGCCAGCGGTCAGCGCTTCCTGGAAGGCCGCCTCCATCTCCGCCATACTGGTTACCCGGAAGCCCTTCAGGCCATAGGCCTCGGCCAACTTGACAAAGTCCGGGCCTCGGTCCAAGGTGGTCTCCGAGTACCGCTGATGGTAGATCAGATTCTGCCACTGGCGAACCATACCCAGGGTGCCGTTATTGAACACTACTGTAATGATAGGCAGGTGGTAATGTTCTACCGTAGCCAGCTCATGGCAGTTCATGCGGAAGCAGCCGTCTCCGGTGGTATGGACCACCACCTTGTCCGGGTTGCCCAGCTTGGCCCCGATGGCCGCTCCCAGGCCGAACCCCATGGTCCCGAAACCGCCGCTGGTCAGCAGCTGCCCAGGATAGTCAAAATGGAAGTGCTGAATGGACCACATCTGATGCTGGCCCACATCGGTGGCCACGATGGTATCCTGGGGCGCCAGACGCCGGATGGTCTCCAGCACCTGCTTGGGGGTAAGCTTATCTCCCGTTTCCGCCACCGAGGGGACCCGCAGAGGCAGGACCTGCTCCTTCCATTCCGGATGGCTGTACTGGGGCAGCTTGGCGTTGAGCATCTCCAACACCCGCCGGGCTGAACCGATGATGTGGTGGTCCGTGAGGACATTTTTGTCAATCTCAGACCGGTCAATGTCAATCTGGACGACCTTGGCCTGGCTGGCAAAGGTCTCCGGCTGGAGCGCCACCCGGTCTGAGAAGCGGCAGCCCACGGCGATGAGCAGGTCACACTCATTGCACGCCACATTGGATGCCTGAGAGCCGTGCATTCCAATCATCCCTGTCGTCAGCGGATGTCCGCCCGGGAAGCCGCCGCCCCCCATAACAGTGATGGCCACCGGAGCGTCCAGCTTCTCGGCAAACTCCCGGAACTGCCGGTCCGCCCGCCCGCGGACCACGCCGCCGCCGCACATGAGCAACGGCCGCTGGGACTGGGCGATCATCTCCACCAGCTTGTCGATATCCCCCAGGTCAGGCTCCGGCGGCTTGAGGCCGTGGCGCAGGTTCAGCTCCCGGATGCTGCCGCAGGAGCGGTTCTCCTTCCAGGGGATGAACTCATAGTCGATCATAGTGGTGGGGAAGGTGACGTTCTTCAGAAAGTCGATGAGCACCGGGCCGGGCCGGCCAGTGGCAGCCACGGCAAAGGCCTGACGCATCACGTCGGGGATGGTCTGGGGGTCCCGGACCAGATAGGTGGCCTTGGTGATGGGCATGGCGATGCCGGTGATGTCCACCTCCTGGAAGGAGTCCTTGCCCAGCAGCCCCTCGCTGACGTTGCAGGTGATGAATACTACGGGGGAGGAGTCCATATAGGCGGTGGCGATGCCGGTGGTCAGATTGGTGGCCCCCGGGCCGGAGGTGGCGAAGCACACCCCCACCTTGCCGGTGGAGCGGGCGTAGCCGTCGGCGGCGTGGGCGGCGCCCTGTTCATGGGCGGTCAATACATGATGTATTCTATCTTGATAATGATACAGCTCGTCATAGAGGTTCAGGATGGTCCCGCCGGGATAGCCAAAGACGGTGTCCACCTCCTGCTCCAGCAGGCACTCCATGATGGCCTGGGTGGCTCGTACTTTCAAATTGCTGCCTCCTTATGTGCAATTAGGAATGAGGAATTAGATTTTTCCCGCGCCCTTCTGCACGGCGACCATGCCGGTGCGGGCCACCTCCAAAATGGAGAAGGGGCGCATCATGGACTGGAAGGTGTCCAGCCGGTCGGGAGTGTCGGACAGCTCCAGGGTGAGGGAGGTGGGAGAGATGTCCGTCACCTTGGCCCCCATGATCTCGCAGATGGTCATAATATCCTGGCGGGTCTTGTTGTTGGCGTTGACCTTCAGGAGCATCAGCTCCCGGCCGATGAGAGCGTTTTCCTCCAGGGTGCGGACCTTGATGACCTCAATAAGCTTGTTGAGCTGCTTTTCCACCTGCTCCACCACGCTGTTGCCACTGTCCACAATGATGGTGATGCGGGAAATGGTGGGGTCGTCGGTCACGCCCACGGCCAGGGACTCAATGTTGAAGGCCCGGCGGGAGAACAGGCCGGTGATCCGGTTCAGCGCGCCGGCCTGGTTTTCCACCAGGACGGAAATGGTCTGTTTCATGGCGTCTCCTCCCTCTCTCAGTCGTTGGTGCCCACATCGGGGTGGACCTCGCAGATCAGCAGGCCGCAGCCCGGGGCGGCCAGGAACTGGTCCAGGACGCCGTCCAGCCGGTCCTCGTCCCGGACGGTGAGGCTGGGGATGCCATAGGCCTGGGCGATGGTCTCAAAATCCGGGGAGCCGTCCAGGGCCACGCCGAAGGGGCCGTGATAGGGGGCGGAGCACTGGATCTGGTGGACCAGACCCAGGGTATGGTTGCGGAACAGGACGATCTTCAGATTCAGACCACCGGCCCGGACAGCGGCCAGCTCATTCATGGCCATCTGGAAGGAGCCGTCGCCGCACACCACAATGGTCTGGCGGTCGGGACGGGCCACCTTGGCCCCCACGGCGGCGGGGAGGGCATAGCCCATGGTGCCCAGACCGCCGCTGGTGAGCAGGCGTCCGTTCTTCTGGGGCAGGTACTTGCAGGTGAAGATCTGGTTCTGCCCCACATCCACACACACCACCGCGTCGTCGTCCAGCCGGGCGCCCAGCTTCCGCAGGACGGTCCCGGGGAACACATAGCCCTCCCGATGGGGGAAGCGGCGGTTCAGCTCCGCGCGGCGGAAGTCGGTGAGCTGCTCCAGCCATGCAGCGGAGTTGGTCACCGGTGCGCCCCGGTCCAGGATCTGCCGCAGGATGACCTTTACATTGCCCACCAGGGGGATGGCGGCCTGCATATTCTTGCCGATCTCCGCCGGATCTACGTCGATGTGGATGGTAGCCATGCGGCGCTGGATCTCCCGGGGGTCCACCACCGCCCGGTCTGCCGCCCGGGTACCCACCATGATGAGCAGGTCCGCCTTAGCCAGGGCCTGGTTGGCGCAGTGGTTGCCGTGGGCGCCGATCATGCCCATGTTCAGGGGGTGGTCGGTGGGCAGGAGGGAGAGGCCCATCATGGTCTTGACCACCGGGATCTCAGAACCCTCGGCCAGCTCCAGCAGCTCCTCACGGGCGTCGGCCAGCCACACGCCGCCGCCGGCACAGATCAGGGGCTGCTTGGACTGGGCGATGGCGTCCACCACCCGCTTGATTTGAAGGTCGTTGCCCCGGACGCTGGGCTTATAGCCCCGGATATTCACCTCGGCGGGATAGGCGAAGCGCTTGAGGCTCTGCTCCTGCACATCGATGGGGATGTCGATGAGCACCGGACCGGGGCGGCCGGTGGAGGCGATGTGGAAGGCCTCCTTGACCACCCGGGGGATGTCGTTGGCGTCCTTCACCAGGTAGCTGTGCTTGGAGAAGGGGGCCACCGCGCCGGTGATGTCCACCTCCTGAAAGATGTCCCGGCCCAGCAGGTAGCTGGGGACCTGGCCGGTGATGGCCACCATGGGGATGGAATCCAGATAGGCGGTGGCGATGCCGGTGATCAGGTTGGTGGCCCCCGGGCCGGAGGTCACCATGCACACCCCAGGCTTGCCGCTGATGCGGGCATAGCCGGATGCCGCGTGTCCCGCGTTCTGTTCCGTCCGAACCAGGGTATAGCCGATCTCCGGGTGGGCCTTCAAGGCGTCCACGGCCGGGCAGATCGTCGCACCGGCGTATCCAAAAATATGCTCCACCTGCTCTTGCAGCAAGCTCTCGATCAGGGCTTCCGCTCCAGTCATGCTTCTGTCACCTCCGCTTGAGATAGAAAAAGCGGCCCCGTCCCATCGTTCCCGATAGGACGAAGCCGCATTGCTCCGTGGTACCACCTAACTTCACAGGCGGTCTGCCTGTGCGCTCATGCCCCGATAACGGCGGGGATCCGTCCTCTCCTACTCAGGGAAGGTCCCGTTCAGAGAAGCGGCTCGCGGGAGAGCTTCAGCCTCTGGGTCCTTTCGGAGAGCTTGCACCGACCGCTCCCTCTCTGCACGTCCAGACCCGCCTACTGCCCGGTCATTGCCATGGTCACGCTTCCAAACGCCTGCGCAATTTGGAATTTCTCACATCTTACCTTAAAAATTTTTGTTTGTCAATTCTTTTTTTCAGCTGTCTCCAGGGGGGAGACGAAATAGACCGTCCTGTCCGGCGCACCGGGGAAGCACTTGCGCGGGAGGGGGCTCCATGCTATACTGGACGGGAAAATGCTCCAGGAGGGATGCGGAGATGAAGTATTTGGTGTTTGGCGCCGGAGGGACCGGCGGCAGTCTGGCGGCCTTTCTGGCCCAGGGCGGGAAGGACGTCTCACTGATCGCCCGGGGCGCCCATTTGGAGGCCATCCGGAGAAACGGCCTGGTGCTGGAGAGCCGGCATGGTACCTTTGCCATTCCGGTGGAGGCGGAAGATGCGGAGCACTGCTCCTGCCGTCCTGACGTGATTCTGCTGTGTGTCAAGGGATACTCTCTGGCGGAGACGGTCCCTGCTCTGAAGCGGCTGTGCGACGCCCACACCATCGTCATCCCCATCCTGAATCTCTATGGGACGGGGGGACGGCTCCAGCCGGAGCTGGCCCCCGCCCTGGTGACCGATGGGTGCATCTATATCGCCGCGGAGATCAAGGCTCCAGGGACCATCCACATGAGTGGGGATATTTTCCGGGTGGTGTTTGGACCCCGGACGCCGGAGGAGTACCGCCCAGAGCTGGAGCAGGTGGCCCGGGACCTGAATGAGTGCGGTGTGGAGGCCATCCTGTCCCGGGACATCCAGCGGGACGCCCTGATGAAGTTCTCTGTGGTCTCTCCCATGGCGGCCTGCGGCATCTATCACAATGTGAAGGTGGCTGGGATGCAGGTCCCCGGGCAGATTCGGGAGGACTTCAAGGCTCTGGTGGGGGAGATCGGGGCCCTGGCCGAGGCCATGGGCCATCCCTTCCCCGAGGACCCGGTGGCCCGGAGCCTGGCCATCCAGGACGCCCTGGATCCGGACGCCTCTACCTCGCTGAAACGGGATCTGGATGCGGGCAAGCCCTCTGAGGTGGACGGCCTGATCTTTGAGGTGGTGCGCCTGGGCCAAAAGTACGGGGTGCCTACCCCCATGTACAGCCGGGTAGCGGCCAAGCTGGGCTTCTGCCTAAAGGAGGCCTGACATGATCAATACCACGCTGTGCTATATCCGCCGGGGAGAGGAGTACCTGATGCTCCACCGGATCAAGAAGAAGCACGATCTGAACCAGGACAAGTGGATCGGGATCGGGGGCAAGTTCGAGGACGGGGAGAGCCCGGAGGACTGTTTGCTCCGGGAGGCCCGGGAGGAGACCGGGCTTACCCTCACCGACTACCGATACCGGGGGATCGTCACCTTTGTCTCCGACCGGTGGCCCACGGAGTATATGCACCTGTTCACCGCCGACGGCTTTACCGGAACCCTGAAGGAGTGCGACGAGGGAGATCTGGAGTGGATCCCCAAGAGCCGCCTGCTGGAGCTGCCCCACTGGGAGGGGGACGCCATCTTCCTGGCCCTGCTGGACCGGGAGGAAGAGCCGTTTTTCTCCCTCAAGCTGCGGTATGAGGGGGAGACTTTGGCGGAGGCGGTGCTCAACGGGACCCACCTGAAGGGGGGACCGGCGGTGTGAGCCGCACCGCATAGGCGTCCGAACCGAGAAAAGATGAGCGCCCGCCGGAGATGTGTTTTCTGCATCTCCGGCGGGCGGCTGTTCGTTATACAGAAGTTTCGCCGCTGGATACGGGAAGAAGCGATTTGCGCTTGCGCAGGAACAGGGTGAGGGTCGTGGCACTGGCCAGGATGTCGGCGATGGGCTCGGCGGCGAAAATGCCGAACACGCTGCCGGTGATCCGGGGCAGGAGCAGCGCCAGGGGGACCAGCAGGATCACCTTGCGCAGGAGGGCCAGAAAGAGGCTGGTACGGGCCTGCCCCAGCGACATAAAGGTGATCTGACAGGCCATCTGTGCCCCAAAGGCCCAGATCCCGCCGAAGAATAAGGGCATGACCTGGGAGACCAGCTGGATCGTCTCCTCCTGAGGCGTGAAGATACGGGCCAGAAGGCCGGGAAACAGGATCACGGCGAGAAAGGCGGAGCAGGTGGCGGTGAGGGTGACGGTGAGCAGGCGCTGGAAGGTGCGGCGGACTCGGGCGTAGTTGCCCGCGCCGTAGTTATAGCTCATAATGGGCTGGGTCCCCTGGGTGATGCCCTGGACAGGCATGACGATCATCTGCATGACCGACTGCATGATGGTGAGAGCGCCCACATACAGGTCGCCCCCGTAGGTCTGAAGGCCGGTGTTGAGCACCACGGTGACCAGGCTCTCAGTGGACTGCATGATGAAGGGGGCCACGCCCAGGGAGGCGATGCGGCCAATGACCCGGGCGCTGGGACGGAGGTTGCTCCAGCGGATGCGCAGGCCGCTGTGACGGCTGCACAGGAATCCAAAGACCCAACAGGCGCTCACCGCCTGAGACAGGATGGTAGCCAGGGCCGCGCCCTGTACGCCCCAATCCAGAAGGAAAATAAAGATGGGATCCAGCACGATGTTCAGTATCGCGCCGATCAGCACGCTGAGCATAGCCACCAGCGCTTTTCCTTGGGCGCTGATGAAGCTGTTCAGCCCCAGGGCCAGCTGGACGAATATCGTCCCCAACAGATAGATGCGGATATAGTCCACCGCGTAGCCAATGGTGGCATCCGAGGCGCCGAAGGCGTACAAAATAGGTTCTTTGTACATGCTGAAGCCCACTGTCAGCAGCAGGGAGGCCGCCAGCAGGAGGACCAGGGAATTGCCCAGGATCCGCTCGGCCTCGTCCCTTCGCCCGGCACCCAGCTGGATGGAGGCCAGGGGCGCGCCGCCCTGTCCGGCAAAGGCGGCGAAGGCGGACACCAGAGTGATGATAGGAAATGTAACGCCCACGCCGGTGAGGGCGGTGCTGCCCACCTCCGGGATGTGTCCAATGTAGATGCGGTCCACGATGTTATACAGCATATTGATGAGTTGGGCCGCCACCGTGGGTACGGCCAGCTTCAGCATGAGCCGTCCGATGGGCGCGGTGGCAAGCTGCTCTTCATTTTTATGGGTCTGCGCCAAAAAACTCACTCCTTGCCTGAAATATAGTTCAGTATAGCACGATTTTTTTGAAATAGGAAGGGGAAAAGCCGGAACGGGGAAAATGACAAAAAAGACGCCGTATCCAGGCACGATACTGTTTAATTTTTTGTTAAAGGATCTGAAATCCCTTGCAAGCGCCTCCTAAATATGAAATAATAAAGCCATCCGAACCTGAAGCGTATCGAAGGAGGCAATCGAATGAAACGGAAAAAGTCATTTTCCCAGGAAGAACTGCGTTACTTAAAGCTTCTGGCCCAGCAGTATCCCACGGTACAGGCCGCCAGCAGTGAGATCATCAATCTTCAGGCCATTCTGAACCTGCCCAAGGGCACAGAGCACTTCATCTCTGACGTACACGGGGAGTATGAGGCATTTCTCCACATTTTGAACTCCTGCTCCGGCGTCATCAAGGAAAAGGTGGACGACCTGTTTGCCGCCACCATCTCCCGGTCGGACCGGGATGAGCTGTGTACCCTGATCTACTACCCGGAGGAGAAGCTGGAACAGCTCCACCAGCTGCTGCCGGACATGGATGAGTGGTACCGGATCACCCTGCACCGGCTCATCGAGATCTGCCGCTGGGTCTCCTCCAAATATACCCGCTCCAAGGTGCGCAAGGCCCTGCCCAAGGACTACGCCTATATCATCGATGAACTGCTCCACACCCACTATGATGAGGCGGACAAGCGGGACTACTATGAGAATATCATCAACACCATCATCGACCTGGGACAGGCGGACCGGTTCATTGAGGCGGTCTCCCTGGTGATCAAGCGCATGGCGGTGGACCATATGCACATCGTGGGAGACATCTTTGACCGCGGGCCCCGGGCGGACATCATCATGGACTCCCTGTTGGAGTACCACAGTGTGGACATCCAGTGGGGCAACCACGACATCCTGTGGATGGGGGCGGCCTGCGGCTCCCGCACCCTGGTGGCCACGGTGCTGGCCAATTCCATCCATTACAACAACCTGGAGGTCATCGAGACGGGATACGGCATCTCCCTGCGCCCCCTGTCTGTGTTTGCCAACGAGGAATACCGGGACTGCGATGTCCACCGCTTTGCGGTCAAGCTCACCGGGCCGGACGCCGACCAGTACAGCGAGAAGGATAAGCTGCTCTCCGCCCGGATGCACAAGGCCATCACCATCATCCTGTTCAAGCTGGAGGGACAGAAGCTGCTCCGCCACCCGGAGTACGACATGGCCGACCGGCTGCTGCTGGACAAGATCGACTATGAGAACCGCTGCATCACCATCGGGGACGTCACCTATCCCCTGGAGGACACCGACTTCCCCACCGTGGATCCCAAGGACCCCTATACCCTCACGCTGGAGGAGGAGAGCGTGATCGACCAGCTCACCGCCTCCTTCCAGCGCAGTGAGAAGTTGCAAAAGCACGTCCGCTTCCTGTACTCCAAGGGCAGCCTCTATAAGGTTTTCAACGGCAATCTGCTGTTCCACGGCTGCGTTCCCATGACGGAGGATGGGCAGCTGCTCACCTTCACCCTGGGCGGCAAGGCGCGCAGTGGAAAGGAGTTTTTTGACTTTGCAGACACCGCCGCGCGGCAGGCCTATTACCACAAGCCCGGCTCGCCGGAGCGGCAGCAGGGGATGGACTTCCTCTGGTTCCTGTGGGCCGGACGGAACAGTCCCATCTTTGGCCGAAACCGCATGACTACCTTTGAGCGTCGGCTCATCAAGGACGAGTCCGCCTGGACGGAGCCGAAAAACGCCTATTACACCTACTATCAGGACCCCGCGGTGTGCGACGACCTGCTGAAGGAGTTCGGTCTGGAGGGTCCACACTGCCATATCATCAACGGGCACATCCCGGTGAAGTCCAAGAAGGGGGAGAGCCCCATCAAGGGGGGCGGCAAGCTGCTGGTCATCGACGGCGGCTTCTGCAAGGCCTATCAGCCCACCACCGGCATTGCGGGCTACACCCTGATCTACAACTCCTGGGTGCTGCGGCTGGTCTCTCACCAGCCCTTCTGCGGCCAAAAGACCGCCATCGAGGAGAATATCGACATTGCCAGCAGCTCCGAGGTATTTGAGCGCATGGAGGCCCGGATCAAGATTGCCCAGACGGACGTGGGCAAGAAGCTCCAGGCCCAGGCCGACGCCCTGCGGGACCTGCTGGAGGCCTACCGGGCCGGCGCGGTGCTGGAGGACCACCGGGAATAAAATGGATTTTGAAGCGGCGGACAAGTGATCCCGACGGAGAGCAAAGCCCCGACCACGCGCCTTCGGCGCGTGGTCGGGCTGTTCGCTTTGAAGGCAAAATGAAGAAAACCACGACATTCGTCGTGGTTTTCTTTCTGGTGGAGACAACAGAACTCGAATCTGTGACCTTCCGCGTGTGAGGCGGACGCTCTACCGGCTGAGCTATGCCTCCATATAGGAGAAACGGCAGTGAAGAAGTGGTGACCCGGACGGGACTCGAACCCGTGTTGCCGCCGTGAAAGGGCGGAGTCTTAACCGCTTGACCACCGGGCCGTTCTATATGGGAACGGACGCGTAGTCCGAACTCTAGTAAAATGGTAGCGGCACCTGGATTCGAACCGGGGACACTGCGGGTATGAACCGCATGCTCTAGCCACCTGAGCTATGCCGCCTTGTTGGCCTGTCCTCTCGAACAGGGCAAGGATGAGTATACAGGATGACAAGGAAAATGTCAACACTTTTTCTGAAAAAAATCAAAAAATTTTCCCGGCCTCCGGAACGGGCCGGAGACCGGGGGGCATCAGTCCTGGTGGCTGAAGTTTTTCCGGTGGCTGATCATGATGTCGGCGAAGAGCTGTCCGGTGGTGGGGGGGGTGTAGGTAATGGCGTTGGCTCCGGCCTCAATGGTGCGGAGGATGTCCTCCTCCCTGGGACCGCCGGTGGCGATGATGGGGACGGTAGGGAACTCGGCCCGGATCTTGGTCACTATCTCCGGGGTCCTGGACGCGCCGGAGACATTGAGAATGTCCGCCCCGGCGGCCAGCCGTCCGGCGATGTCCATATCGCCGGAGACGATGGTAGTGACCACCGGGATGTCCACCACCGCCTTCATTTTGGCAATGGTCTCGTTGGAGATGGGGGCGTTGACCACCACACCGGAGGCGCCCTGGTGCTCAGAAAACTCTGCCAGGCGGACGGAGCGGTCCCCGTTGGTCATGCCGCCGCCCACGCCCACAAAGACCGGCACCTCAGACACGCTGATGATGGCCTGGGTGATGGAGGGCTGGGGGGTGAAGGGGTAGACCGCAATGATGGCGTCGGCATTGACGTTTTTGATGATGGCCACATCGGTGGAAAAGACCAGGGATTTGATCCGCCGGCCGAAGATCCGGATCCCACCGCACTCAGAGATGCACTTGGGGACGGTGAGCAGGTGGCTCCGCAGAGTGCCGCTGTACTCCGGGGTAAATTTTGTTTTCATGGGATGGATCCCTCCTTTGGGCGTTGCGCATGAAGGCCGCCGGCCCCTGCCGGCGCATCCAGCACAGCTATTATACTACGTTTTTCTGCCCTTGGATAGCGGACAAGAAAAATTTTTATCCCCAGCAACCGGACGGACGGTGGAAAACTGCCGCCCCCCGGCGTGGACCGGAGAGCGGCAGTTGGAAGAGATCATTTGAAGTATTCGGCGCCGGACTCGAAGAGAGGCTGGTGCTTGTTGCCGGGGATGTTGACGCCCACATACTGGCCGCGGCGCTCCAGATGGCCCATCTTGCCCATCACCCGGCCGTCGGGGGAGAAGATGCCCTCGATGGCGGCGATGGATCCGTTGGGGTTGAAGGCGATGTCCATGGTGGGCTGACCGGCGGCGTCCACATACTGGGTGGCGACCTGGCCGTTGGCGATCAGGGACTCCAGGGCGGCCTTGGGGGCCACGAAGCGGCCCTCGCCGTGGGAGATGGGGATGGTGTGCAGGTCGCCCACCTGGCTCTTGAGCATCCAGGGAGAGTTCACGCTGGCTACACGGGTGGTCACATAGCTGGACTGGTGGCGACCGATGAGGTTATAGGTCAGGGTGGGGCAGGTCTCGTCCATATCCCGGATCTCACCATAGGGGACCAGGCCCAGCTTCACCAGGGCCTGGAAGCCGTTGCAGATGCCCAGCATCAGGCCGTCCCGGTGCTTCAGCAGGTCCATGATGGCGTCCGCCAGGGCGGGGGAGCGGAGGAAGGAGGCGATGAACTTGCCGGAGCCCTCGGGCTCGTCGCCGCCGGAGAAGCCGCCGGGGATGACCACCATCTGGGCCGAGCGGATGGCGCGCTCCAGGGCCTGGGCGGACTGGGTGAGGAAATCGGTGGTCAGGTTGCGCACCACCACGATCTCCGGGTCGATGCCCGCACGGATGCAGGCCCGGGCGGTGTCATACTCACAGTTGGTGCCGGGGAACACGGGGATGACCGCCTTGGGATGGGCCGCCTTGTGCTTGCAGACGGCGATGGAGCGCTTGTCCCAGGAGATGGGGGCCACGGTTTCGGCAGTGCCCGCCTTGGTGGGGTAGACGGGCTCCAGGACGGCGTCGTTCAGGGTCAGCAGCTCGTCAATAGAAACGGCCTCGCCGGGCAGGGCGATCATGGGGACCTCGGTGGTCTCGCCAATGCGGCGGGCATGGGGCAGGTTGACGTCCTCGGCCAGCTCGGCCACGATGCCGCCCACCTGGGAAAGATACCAGCTGACGTCCTCCATACCGGCCTGGAAGCCGATCCGGTTGCCGAAGGACATCTTCATCACGGCCTCGGCCAGGCTGTTCTCCACAGCCCAGGCGGCCTTTACCTTCCCGGCCTGGCACAGGGCGTGGAACTGCTCCCAGGAGGACTTGCAGGTCTCCGTATCGCCGGAACCGAAGAGGTAAACGGAATGGCCCGCGGACTTGAACTCGGGGGAGAGGACCTCTTCTGCCTTCACGGGGGCGATGGCGAAGGAAATGAGGGTGGGGGGCACGTCCTTGTCCAGGAAGGAGCCGGACATGGAATCCTTGCCGCCGATGGCGGCCGCCCCCAGCTCCAGCTGGGCGTCCAGAGCGCCCAGCAGGGCGGAGAAGGGCTTGCCCCAGCGCTGAGGCTCGTCCCGCAGCTTCTCAAAGAACTCCTGAAGGGTCAAGTAGGCCTTTTTATAATCGGCGCCGGCGGCCACAATCTTGGCCACGGAGGTATAGACGGCGTCGTGGGCCCCCTGGTAGGGATCGGCGGACAGGGCCTCCGGGTCACAACCCCAGGACATGACGCTGGCCTGGTCAGTCTCCTGGCCGGGCAGGACGGGGAACAGGGCGGCCATGGCCTGGGCGGGGGTGCGCTGAGTCTTTCCGCCGAAGGGCATCAGGACGCTGCCCGCCCCGATGGAGCCGTCAAACCGCTCGGTCAGTCCCCGGCGGCTGGCGCACTTCAGGCTGGAGGCCATCTCCCGCAGGGAGGCGGGGGCCTGCGCAGTTGCTCCCTTGGACTGGGAGACCGAGACGCCGGCGTGCTTCACCGCGCCGTTGGTGTTCAAAAATTCACGGGAGAGGTCGGCCACGGTCTGGCCCTTCCAGTGCATGACCATCCGGGGACTCTCGGTGACCACGGCCACCTGATAGGCCTCCAGGTTCTCCGCCTCAGCGGCGGCGATGAACCTGGCTGCGTCCTCCGGGGCGACGACCACGGCCATGCGCTCCTGGCTCTCGGAGATGGCAAGCTCCGTGCCGTCCAGGCCCTCGTACTTCTTGCGTACTGCGTCTAGCTGGATCTCCAGGCCGTCGGCCAGCTCGCCGATGGCCACGGACACGCCGCCGGCGCCGAAGTCGTTGCACCGCTTGATGAGGCGGGTGATCTCTCCGTTCCGAAACAGACGCTGGATCTTCCGCTCCTCGGGGGCGTTGCCCTTCTGGACCTCGGAGGCCATGGTGGTCAGGGACTTCTTGTTGTGGCTCTTTGAGGAGCCGGTGGCGCCGCCGATGCCGTCCCGGCCGGTGCGGCCGCCCAGCAGGATGACCACGTCTCCGGGGGCGGGGCGCTCCCGGCGGACGTTCTCCGCGGGAGCAGCGCCAACCACAGCGCCGCACTCCAGGCGCTTGGCGATGTAGCCCTCGTGGTACACCTCGGCCACATGGCCGGTAGCCAGGCCGATCTGGTTGCCATAGGAGGAATAGCCCGCCGCCGCGGTCTGGGCCAGCTTCCGCTGGGGCAGCTTGCCCTCCAGGGTCTGGTCAAAGGGTACCCGGGGGTCGCCGCCGCCGGTGAAGCGCATGGCCTGGTGGACATACACGCGCCCGGAGAGGGGATCCCGGATGCAGCCGCCGATGCAGGTGGCCGCACCGCCGAAGGGCTCGATCTCGGTGGGGTGGTTGTGGGTCTCGTTCTTGAACA
>ERZ832522.3573-NODE-3573-length-16836-cov-6.281032_pt1 | contig 16836 bp, 16 predicted proteins | sample MGYA00519951_ERZ832522 | MGnify/ENA primary metagenome ERZ832522 (study PRJEB31850, sample SAMEA3708728) | human gut metagenome | biome: human gut; feature: human-associated habitat; material: faeces | place: China | collected 2014 ... | reverse complement strand
TTACGGTCACGCGCTCGGGCATGGAGAGATGTCGCACGCTCTTCACGGCAGCAGGTGCCGTTCTATGGACATGGTTTCTGGCATGACGATAATGACCCGCAGGCCCCTGGCAGCCGCTACAGAGGCCAGACCGATACCGGTGTTCCCGGAGGTAGGCTCAATAATCACAGTATCTTTTGTAATCTTGCCCTGAGCTGCGGCATCGTCTAACATGGCCTTGGCTACCCGATCCTTTACAGAACCAGCCGGGTTAAAGAATTCCAGTTTGGCTAAGAGTCTGGCCTTCAGATTCAGCTCTTTTTCCAGGCCGGTCAGCTCCAGAAGAGGCGTGTTTCCGATTAACTGTTCTGCAGATGTATAAATGTTTGCCATAATTGCGTCTCCTTTTCCTGTTTTGCTCAGTTGACAGAATTATAGGGCTTTTTAGCTGTATTGTCAATATGCAGGAAGCAGAAGTTAAGTTTGCATTTCAGGCAAGATTTTTGTAAGAAAATAGATCATGCGTTTCACACTGGATTATGCTAGAATGAAAAGCAGGATCATAAAAAATACGAAAAGAATACATAAAAGAAGCCGAAAACAGAATAGCGGCAGGAGGAATAGAAGGATGAGAAAACAAAATTTTATTTACGGTGCAGTCTGCGTGATGGCAGCTGCAGGAACGCTCTGTCTGGCGCCGGGGATTTTAAACGGCATGGGAAAGGGGGAAAAACAGATTTCCTCTAAGACTGTCCAGACGGCAGATGCGCTGACCTCGGAAACCAGGGAACAGGTGGAGACGACGATGGCCAATACCTATGAAAGCCTTGGAATGAAGAAGGTTTCAGACACTGTGGTTGTGACGGCGGATGCGCTTCGCTACCGAAGCGCTCCGGATACCTCGGCAGACAATGTGAAGGGGACGATTCCAGGAGGAACCAGGCTGGAACGGATTTACGAGGGAAACGGCTGGAGTGTGGTAAAGACAGGGGGAGGGGAATACTATGTTTCTTCTTCCTATGTAAAAAAGGCTGACGGTTCCCAGAATCAGGCAGATACTCAGAGCCAGAACGCGTCGGAAAATAAGAAGGAATCCCAGGCTCAGACAAAAGAGAGCGCTGGCGGCCCGGGCGGATCTGCCGGCTCAGAGGGAGGAGAGACTCCAGCTGTACAGGAGATTGGCCTGGACGGAAGCCTGCCCTATGCCGGATTTTCAAAAATCAACAGCGGAAAGGCTGTGCTGTATAAGAGCACGGCGCAGAACAGGAAAAATAAGACCATTGCAGTCAATGCAGGTCACGGCACAAGCGGAGGCAGCAGTGTGAAAACCCAGTGCCATCCAGACGGAAGCCCCAAGGTAACAGGGGGAACTACCGCCTCCGGAGCTGTTATGGCTGTGGCTGTCTCCGGCGGCATGACCTTTGCAGACGGTACGGCGGAGGCTAAGGTGACTCTCCAGATGGCGAAGATTCTGAAGGATCGTCTGCTGGCGGAGGGTTACGACGTGCTGATGCTCAGAGACGGGGACGACGTGCAGCTGGATAATGTCGCCAGGTCTGTTCTCGCCAACCGCTATGCAGACTGCCACATTTCCCTTCATTGGGATTCCACGTCAAACGACAAGGGATGCTTTTATATGAGCGTTCCAAACAATGCCTCCTACCGTGCCATGGAGCCGGTAGCTTCCCACTGGCAGGATCACAACCGCCTGGGCGAAGCTTTAGTGGGAGGTCTGCGGGACGCAGGAAATAAGATTTTTTCCGGCGGATCCATGGAAATGGATCTGACTCAGACTTCCTATTCTACCGTGCCCAGCGTGGATATTGAGCTGGGAGACAAGGGATCCAGCCATTCGGACGCCGTCTTAAACCAGCTGGCCGACGGCCTGGTTATGGGAGTCAACCGCTTTTTCGGCCAGTAGAGAGAGCACATACATATAGAATATGCGCCTTCCTTGTCCTGTGCTGTCCTATTCTCCCATAAACAGGGAGACTGAGAGGCAGGAAGAAAAAATGCAGTTCATATTTCACACGCCTCGTACATACCTTAGAAATAGCTAAAATGACGAGCAGGTATGGAGGGGTGGAGTTGAACGACAGGAATACAGAAGTTCTGGAACAGTATGATATGGAAATTTTCTCCGTCAGGAGAGGGCGCGGATCCTGGATTTGCGAGACAGACAAGGGACTCAGGCTCCTTCGGGAGTATAAGGGAACCACAAAGCGGCTGGAGTTTGAGGAGGAGGTGCTGAACATCCTCCAGAACAGCGGGATTTCCAGGGTGGATCAGTATGTGAGAAATAAGGAAGGGGAGCTTCAGTCTGCCGCTCCGGACGGCCTCAGATACATTGTGAAGGAATGGTTTTCTGAGGACGAGTGCGACATCAGGGACGAGAACGAGGTGGTGAAAGCCGCCGGGCAGATTGCAAAGCTGCACCGGATTCTGAGAGGCATCCAGCTGAAAGAGGAGTGGAATCTGGGCTCGATTCTGGCAGAGCCGATGGAGGCGGAATTCCGGCGCCATAACAGAGAGCTTCGGAAAGCCAGGGCCTTTATCAGCAGAAAACGTGGAAAATCAGACTTTGAGCTCTGCGTGATTGGCAATTTCGCGCCGTTTTTGGAGCAGGCGCTGGAGGCCCAGAGAGGTCTTGAGCAGATGGCGGAAGAAGGAAAAGAACCGCCTCATTATCTCTGCCACGGCGAGCTGAACCAGCACCATATTTTAATGGGGGGAAAGGAAGCGGCCATTATAGAGTTCAACCGGATGCACCTGGGCGTCCAGGCGGCGGATCTGTACCATTTTATCAGAAAGGTGATGGAGAAGCACAGCTGGAATCCTGCTCTGGGCATGCGGCTTCTGGAGGCCTACGACCGGGTGCTTCCTATGGGGGCAAAGGAGAGAGAATATCTCTACTATCTGTTCCTGTATCCTGAAAAATACTGGAAGCAGCTGAATTTCTATTACAATGCCAATAAGGCCTGGATTCCGGCCAGAAATGTGGAGAAGCTCCGGAGCCTGGAGGAGCAGCAGGAGGTGAGAAACCGGTTCCTGGGGATGATTCGAGGCTCATGACAGAACAGGAAATCACTTCTGCTTTATTTTTCCGCCGGAATATACTATAATTTAGGAGAAATAAGTGTTTTAAGCAATACGACGGCTGAACAGGGCCACAATACAGAAATGGCGCAGGAGGAATTTTAGAATGAAAGATTACAAAGCGATCTATGAGGAATGGCTGTCCAATCCTTACTTTGACCAGGAGACGAAGGAGGAGCTCAGAGCCATCCGCGCAGACGAGAAGGAGATCAAAGAGCGTTTTTACATGGATCTGGAGTTTGGAACAGCAGGCCTTCGAGGCGTCATCGGCGCTGGAATTAACCGTATGAATATCTATACCGTAAGGCGCGCGACTCAGGGACTGGCCGATTATATTTTAGAGCAGGGAGGGGCTGAGAGAGGCGTTGCCATTGCCTACGATTCCCGCCGTATGTCCCCGGAGTTTTCCGATGAGGCGGCCCGCACTCTGGCGGCCAACGGAATCAAGGCGTACCGCTTTGAATCTCTGCGTCCTACGCCGGAGCTGTCCTTTGCAGTGCGGGAGCTGGGCTGTATCGCCGGAATTAATATTACGGCCAGCCACAATCCGCCGGAGTACAACGGCTACAAGGTATACTGGGAGGACGGCGCCCAGTTTACTCCGCCCCACGATAAGGGAGTGACGGAGAAGGTTATGGCAATCACAGATCTCTCTGCTGTCAGGACTATGAGCCGGGAGGAGGCTGAGGCCAGCGGCCTGTATGTAACCATCGGAGCTGAGATTGACGACAAGTACATTGCCCAGGTGAAGGCCCAGGTAGTGAACCAGGCGGCGATTGACAGAATGCAGGATCAGATTTCCATTGTCTACACTCCTCTTCACGGCACAGGAAATATTCCGGCCCGCCGCGTTATGAAGGAGCTGGGCTTTGAGCATGTGTACGTTGTGCCGGAGCAGGAGCTGCCGGACGGCAATTTCCCGACTGTAAGCTATCCGAATCCGGAGGCAGAGGAGGCCTTTGAGCTGGGGCTTAAGCTGGCGAAGGAGAAGAATGCGGATCTGGTACTGGCAACAGATCCGGACGCAGACCGTCTGGGCGTCTATGTAAAGGACGATAAATCCAGCAAGTATATTCCGCTGACAGGAAACATGTCGGGAGCTCTGCTCTGCGATTATGTGCTGAGCCAGAAGCAGGCAAACGGCCAGATCCCAGCGGACGGCCAGGTGGTAAAGTCGATCGTTACGACAAATCTGGTAGACGCAGTGGCCGCCCACTACGGCGCAGAGCTGATCGAAGTGTTGACTGGCTTTAAGTGGATTGGAAAGCAGATTTTAAAGAACGAGCAGGAAGGAAAGGGAACCTACCTGTTTGGCATGGAGGAAAGCTACGGCTGCCTGATTGGAAGCTATGCCAGAGATAAGGACGCCATTTCCGCCACAGCGGCTCTCTGCGAGGCAGCTGCCTACTATAAGGAAAAGGGCATGACTCTGTGGGACGCCATGATTGCCATGTACGAGAAATACGGCTACTATAAGGACGCCGTTCAGGCCATCAGCTTAAAGGGTATCGAGGGACTGGAGAAGATTCAGAAGATTATGGAGTATTTCAGAAACAACACTCCGGCTGAATTTGCAGGAAGCAAGGTTATCTCTGTGAGAGATTACAAGGCAGATACCATCCGCGACATGGCTTCCGGAGAGGTAAAGCCTACCGGCCTTCCGTCCTCCAACGTGCTCTACTATGACCTGGAGGATCAGGCATGGCTGTGCGTGCGCCCGTCCGGAACAGAGCCCAAGATCAAGTTCTATTACGGCGTAAAGGGAACCTCCCTGGCAGATGCAGACGAGAAATCCGAGAAACTGGGACAGGCTGTTCAGAAGCTGGTTGAGCCGATGCTGTAAAGAGGAAAATAGAACGAGGAAAACTTTTCGGTGACTTTAAACGGAACAAGAAAAGTTTTCCTCGTGCATTTTTTCTGTATTTTTTCTATGCAAATTTCCTTGACAACCATAAAAAAATATGATATTTTACTTAAGTATTGACTGCCTAAGACAGCAGGTGCCGCAAGGCATAAGGTAAAAACGCCTGCCGAGGAAACGTACACTTACTGATGTAAATTGTGCCTCCCTGTCTTGTGCAGGGAGGTTTTTTCTGTAAGACTCCTGGCGGTTCATACGACGAAAATAAAACAGGAGGTAAACCATTCATGGCAAAAGTTGAGTTAAAGCAGCCTATCGTTGCTGAGATTTCTGAGTTACTCAATGGCGCAAAGTCTGCAGTAGTTGTTGATTACCGCGGATTAACTGTTGAGCAGGATACACAGCTTCGTAAGCAGTTAAGAGAAGCTGGTGTTACTTACAAGGTATATAAGAACACCATGATCCGCTTTGCTGCAAAGGGAACTGAGTTCGAAGCTTTAGAGCCGAATCTGGAAGGACCTACAGCATTAGCTGTATCCAAGGAAGACGCTACTGCTCCGGCAAGAGTATTAGCTGAGTTTGCTAAGAAGGCAGACAAGTTAGAGTTAAAGGCCGGTGTTGTAGAGGGCACATACTACGATGCGAAGGGAATCCAGGTTATCGCTACTATCCCGTCCAGAGAAGTTCTTCTCGGAAAGTTACTGGGAAGCATCCAGTCCCCGATCGCAAACTTTGCACGCGTTATCAATCAGATCGCAGAGGCAAAGGAGGCTTAATTTCTCATATGATATGGGCTGCATAGCCGCATAGAGAAAGAGCCGTCTGATTTTTTGAAGGAATCAGGAGAGGCCGGGAAAGCCGGCAGAACTATATTTTAAAACATTAATAAACAGGAGGAAATTAAAATGGCAAAGTTAACAACAGCTGAGTTCATTGAGGCTATTAAAGAGTTATCCGTATTAGAGTTAAACGAGCTTGTAAAGGCTTGCGAGGAAGAGTTTGGTGTATCCGCAGCAGCAGGCGTTGTAGTTGCAGCAGCAGGCGGCGCAGGCGAGGCAGCTGAGGAGAAGACAGAGTTCGACGTAGAGCTGACAGAGGTTGGCGCTAACAAGGTTAAGGTTATCAAGGTTGTTCGTGAGGCTACAGGTCTTGGCTTAAAGGAAGCTAAGGAAGTAGTTGACGGAGCTCCGAAGGTAGTTAAGGCTGGCGTTTCCAAGGAAGAGGCTGAGGACCTTAAGACAAAGTTAGAGGCAGAGGGAGCAAAGATTACATTAAAGTAATTCATTGCCATTCTATACAAACTAAATGCATTACAGCGAAAAAGAAGTCCGGGACGCATTGTGCGTTTCGGACTTCTTTTTCGTTTCTGAATCTCAAACGGGAATATTCTAAATTGAGATGAAAATTTTGGAATTCTTTTGTATAATAGTATGTAATTGAGTACAAGGGAGGGGATAGGATGAACGTATCAGAGACAATTAAGACGAGAACTTCGCTTCGCGTTTATGACGACAGAATGATAGCAGATTCCGACCTGGATCAGATTTTGGAGGCGGCTTTTCTGGCGCCTACAGCCGGAAATCAGCAGCTTTATTCGATTATTGTAATTAAGAGTCAGGAGACGAAGGACAAGCTTTCTAAAAGCTGCGACAATCAGCCGTTTATCGCCAAGGCTCCGGTGCTTCTGCTCTTTCTGGCGGATCAGCAGAAATGGTTTGATTACTACAGGTCAAAGGGCTGCATGGAGTTTGCCGCCAGGGAGGAGGGGCTTTCCTGGGAGGAACCCAACGAATCGGATCTGCTGCTTTCCATTGAGGATACCATGATTGCCGCCCAGAACGCTGTGCTGATGGCGGAATCTCTGGGAATCGGATCCTGCTACATTGGAGATATTCTGGAAAATTATGAGTACCACAAAGAGCTGTTTCAGCTCCCGGATCACGCAGTTCCCATTTCCCTTCTGTGCCTGGGATATTATAAGGAAGGCCACAAGCGTGTATACAGAAAAAGATTTGACAAGAAATACGTAGCTTTCGAGGAAACCTATAAAAGGCTGTCAGACGAGGAGCTGGACCACATGTTTGCTGAAAAGGCCTCCGGCTTCGTGAAAGGGCCGGCGATCACCGCCGACAATTTTGCCCAGGCCTTCTATAAGAGAAAGACAGGAGCAGCATTCTCCAAGGAGATGGCCAGATCTGTGAGAGCCATGCTCAAAGCCTATGCGGGCAAAAAGGAAGAGGAGAGATAAAGGCGGCGTCTGCAGACAGAACAAATGAGAAATGCAGAGGCATACGGCGCAGCAGGCAGGAGCATACAGCGCAGCAGGGCGGCGCAGCAAGATAGCGCGGCAAATGGCAGATACAGGAGAAGAACATGGAAAAACAGAAATTAGAGGAACAGCTCACACAGTTTAAAGAGGCGGTTTCCAGTGCGTCCTGCCTTTTAATTGGCGTGGGAGACGAGTGGGCGGCTGGAGAAAAGCGTTCCAGAGAAGAGCTTGCAGAGGCTTATCAGGCCCTCTATTCTCTGACAGAGGGAAAGGACTATTTTATTATCACAACTGTGACCGACGGGCTGATACGGGAAAGCGCGCCGGATCAGGGGAGGATTACGGCCCCCTGCGGCAATGAGCAGTGGCAGCAGTGCAGCAGGGCCTGTACCAGGGATATCTGGGAGCCGGGAGAGATCCCAGACGGCCTCTGCCCCCACTGCGGCGCGCCACTGACGGGAAATACCATTTTTGCAGAGACCTACATTGAGGAGGGATATCTGCCTCAGTGGAAGGCTTACCAGGAATGGCTGGGAAGGACTCTGAACAGGGAGCTTCTGGCGGTGGAGCTGGGGGAAGGCTTTCTGCTTCCTAAATTGATTCGGTGGCCCTTTGAAAAGACGGTCTTTTTTAACAAGAAGGCGCATATGTATCGTGTGAATGAGACGTTTGCCCAGGTGTCAGAGGATATCGGGGACAGATCCGTCTCTGTTCAGGCCAATTCCGTGGATTTTGTGAGGATGGCCGCAGCATGTTTAAAAAACTGACGGGGAATCATTGTCTATTCTCCGGCTCTGTGTTACTATTTTAAGAGCAGCGTCGGTGCAGAGATTTATTTCCCCCGCATGACGGCGCAGACGAAAGCTGCAGAAGCGAAAGTCACGAAAGAGAGGTAGAAGCCTGATGGGAGCAATCAGCAACGACTGGCTTGAGCCGCTGAGCGCGGAATTTAAGAAGCCTTACTATAAAAAACTGTACGAGACGGTGAAGCACGAGTATGAGACGAGGGCTGTCTATCCAGACGCCAACGATATTTTCAATGCGTTTGAATTTACCCCACTTTCTCAGGTGAAGGTGGTGATTTTAGGGCAGGATCCGTACCACGGCTACGGCCAGGCCCATGGCCTCTGCTTTTCTGTCAAGCCGGGCGTGGATACGCCCCCTTCCCTGGTAAATATTTACCAGGAGCTTCACGACGATCTGGGCTGCTATGTGCCGAACAACGGATATCTGAAAAAATGGGCGGATCAGGGCGTGATGCTTCTGAATACAGTTCTGACTGTCCGCGCCCACCAGGCCAATTCTCATCGCGGAATCGGCTGGGAGGAGTTTACAGACGCGGCGATCCGCGCCTTGAATGAGCAGGACCGCCCTATGGTGTTTATTTTATGGGGCAGACCGGCGCAGACGAAGAAAGCCATGCTCACCAATCCGAAGCATTTGATTCTGGAGGCTCCCCACCCCAGCCCGCTGTCAGCCTACAGGGGATTTTTCGGCAGCAGGCCCTTCAGCCGTACCAACGAATATCTGAAGGAGCATGGAATTGAGCCAATTGACTGGCAGATTGAAAATATTTAACGAGAGGGAACAGTATGAACTTTTTTGAAATTTTGAAGGTTCTTGTGCTGGGAATTGTGGAGGGCTTTACGGAGTGGCTTCCTATCAGCAGTACGGGACATATGATTCTGGTGGATGAGATCATTCACCTGAATGTAAGCGAGGCCTTCCGGGAGGTCTTCATGGTGGTGATTCAGCTGGGAGCGATTCTGGCGGTGGTAGTTCTGTACTTCCACAAGCTGAACCCCTTTTCTCCGAGAAAGACTCAGAATCAGAAACGGGCTACGATCCGCCTGTGGATGAAAATCGTGGTGGCCTGTATTCCGGCGGCAGTCATCGGACTTCCCTTTGACAATCTGTTAGATAAGCTGATGAACGGCTATGTGGTTTCCGCCATGCTGATTCTGTACGGCGTGTTTTTCATTTTACTGGAGAACAGAAACCGCGGCGTGAAGTTCAGGATTCAGCGGGTGACGCAGATTTCCTTCCAGACGGCGGCGGCTATCGGACTGTTCCAGGTGCTTGCCATGGTTCCGGGAACCTCCCGTTCAGGGGCGACCATCCTGGGAGCTATGCTGCTTGGCTGCTCCAGGGGAGCGGCTGCGGAGTTTTCCTTCTTCCTGGGAATTCCCGTTATGTTTGGGGCCAGTCTCTTAAAGATTGTGAAATTTATGCTGGAGGGAGCTTCTTTCCAGATGTATGAGATTTTTTATCTGATTTTTGGAATGGCTGTGGCCTTCGGAGTGTCGGTCTACTCGATTAAATTCCTGATGGAGTATGTAAAGCAGCACGATTTCAAGTTTTTCGGCTACTACAGGATTGTGCTGGGAATCATTGTGCTGTCCTACTTCGGAATTTCCGCTCTGGTGGGGGCATAAAGGCCTAGAACGCGTGGCAGGGGACCGAAACAGGAGAAAACGGCGCCTGCGAAGCGCTGGATGAGCGCAGGCTAAAACAGATATCAGAAGATATCAGGCATAAAAAATATATGGATGGGAGAGGTGTTCCGGCTGTTTCGGAGGGCCTCTCCCATTTGTTGTCCAGGGAAATCATACGTCTATCTTCCCAGCCAGTCCCGTATATATGAGACAAGGGGGTGGAAGATGTGAAACGATTTCGCAGGCAGACAGGGATTCTGTTTTTGATCGTCATGGTGGATCTTTTGCTGGCTCTGAACCTGGCCAGGCTGGCAGGAGGAGAGAGGAAAGTCTGTGTGTCCGAAGGAGAATCAGCCCTTCCTGTCTCTGAGGCAGGAGACGGGACTTTGGAGAGGGGGACTGGGAACGGGGGAAGAACAGGAGGGGGAGGAGAGGAGCCGGGCGGAGAGAATCGGTTTCTGGCTCTCACCTTTGACGACGGCCCCCACCCGGTCTGCACGAAGGAGCTGCTGGACGGCCTGAGAGAGCGGAATGTGAAGGCCTCTTTTTTCCTTCTGGGGGAAAATATTCCTGGCAATGAGCAGCTGATCCGTCAGATGAAGGAGGATGGCCATCTAATAGGAACCCATTGCTACCGCCATGTAGATTTGACCAAGGAGGACGCAGAGACCGCCATTTCCATGATCCGAAAGACAAATCGGGAGATCGAGGCGGTGACGGGAGAAGAACCAGTTTACATAAGACCTCCTTACGGAAAATGGAACGGACAGCTGGAGGACGCCCTCGACATGACGCCTGTGCTGTGGGACATCGACACCCTGGACTGGAAGAGCCAGAACAGCGGGAAAGTGCTGAGGTCCATTGAAAGGAACGCCGGAAAGCATCAGATTGTGCTGATGCACGACATCTTTCCAACTACGGTGGACGCGGCGCTGGCGGCCATTGACACATTGGGGGAGCAGGGCTATACTTTTGTTACAGTAGACGAGCTTTTGATTGACTGACAAAGGAAATAAGGGAAGGTGCAGACAAGATGGATTTATTTGACTATATGAGAAGCAATACCATGGAGAAGGAGGCGCCGCTGGCTTCCCGGCTGCGGCCCTCCACCCTGGACGAGGTAGTGGGGCAGAAGCATATCATCGGGAAGGATAAGCTGCTTTACCGCGCCATCAAGGCAGATAAGCTGGGATCTATTATTTTTTACGGGCCGCCGGGAACGGGAAAGACGACTCTGGCCAAGGTGATTGCCAACACGACCAGCGCCCGGTTTACCCAGATTAACGCTACTGTGGCCGGAAAAAAGGACATGGAGGAGGTAGTGAAGGAGGCCAAGGACGCCCTCGGCATGTATGGGCAGAAGACGATCCTGTTTGTGGACGAGATTCACCGCTTCAATAAGAGCCAGCAGGACTATCTGCTTCCTTTTGTGGAGGATGGAACGCTGCTTTTGATTGGAGCGACCACAGAAAATCCCTATTTTGAGGTGAACGGAGCTCTTATTTCCCGATCCAGGATTTTTGAACTGAAGCAGCTGGAAAAGGATGATATTAAGGAGCTTCTGCGCCGCGCGGTGACAGATTCTGAGAAGGGAATGGGCATGTACCGGGCTGTGCTGGAACCGGAGGCAGAGGAATTTCTGGCCGATATGGCCAACGGAGACGCCAGGGCGGCTCTCAATGCGGTGGAGCTGGGAATTCTTACTACAGAGCGGGCAGAGGACGGGCTGATTCACATTGACCTGGACGTGGCCCAGGAGTGTATCCAGAAACGTGCGGTGCGCTACGATAAGGGGGGAGACAACCACTACGATACCATTTCCGCCTTTATTAAGAGCATGAGAGGATCGGATCCGGATGCGGCTGTGTACTATCTGGCGCGGATGCTCTATGCGGGGGAGGACATTAAGTTTATCGCCAGAAGGATCATGATCTGCGCCTCCGAGGATGTGGGAAATGCAGATCCCATGGCCCTTACCGTGGCGGTCAGCGCTTCTCTGGCCGTGGAGCGGGTGGGAATGCCGGAGGCCCAGATTATTCTCTCAAATGCCGCCTCCTACGTGGCCTGCGCGCCTAAGAGCAATTCCGCTGTCAACGCCATCGACGCGGCCATGAAGGCAGTGAAAACCCAGACGCTGATGCCGGTTCCGCCCCATCTGCAGGACCGCCATTACAGCGGCGCGGCGGCTCTTGGACGGGGGCTGGACTACAAGTACGCCCACGATTACCCCAATCATTATGTAAAGCAGCAGTATCTGCCGGACGGCATGGAGGGCGCGGTCTTCTACGAGCCGTCGGACAATGGATATGAGAAGGAGATCAAGGCGCGGCTGGCGTTTCTGCGGGGAAGTGAGGAGTAGGAAAGAGCGTGGGAGGAAACGCAGCCAGCCGATGAACCGGCAGATTCTGCGCATGGTCTTTCATAGTTTGCAGCGGATTTAATTTACCTTTGCAGCTGTTAGATAGAAACAGAGGAAAAGCCTGGCTCCAGCTTCATCGGAGCGGAAAGGTTTTCCCTCTGTTTTTTATGTTTTTTAATTAAAAAATGAACCGACTGCCAGTTTGGCTGCTCTTATAGACAGGTATACCAAAAAGGGAAGGAGATATCAGACAGTTGAAAGAGACGGAGCTTGTGAAACGGCTGATGGCCGGAGATAGGGAAGCGTTTGACGCCCTGTATGAATGTTATAAGGATCAGGCTTTCAGGACCGCCTGGTTTCTGGCAGGAAACAGAGCCGATGCGGAGGATATTGTCCAGGACACCTTTGTGAAGGTGTATGTGAATATAGGGCAGCTGAAAAATGCGGAAGGTTTTAAAAGCTGGTTTTACAGGATCCTGACAAGAACTGCGTGGAAACAGTCTGACAGCCGGAAGCGGGAATTTCCTGACGAGGAAATTTTAATCCACGCAGACATTGCTTCAGAGGCGTCAGAGGATGGCAATCCAGAACAGATTTTTAAGAAAGAAGAGAGACAACGGCTCAGAGTGATTGTGGACGGCCTGGATGAAAAATACAGGACAACGCTGATTCTCTATTATTACAGCGAGTGTTCCACAAAGACCATCGCGTCGATTATGGGATGCCTGGAAGGAACGGTCAAGTCCCGGCTGTTTTCAGCCAGACGAAAGGTGAAAATGGAACTGATGCGGGAAATGAAAAAGGAGGGAGCTGTCTATGAGCAGGAAGGAAGACGAAGCAATCAGGGAATTGTTTAAAGGAGAGGCAGAGCGCATGGCGGCTCCCGACTCGTTAAAAACGCGGATCGACCGGGAAATTGACAGAATTGAGAATGAAAGAATCGAGAAGAGAAAAGGTTCAGAGAAGGAGGCAGTGATTATGAAGTTTCAGAAAAGAAAAGTGGCCCTGGCGGCAGCAGTGATTGTGGCGATTGGAAGCATTACCTGTTATGCGACAGGAAAGATGACAGGCCTGATGGTGGGAAGCAGCCACCTGACGGAGGTATCCGAATACAGCGGCCTTGATACAGCGGAGGAGAAGGCTGGATTTGAGACGGGAATGCCGGAAACCTTCTCAAACGGCTATGCTTTTAAAAACGTCAATACAGGAGACGGCCAGGCGGTTGACGCGGAGGGCAACGGCATACCGGGAACCCAGTATACGGACATTTTTATGACCTATGAGAAGGACGGAAGCGAGATTACGGCCAGCATTATGCCGGAACTGAAAGAAGAGTCTGCAGAAGAGGCAGGAGACGCAGAGGCGAAAACGCCGGAAGCGGCTGAGACCAGAGAGATCGGAGGCATTACAGTCAGCTACTATGAGACGACCATGAAGGTAGTTCCGCCGGATTATGAACTGACAGAGCAGGACAAGAAGGACATGGAAAACTCCAATTTCACGATTTCCTATGGAAGCGATCAGGTGTATGTGCAGAAGGTGAGATCCGTGGACTGGAAGGCAGACGGAAAGGCTTACAATTTCCTCGATATGGAAGGAACTGTGGATGCAGAAACCCTGTTTTCTATGGCCCAGGACGTGATCCAGGGAAAATAGAGAAGAAAAAATATAATAGGTATAGAAGCAGACAGAAAAAAAGGAATAGACAGAGCAAAAAAATGCCCGCCGCAGGTTAAACACGCGGCGGGCAAAACTATTTAGTTCCATTCTTTTTCGAAGAGAAAATCGCGGCTATTGCGGTGTTTGATACCATTGCGGAGCGTATGGAATTCATTCCGCGCGCAACTTTCCATAGCATATTTTTTGCCCATGGATGCCATGTTGATTTTTAGGGATTTTTTTGACATAATTATGGATAGTAATAAAATTCCTGGCAGCTCTTATCCAGAAGGAGAGGCAAAAATCCTCCTGAAAAAGGCTGCACATCATAACTTTTAGGTAAGATGAAATGAAGAAAATCAATTTTTATGTGTTAGAGATCGCTTTTCTCTGTTTTCTGGCAGGATGCTCGTCTGCCCCGCCGGATGCAGAGAAGCAGAATACGGTCAATTATCTGAATTCCATCCGGACGCAGGCCGTAAATGCAGAGTCCGGCTCTTTCACTATCAATACTGAATGGAACATAGGAGGAGAAATTGAAACCGTCGGACGCCAGATTGACTTCTCCCATCGGGGCTCTAAACTGCATTATAAAGAAGCCATTTATGACTCGTTTGCAGATCCTTCTGTGAAGCCATACCAGACAGCAGAAACATCAGAAGACGGGACTTCCTTAATTGTTTCATCAGGAGGTGACAATTTTACCGTTGAGGTTCCTCTGGAAAAAGCTCCCTCGTTGGAGCAGTTTTTTGAAGGTGTCTGGGATACGTTACATTCATCAGAAATCGAACGTATCGAGACAGCCAAGCAGGGAAATATAACATCCTATACTATCGTATATTCTTCTGATTACTGCAGCAGTAAAGGAAATGATACGGAAATTGGTTCTTCTGTGATCCAGTCAAAAATTCTGGAATTGGAACTGATGCCAGATGAAAGCATAAAAGCAGTTAAACTGAATACAGCCGGATACGTTTCAGGGCTGGATGCTTCAGAAACGCCAGTCAGTCAAAAAACGGAACTGTATTTCGATTAGAATATTTTAACGCAGCTAGTCGCAAAGCCTGCTGGTTTCGCTTGTTCTACAATGATTTAAGAAAAGGCTTTTTGTTTATGCGTTTGTCGTGGCTCGCCCCTTAAAAAAGCTGTAAAAACCAAAGAACTATGGTATAATGTACCACAGCAGCATTTTGGAGTGAAAGCGAGCAAACAGTCTGGGAAGCAGATAGAAAACGCGGAGCGTGAGTTTGCGAGTACAGGCAGCGCCAGAATGAGAGAGATTTGCGGATATGACGCAGAAAATAAAGATATAGTAGGAAGATAAAACAGAAAGGAATATTCCATTGAATAAACAGAATGAACCAGAGACAAACGCCATCACCGTCAGGGATGTGACCAAGATTTACCGTCTGTATGACAAGCCCATTGACAGGTTAAAGGAATCTTTGAGCGTGACTCATAAAAATTATCACAAGGATTTTTATGCCCTTCAGAACCTTTCCTTTAATGTGAAGAAGGGAGAGACGGTGGGAATCATCGGAACCAACGGATCCGGAAAATCCACGATTTTAAAGATTATTACGGGAGTTCTCACCCCCACGTCCGGGGAAGTACAGGTGGACGGAAAGATTTCCGCCCTTCTGGAGCTGGGAGCCGGTTTTAACCAGGACTACACAGGAATTGAAAATATTTACATGAACGGAACCATGATGGGCTTTTCCAAGAAAGAGATGGATGAGAAGCTCCCGGACATTCTGGAATTTGCCGATATCGGGGACTTTGTGTATCAGCCGGTAAAGACCTACTCCAGCGGTATGTTCGTCCGTCTGGCCTTCGCGCTCTCCATCAACGTGGAGCCGGAGATTCTGATTGTAGACGAGGCGCTGTCTGTGGGGGACGTATTTTTCCAGTCCAAGTGCTACCGGAGAATGGACGAGCTGAGAAAAAATGGCACGACCATTGTCATGGTTACCCACGATATGGGAAGTGTGATCAAGTACTGTGATAAAGTAGTGCTGTTAAACCGAGGAGAATTTGTGGCTGAGGGACCAGCCGGAAAAATGGTGGATCTTTACAAGAAGATTCTGGCGGGACAGCTGGATTCCCTGAACGAGGAGCTGGCCCAGATGAACGACTTTTCCGGGGAGGGAATTTCCGGTTCAGGAAAGGACGGACAGGAGATTTTGTCCGCTGCGGAAAGACAGAATGAATCTGGACAGAAACCAGGCCTGATGAAGGATAAGATTACGATCAACGGAAACAGGACAGAGTACGGAGATGGAAGGGCCGAGATCATTGACTTGGGGCTGTGCGATGAGCGGGGGAATCTGACCAACCTTCTTTTGAAGGGGGAGATGTTCACAATTAAAGAAAAAATCCGTTTCAATACAGAGATCCAGGCCCCGATTTTCACCTACACGATCAAGGACAAAAAGGGCACGGATCTGTCGGGAACCAACACCATGTTTGAGGGAACGGATGTGAAGCCTGTGAAGAAGGGGGACGTCTACGAGGTATCCTTCACCCAGAAAATGACTCTGCAGGGCGGAGAGTACCTTCTGTCCATGAGCTGCACCGGCTTTGAGAACGGGGAGCACGTGGTGTACCACCGCCTCTATGACGTGGCGAACATTACCGTCATTTCCAACAAGAATACAGTAGGCGTCTACGACATGGAGTCCCAGGTGGAGACGAAGCTTACCAGGGCGGGAGAGTAAAGGAGGCGGAGCATGAAGGACTTAAATAAGAAACTGATTTCCCTTATAAGGGAATACGGGGACGACAGGACGGCGGCCCTGAACAGCTGCGTGGATCTGGACTGCTTTATGGTGTACTCCAAAGGCAGGGAGCTGCCTTCCACCAAGATGAATTTCTGGCAGCAGATCAAATTTCAGGTGATGCTGTTCATTACCTCCTTCACCAAAAGCTATCAAAACGCCGGAGAAACCGGATCAGGGGAGAACAGCATCGATGTGTGGCTCATCAGCGGCGGCTCTGAGCAATATATGCTGCTCAACACCCTGATACGGGAATCCTTTTATCAGCAGTCGGATACCCATGTGAACCTGCGGCTGGTTACCAACTCCCTGATTCAGGCGGTGGTATCCGGCATCGGACCGGATGTGGTTATCGGCACCGACGCCGATACCATCGTTAATCTGGCGCTGCGGGGGGCGCT
>ERZ832522.3563-NODE-3563-length-16882-cov-22.747905_pt1 | contig 16882 bp, 10 predicted proteins | sample MGYA00519951_ERZ832522 | MGnify/ENA primary metagenome ERZ832522 (study PRJEB31850, sample SAMEA3708728) | human gut metagenome | biome: human gut; feature: human-associated habitat; material: faeces | place: China | collected 2014 ... | reverse complement strand
TCTATGCCATAAAACTCAGCATTTCCTGTAAATGTTTCACCCAAAGTAATGTAACGGGTATCAGGAAAAGCAGTACTCTTTGCTTCAAGGGCAACTAACTGCGTATTCACCAGCGGAAAACCTGCACTGCCCAGCGCATTGAACATGGCAGAATTCATCGAACCGTCTATACCAAGCCCAAGTGCCTTTCCAGAAGCAGCCCTGCCTGCACCGGACTTATCGAACACAATACCCTCGTATCCTCCGTAATGGAAATCATTGTAAAGAATCTCATCCGTACAGTCTTCCACCGTAATAAAACGAAGTTCCTTCATATTCTGATCGTATGCCTTGCCATTATCAGCATCGGCATTATTAGACCAAGATCCAAATTTTGTTTCAGCACCACAAGCATAGACAATGGTATTGAACTGCATGTTATTAACCATACCGCCTTGCGAACCTCCGCCTATACGAATCACATTCTTGAAAGCATGTCCTGCCAGATAGTCCACATAGTGGTTATCGCACTTGTTACTGAACAAATCCAGTCCGTTCCAAGCTGCACGTATGCCGACGTTGACAATATAGATATCTTTCCCCTTCCCCTGAATGGTGTACGGATACTGTGCCATCGCAGGCAACATGGAAGAGAGTTGTTCAGGATAATTAATGGATATTCCACGAACACCACTACCGGCTTCAAGTTTCAAGAATGATTCTCCAGAAGGCTGTCCTTTACCGGCATATACCTCAAAAATGGTTCCGTGCCCACGGGGAATACTCCCGAAATCGGCTGCACCACGTAGTTCTACTCCGGTAGGCACAGTAAGAGTCCCGAGCATCTTATACCGCCCGCCGGGAAGATAGACAATACCACCCCCATCAGCTTTGGCTTTATCCAGGGCACTTTGTATAGCTGCAGTAGCATCCTTCGCACTGTTAAGGCCATTGCGGATCGCATTTTGGATACTCTGCGTATTCGTAGAAGAATTGAAAGGCACAACGAAAGGTTCAATACCGAAATCGAGGACATTATAAAGCACCACACGGGCAGGTTTTGTTTCAGGCACACGCAAGTCAGGAAATTCCGGCAGCTTGCTCCTCTCTGTCAGAGCTGTGTGATCTATATGACATTCAAACAGCGAATTGTTTTGAACATCTGCTTTCTTTGCGAAGCGGTTACCCTTAAGAATGCAACGTGCATCCGAACCTATGAAAACTTGCGGAGTAGTATTATTGAAGTCACAATCTGAAGCGACAAAATCACCTGACATACTATTCACCGCTCCCCCTTTTACAGTACATTGCTCCATCATCAAGCGAGAAGAAGAACCGGATTCCATAAGTACAGCATTCTCACGAGCGGATATTTCACATCCGTAAAGCTGAACAGGTCCGTCGGCAGAAGATACAACGATACCATTTTCACAATTCTCCATCTCTACGCGAGTAAACATAATACCGGAGGAAGAACTGCCATCAACATGAATACCAGTCTGGCAGTCTTTCAGATGAAAGCTGTAATTATGACCGTTCGGATTGCCGTCACCGGACATGCTATTTCCGGTCTTAAAACCACAATTATATCCTTCGACATCGACGAAACAGGTGTAAGACCAGTCATTACGACGCATTGTTATACCTACCCCATTTTGATAGATCCAATCTGTGAAAGCGGAACCTGCTTTCGGTGCCCCTTCAAGCCCTGAATCTGCCCAATAATCAGGAGAAAAGTATATCTGCTCAAAACGACCGACGTCAGCTATGTTATCAATCTCAATACCACGACTCAGTGGGGTTCCATATACATCATAGATATTAGGGCAACCGCCACCGTTCTTTCTGGAAAGGATAATGCCGCTGTAAGAATTCACCAATGTTACATGACGGACATTACAATATTCATTACCCCACACACCATCACGGCCATAAAGCACTGTCGGCGGATAGGGCTTTATATGATCCGGATTCTGGTGTGGGTACCAAATGGAAAGATAGGTCAAGGCAGTGGAAGGCTCCATGGTAATGAAAGATTTCGACTCAAGTTCATCTCCCCCGGCATTGTCTACCATCAGAATGGTTCCCTGTATGGCTACTCCTTTGGTCGGCCGTTTCCATTCGCCACGCAATGTCACACCTGTAGGAATATAAAGTTTCCCGGTAATACGGTAACGGCCGGCAGGAGCCAAAAGCACACCGCCACGCCTGTTCTCACCTAGTTTATTAAGTGCTGTTTGGAAAATACTCCACGAGTCTTTCACTCCGGTAGGATCTGCTCCAAAGTCAGCTACAACGTCATACGTTGCCACACCGACGTCATCCGCCGGATATTCATCCGACACAATCAGTTTCCAGTTACCAGGCTTATCACTCGATTGTGCCTGCACACTTACAGCTAATAAAGCTGAGATAAAAAGAAGTAATAATTTTTTCATGCTACATCAATTAATTAGATTACGGATATCAAAGAAATGATGTCGCAAATATCCACCGGAGTGATTAAAGAAAAGATTAATATGACATTAAAAACCAACTAATTTTATCTCTATATACTTAAAATGCGAGAGGCAGGATATTAATACAACACCCTGCCTCTCTAAAATTATATGAATAAAGATTTATTCTTCGTCCATCAAGATTTCCAGAATCTGACAAGCAGCTTTGGCAACCGGAGTTCCGGGACCAAAGATAGCAGCCACACCGGCCTTATAGAGGAAATCATAGTCCTGTGCAGGAATCACTCCACCTGCAATTACGATGATATCCTCACGGCCCAGTTTCTTCAGTTCGTCAATGATCTGCGGAACCAGTGTCTTGTGTCCGGCAGCCAATGAAGATACGCCCACTACATGAACGTCGTTTTCAACAGCTTCGCGGGCAGCTTCGGCAGGCGTCTGGAACAACGGTCCCATATCCACGTCGAAACCACAGTCGGCATATCCGGTCGCAACTACTTTAGCGCCACGGTCGTGACCGTCCTGACCCATTTTGGCAACCATAATACGGGGCTGACGTCCCTCTTTCTTCGCAAACTTCTCGGCCAATTCGCAAGCACGCTTGAAGTCGCTGTCATTCTTACTTTCTGATGAATACACGCCTGATATAGTTCTGATTACTGCTTTATAACGTCCTACAATTTTTTCACAAGCATAAGAGATTTCTCCCAATGTAGCGCGAACACGGGCAGCTTCTACTGCCAGTTCCAGTAAATTGCCTTCCTTGGTTTCCACGCATTTGGTAATAGCTTCCAATGCTTTCTGTACTTCAGCCTCGTTTCTTCCTTCTTTCAAGCGTTTCAGGTTTTCAATCTGTTCCAGACGAACAGCCGTATTGTCGATTTCGAGGATATCAATCGGAGCTTCTTTCTCCAGACGATATTTATTCACACCAACGATAGTCTGAGAACCGGAGTCGATACGAGCCTGTGTACGCGCAGCAGCTTCTTCGATACGCATCTTAGGAATACCAGTTTCGATAGCCTTTGCCATACCACCCAGTTTTTCTACTTCCTGAATAAGCTCCCAAGCCTTGTGAGCCAGTTCGTTTGTCAGAGACTCTACATAATAAGAACCTCCCCATGGGTCAACGTTCTTACAGATATAAGTTTCTTCCTGGATATAAATCTGAGTATTACGGGCAATACGGGCAGAGAAGTCTGTCGGCAATGCGATAGCCTCATCAAGAGCATTGGTATGCAGAGACTGGGTATGTCCCAAAGCTGCAGCCATAGCCTCGATACAAGTACGGCCTACATTATTGAACGGATCTTGTTCAGTCAACGACCAACCGGAAGTCTGGGAGTGCGTACGCAAAGCCAGTGATTTCGGATTCTTCGGATTGAACTGTTTCACGATCTTTGCCCAAAGCATACGAGCCGCACGCATCTTGGCAATTTCCATAAAGTGATTGGTACCGATAGCCCAGAAGAAAGACAAACGCGGAGCAAAAGCATCGATATCTATGCCTGCGGCAACACCGGCACGAAGGTATTCAAGACCGTCGGCCAACGTATAAGCCAACTCAATGTCTGCCGTAGCTCCCGCTTCCTGCATGTGGTAACCGGAGATAGAGATAGAGTTGAACTTCGGCATCTTCTGAGAAGTATATTCGAAAATATCGGATATGATCTTCATGGAGAATGCAGGCGGATAAATATAAGTATTACGCACCATGAATTCTTTCAGGATGTCATTCTGGATAGTACCTGCCATTTCTTCCAATTTAGCACCTTGTTCCAGACCGGCATTGATATAGAATGCCAGAATTGGAAGAACAGCACCATTCATAGTCATGGACACAGACATCTTGTTCAAAGGAATACCATCGAAAAGAACCTTCATATTCTCCAGTGAGCAGATAGATACACCGGCCTTGCCCACATCACCTACCACACGTTCATGGTCAGGGTCGTAGCCGCGGTGTGTAGCCAAGTCGAAGGCTACAGACAAACCTTTCTGTCCGGAAGCCAGATTACGACGGTAGAATGCATTTGATTCTTCAGCTGTAGAGAATCCGGCATACTGACGGATTGTCCAAGGGCGTAGTGTGTACATCACTGAGTACGGACCGCGCAGATAAGGAGGCAGACCGGCAGCATAGCCCAAATGTTCCATGCCTTCCAGGTCTTCTTTTGTATAAACAGGCTTCACTTCAATGTGTTCCGGCGTTTTCCAATCAGCATGGATGCCGTTAGCCTTTTGCCACTCAGCACCGTTAGCGGGCTTGAATGCGGCATATATATCTAAGTTCTTAAAATCTTTTCTCATCTTACTTCAAAAGTTTAGCGTTGTATTCCTTTAATGTTTCCAGTACGTTGACACGAACATGGATGAAGTTCTCGATACCGGCAGCTTTCAGCTCGTCCATATTAGCAGGAGCACCGGCTACGATAAACATAGCACGACCATTCAGAGCCTTGAAAGCCGGAACAGCGTATTCTGCATATTCATCATCACTGGAACAAAGCACCACGATATCAGCTTTAGCAGCCATCGCAGCTTCCACACCTGCTTCTACAGTCGGGAAGCCCAGGTTATCAACAACCTCATATCCGGCACAAGCCAGGAAGTTACAAGAGTACTGAGCACGTGCCTGACGCATAGCCAGATTACCGATAGTCAGCATAAAGGCTTTCGGACGCTTGCCTGAAGCTTCTGTTTCAAGGCGTAATGCTTCGAATTCACTGGCAGCACGGTCAAAGTTGAGTGTAGCCACATCTTTTTCACAAGTATCATGACCACCACAGCAGCAAGTAGCTTCCAATGGTTTCTTCTCGCCTGCCTTCTCATTAAAGTTCGGGAACTGATTCGTACCCAGCAACACTTCGCGACGTTGAGCAACAGCTTTATGACGAGCCTTGTTACTTTCGTTCACAGCTGCCTGCACCGTACCTGCTTTTACAGCAGCATAAAAGCCACCTTCCTCTTCAACAGCCAGGAAAAGTTCCCAAGCTTGTTTAGCAATGGATACAGTCAGATTTTCAATATAGTAAGAACCGGCAGCAGGGTCAATCACTTTATCGAAGTGAGACTCTTCTTTCAGCAACAATTGCTGGTTGCGTGCCATACGTTCCGAAAATTCATTCGGAGCATCGTAAGTCTTATCGAATGGAGTTACTGTCATTGAATCCACACCTGCCAGTGCAGCACTCATAGCCTCTGTCTGCGTACGCAACAGGTTTACATGAGCATCAAATAAAGTAAGGTTGAACGTAGAAGTCTCAGCATGTATGTGCATTTTGGCAGCACATTGAGCATCGGCATCATAAGAAGCTACGATGTTTGCCCACAACATACGGGCAGCACGGAACTTAGCAATCTCAAGGAAGTAATTAGAGCTGATACCAAAGTTGAATTTAATCTTCTTGGCAACAAGAGCAGCAGGAACTCCTGCTTCTGTCAGTTGATTCATATATTCATTACCCCAAGCAAGAGCATAGCCCAGTTCCTGGGAAATGTATGCTCCGGCATTGTTCAGCGTCAAAGCTGTCACATTCAGTACACGGTATTTCGGCAGAGCAGTAGTTGCTTCAATCAGAGCTTTGGCTGTTTGCACCATATCACCCTTTTCTTTGCCTTTTGCCAGCATCTTGTCGAAGAAATCATAACCAATGGAACCCTGCAACTTCGCCAAGTCGTAACCTTTCTTCTGGAAGTAAGCCACCAAAAGCTCTGCAAGTGCTACCACGTGTCCCTGACAAGTATAGAAGTTCAGTTCTACACACTCAGCGCAGATTCCCTCAAGCAAAGTCTCGATGTATTCGGCATTGAGTTCTTTTGCCTTTACACGGAAAGCCAGTGAATCGATACCTTTATTCAGGATGTCCAGTGCTTTCGCATTGGCTTCCTTAGGGCATTCCACTTTAATTTCCTGGCGAACAAGCCACTCGTTGTTGTCTTTCTTGGTACCTCTGAGATAAGGGAATTCACCGGGAAGTGCATTCGTCGTTTTCAATTCTTTGAGGTCTTCCATGCGGTAGAAAGGTTTTACCTTGAATCCTTCGTTTGTTTTCCAAACGAGTTTCTTCTCAAAATCAGCGCCTTTCAGGTCAGCTGTTACTTTCTCCATCCACTGTTCGGTGGTGGTGGGAGCAAAGTCCGAGAAGAGTTTTTCTTTACTGTCTGCCATAGTTTATTTTATAATTAATAAAGATAATAAGTAATCTCTTCATTTACCTATTTGTCTAGAATAGGATTCGCAAATATACTCAATAACTTAATAATACAAGGTCTTTTAAGTAAAATTCGCATGGAGAAATGACATTCTGCAAGCATGATTTCCGTATGTATATACATGATTGCAAAGTACACCTTACATTTTAGAGTATAAATTAATATCCCTGCATACTACCCAATTAGCCTCTGGCACCTTTACCTATATTCCAAAAGAAAAACTCCAGCAAACCCTTTGCCACCTCCCTTTTAATGCCTACCTTTGCGCGAAAATTCAATAAGCTAATAAAAAAGATAAACAAAAGTAACTATGGATTGGTTAGAGAGTTTGTTATGGGACCCTGCCTCCGTCGCCCATATTGTATGCTTGTATGCATTCGTAATATCTGTCGGCGTGCTTTTGGGTAAGATTAAATTTTTCGGGATATCATTGGGTGTCACATTTGTGCTCTTCACTGGTATTCTGATGGGACATTTCGGTTTTACGGGTGAAACACACATTTTGCACTTCATCCGCGAATTCGGGTTAATTTTATTTGTATTCTGTATCGGTCTACAAGTAGGACCGTCGTTTTTCTCTTCTTTTAAGAAAGGTGGAATGACCCTAAACATGCTTGCAGTAGGCATTGTGGTACTGAATATAGCAGTAGCTCTGGGTATCTATTTCATTGACGGTGGAATCGATCTTCCCATGATGGTAGGTATTCTCTACGGTGCTGTTACCAATACTCCGGGGTTGGGTGCCGCACAGGAAGCTTTGAATCAGTTGAACTACACGGGCGATCCTATCGCACTGGGATATGCTTGCGCTTACCCTCTTGGTGTTGTCGGCATCATCGGTTCCATCATTGCCGTCCGCTACATCTGCCGGGTGAACCTGAAAAAAGAAGAGGATGAACTGGCCGTTCAGACTTCTGATATGAAACATATGCCCCACATGTTACATCTGGAAGTCCGCAACGAATCTATCGATGGGAAAAAGCTCATCCAGATCAAGGAGTTTATGGGACGTCCCTTTGTATGCTCACGCATCCGTCACGAGGGACACGTCAGTATCCCTAACCAAGACACTGAATTCCATATCGGCGACCAGGTATTTATTGTATGTTCCGAAGAAGACGCTGAAGCAGTAACCGCTTTCATCGGTAAAGAAATTCAAGTGGACTGGGAAAAACAAGACATGCCGATGGTTTCACGCCGTATATTGGTGACAAAATCCGAAATCAATGGTAAAAAATTAGGTAGCCTCCATTTCCGTAGTATGTACGGAGTAAACGTAACCCGTATCAACCGTTCCGGTATGGACTTGTTTGCTGATCCGAACCTGATACTACAGGTAGGTGACCGTGTAATGGTCGTTGGCCAGCAAGATGCCGTAGAGCGTGTTGCAGGAGTACTGGGTAATCAACTGAAACGTCTGGATACGCCTAATATTGTGACTATCTTCGTGGGTATCTTCCTGGGTATCCTGTTGGGTAGTCTTCCTATCGCTTTTCCGGGCATACCCACTCCAGTCAAACTCGGTCTGGCAGGTGGTCCGCTGGTAGTGGCTATTCTTATCGGTCGCTTCGGCCATAAGCTGAAACTGGTGACTTATACAACTATGAGTGCCAACCTGATGCTGCGTGAAATCGGTATCGTACTCTTCCTTGCCAGCGTAGGTATCGAAGCCGGCGCCCACTTTGTAGAAACAGTGGTAGAAGGTTCCGGTTTGCTGTATGTAGGCTATGGTTTCCTGATCACTGTTATTCCTTTGCTGATTATCGGTATGATTGCCCGCTTCTACTGCAAAGTAAATTACTTCACCCTGATGGGATTAATTGCCGGTAGTAACACAGACCCTCCTGCATTAGCTTATGCTAACCAGGCATCCGGCAATGATGCTCCGGCAGTAGGTTACTCTACTGTTTATCCGCTGACAATGTTCCTGCGTATTCTGGCAGGCCAGATGATATTGCTGACAATGATGTAATGTCAGATGATATAAAAGAAAAGAGAGATTACGCAATTGTAGTCTCTCTTTTTTTTATTCTGTTTTTCCCCTTCATATTACCAAAACCGTATTTTCTCCGTACCAACTCCATACCATGTCTATACACTTAGACTTAGTATGGAGTTGGTACGGGCTTGATACGGAGAAGGTATGGTCCGGGTTAGAAATTGTTCTGTTTCACTTTATTTTAAGTTTCACAAAATCTTCTATAAAATCGATAGTCTTTTCAATCCCCAGCACGGAAGAATCAATGCACAGATGATAGGTTGCCGCAGCTCCCCACGTCTTATAGCTATAATAGTTATAATATTCCGAACGTTTTTTATCAGCCTTATTCATCATATTTTCTGCTTCTTCTTCTGAAACATGATGTGAAGCGCACAGACGGGCAACGCGTGCTTCATGCGAAGCGGAAATAAAGATATTGGCACAACGAGGATGATCACGCAGTATATAATCAGCACAACGACCTACAAAAAGGCAGGATTTCTCTGCTGCCAACTGACGGATTACATCGCTCTGCACCTTGAAAAGTGCATCGTTACTGAGGCAATTCTGGGTTGGTAAAGCACCATCTCCCACAAAAGGGAAACGCATGCCGAAGAGTCCGCCGATAATCCCTTGCGAGGCACGCTCATCGGCTTTCTCAAAGAACTCACGGCATAGACCGCTCTCCTTGGAAGCCAGAGTTATTAACTCCTTGTCATAGAAATCGATACCCAAACGGGCTGCCAACTTCTCCCCTATCTCCTTTCCGCCACTTCCCAATTGGCGACCGATGTTCACAACGAATTTCTTATTCATAGCTTCAATCTAAATATTGGTTTACTAATAGCAAAAGTAAGGATTTATAGGAAAGAAACAAAAAAATAATCTATACTAATTTTCCGGTTATAACTAACTTTACCACGAACCGCATGTTTTTCACACTATCCTTCGCCTCTTTTAAATTTACGGAACTGGCTAACCAACATCACCATCGCCACCAAACTGGCAAGTAAATCGGAAACCGGCATACTATACCAAACACCGGCCGCACCGAAGAAACGAGGTAGAATTATCAGTGCCGGAAGCAAGAAAAGCATCTGGCGGGTAAGAGACAAAAAGATAGCCTTGCTCGCCATCCCGATACTCTGGAAGAAATTCGACGTCACCATCTGGAAACCGATTATCGGGAAGAACATCACTACAATACGTAGTCCACGTGCCGAAATAGCTATCAGTTCTTCGTCAGAAGTAAATATGGAAACCACCAGATCGGGTATGAGCATCCCCATCAGGAAACCGGATGTGGTGACAACCGTAGCAAAGATTATAGTCAGTTTCAGCACCCGGGAAACACGTGCATATTGCTGCGCACCAAAGTTATATCCGGCAATAGGCTGCATGCCCTGATTCAATCCCATCACGATCATTACGAATATAAATACCAGGCGGTTGACAATACCGAATGCACCGATAGACAAGTCTCCGCCATAGCGCTTCAACCCCTGATTAATAACAATTACAATAAAACATGCTGCCAGATTCATCAGGAAAGGAGACATACCGATAGCAAGCGAATCCATCACAATCTTACGGCGCAGGCGGAATATACCGCGATGGAAATGTAGCAGTTCGTCTTTGTTACTGAATATCTTGAATTGCCACAACAGTGAAATAACCTGTGCTATGATGGTGGCAATAGCAGCTCCACGAATCCCCCAGTCGAAACCGTAAATAAACAAAGGGTCAAGTATCGTATTGATGACTACTGTAGCGATAGTGGCGTACATTGCCTTTTGTGGATGTCCGGAAGAGCGTAGAACAGCATTTAAGCCAAGATAAAGATGAGTGACAACATTGCCCAGCAAAATAATCTGCATGTATTCGCGGGCGTACTTCACTGTTTCGTCACTACCCCCAAAGAAGTAAAGGATGGGATCGAGGAATATCATCGTAACAACCGTAAATGCCAATCCCAGCACGATATTTAGCACCAGTACATTACCCAAGATACGTTGGGCTGTATCGTAATCTTTTTGTCCCAGTTTAACCGAAACCAATGTGGAAGCTCCAACTCCTACCAACGAGCCAAACGCAGCAGCAAGATTCATCAGGGGAAAAGTTAGCGCCAATCCCGAAATAGCCATTGTGCCTACTCCGTGACCGATAAAAATGCTATCCACCATATTATATAAAGAAGATGCCGTCATAGCGATAATTGCCGGTACGGCATATTGCATCAGTAGCTTTCCAATCTGTTCTGTTCCCAACGCTGTGGGTGCCTTTTGTCCTGTCATAATACCTATTCCTCTATTTTAGGGTGCAAAGGTACTGATTTTCCCATAAGCAAACAAAAAAAGGAGAACAAAGAGATTATCGCTACTTCAAAGAGAAATTCATTCACTCCACTGAGAATGTACACGTTGACTTTAAACTTTTCCTAATTCTCCCCTTCTTCATGCCATTATATGAAAAATGTTTCGTATTTTTGCTCCCAAATTGTGTTAATGTACAACGAAATGAATGTATTAGAACTAAGTGAACAGGAAATCATTCGACGTAATAGTATGAATGAACTTCGCGCGATGGGCATTGACCCCTATCCCGCTGCAGAGTATGTAACCAATGCTTTCTCTACAGATATAAAAGCGGAATTTAAAGATGACGCAGAACCTCGCAAGGTATCCGTAGCCGGACGTATGATGACGCGCCGGGTGATGGGTAAAGCTTCGTTCGTTGAATTGCAGGACTCCAAAGGTCGCATTCAGGTGTATATCACTCGCGACGATATCTGTCCGGGAGAAGACAAGGAACTCTACAATACTGTATTTAAACGCCTGCTCGACTTAGGCGACTTCATTGGAATCGAAGGTTTTGTTTTCCGTACTCAGATGGGCGAAATCAGTATCCACGCCCAGAAGTTGACCGTATTGGCAAAATCCATCAAGCCACTGCCTATCGTAAAATACAAAGACGGTGTAGCTTATGACTCTTTTGAAGATCCTGAACTGCGTTATCGCCAACGTTACGTCGACCTTATTGTAAATGACGGCGTAAAAGATACATTCTTAAAACGTGCCACTGTCATTAAGACCATGCGTGCCGTACTGGATGAAGCCGGCTATACCGAAGTGGAAACTCCCATTCTGCAATCTATAGCAGGTGGAGCAAGCGCCCGCCCGTTCATTACCCACCACAACTCACTGAATATCGACCTGTATCTGCGTATCGCTACCGAGCTTTACCTGAAGCGTCTGATTGTAGGTGGTTTTGAGGGTGTTTATGAAATCGGCAAGAACTTCCGTAACGAAGGTATGGACAAGAACCATAATCCGGAGTTCACCTGTATGGAGCTTTACGTACAATATAAGGATTACAATTGGATGATGAGCTTTACCGAAAAATTGCTGGAACGTATCTGCATTGCTGTAAATGGCAGCGAAGAGACTACCATCGACGGTAAGACTATCAGTTTCAAGGCACCATATCGCCGCTTGCCTATCCTGGATGCTATCAAGGAAAAAACCGGTTACGACCTCAATGGCAAGAGTGAGGAAGAAATCCGCCAGATCTGTAAAGAGCTGAAGATGGAGATTGATGACACCATGGGCAAGGGTAAGCTGATAGATGAAATATTCGGTGAATTCTGTGAAGGAACCTTTATCCAACCGACATTCATCACTGACTATCCTGTTGAAATGAGTCCGTTGACCAAGATGCACCGCAGCAAACCGGGTCTGACTGAACGTTTTGAATTGATGGTGAATGGTAAAGAACTTGCCAATGCGTACAGTGAGTTGAATGATCCCATCGATCAGGAAGAGCGTTTCAAAGATCAGTTACGCCTGAGCGAAAAGGGTGACGATGAAGCAATGTTCATCGACCAAGACTTCTTGCGTGCTCTGCAGTTCGGTATGCCTCCTACATCTGGTATCGGTATTGGTATCGACCGTCTTACTATGCTGATGACAGGTAAGTCATATATTCAGGAAGTGCTATTCTTCCCGCAAATGCGTCCCGAGAAGGTTATCCCGAAAGATGCTCCGGCCAAATATATGGAACTGGGTATTGCCGAAGACTGGGTACCCGTTATCCAGAAAGCCGGCTACAACACAATAGAAGACATGAAAGGTGTAAATCCGCAAAAGTTACATCAAGACATTTGCGGTATCAACAAAAAATACAAATTGGAACTGACCAACCCGTCTGTAAACGACGTAGAAGGCTGGATCGAAAAAATTAAGAATTAAAGAATTAAAAATTAAATAAGAAGATTAAAGATCGAACGAGGGAAAGGAGTTTACTTTCCTTTCCCTCTTTTAATTTTTAATTATTAATTATTAATTTCGATATGAAACTACCCGGAAAGATAGCCATAATGGGCGGAGGAAGCTGGGCTACAGCCATTGCAAAAATGGTACTTGCTCAGGCTGAGTCGATTAACTGGTATATGCGACGAGATGATCGTATAGCTGATTTTAAACGACTGGGCCATAACCCTGCCTACCTGACGGGCGTCAAATTTGACATGAAACGTATCAATTTCTCCTCGAACATCAACGATGTGGTGAAAGAGTCTGATACGCTGATATTTGTCACTCCTTCCCCTTATCTCAAAGCCCACTTAAAGAAACTGAAAACGCGGATACGGGATAAATTCATCATCACTGCTATTAAAGGAATCGTACCCGATGACAATCTGATCGTATCGGAGTACTTCACAAAAGAATATGGCGTTCCACCTGAAAATATTGCTGTATTGGCAGGTCCCTGCCATGCGGAAGAAGTAGCCCTGGAACGTCTCTCTTATCTCACCATTGCCTGCCCGGACACAGACAAAGCATGCACCATCGCCCGCCGTCTGGCCAGTTCATTCATTAAAACATCTGTCAGCAATGACGTAGCCGGTATAGAATACAGCTCTGTACTGAAAAACGTGTACGCCATTGCCGCAGGTATTTGCAGTGGTCTGAAATATGGTGATAACTTCCAGGCAGTATTGATATCCAATGCCGTACAGGAAATGAATCGTTTCCTGCAAACTGTACATCCGTTGAACAGAAACGTGAATGATTCTGTTTATTTAGGTGACTTGCTGGTGACAGGGTATTCTAATTTCAGCCGTAACCGTACGTTTGGTACAATGATCGGTAAGGGATACTCTGTGAAAAGTGCGCAGATAGAAATGGAGATGATTGCTGAAGGATACTACGGAACAAAGTGTATCAAGGAAATCAACAAACATCACCATGTCAACATGCCGATACTGGATGCTGTCTATAACATCTTGTACGAACGCATTTCACCCATGATAGAAATCAAGTTGCTGACTGACTCGCTCAGATAGAAGTATAATAAACAACATACAATAAACATCTTTTAAATCAAAAGCAACTCAGTTCCCCCTTTTCCATGGGAAAGGGATGAGAGGAGAGGCTTTTAAAACCTAGAATATTATGATTAGTTTGAACATCGAAAAGACTTTTGGATTTATCTCCAAAGCATCTGTTGCTGCTTACGAAGCTCAGGTAAAGGCTGCGCAGGAAGCATTGGAAAACGGTACCGGAAAAGGAAATGACTTCCTGGGCTGGTTGCACCTCCCTTCATCTATCAGTCAAGAGCATCTGGCCGACCTGAAAGCTACTGCACAGGTTATGCGCGACAATTGCGATGTAGTAATCGTTGCCGGTATCGGCGGAAGCTACCTCGGCGCACGTGCAGTTATCGAGGCTTTATCAAACAGTTTCACCTGGTTACAGGAAAAGAAAACTGCGCCTGTCATGATCTATGCAGGACACAATATCAGCGAAGATTATTTGTATGAACTGACCGAATTCCTGAAAGACAAGAAATTCGGTGTCATCAATATCTCCAAATCAGGAACTACTACCGAAACTGCTCTTGCTTTCCGCCTGCTGAAAAAGCAATGCGAAAACCAACGCGGTAAGGATATGGCTAAGAAAGTAATCGTTGCCATCACGGATGCAAAGAAAGGCGCTGCCCGCATTACAGCCGATAAAGAAGGTTACAAATCATTCATTATCCCCGATAACGTAGGAGGACGTTTCTCCGTACTGACTCCGGTAGGTTTATTGCCGATTGCAATAGCTGGCTTCGACATCGAAAAATTAGTTGCCGGTGCTGCGGATATGGAAAAGGCTTGCGGAGTAAATGTTCCGTTTGCAGAGAACTTGGCTGCACAATATGCCGCTACTCGTAACGAGTTGTACAAGAATGGCAAGAAGATTGAAATTCTTGTGAACTTCTGCCCGAAACTGCACTATGTAAGCGAATGGTGGAAACAACTTTACGGAGAATCGGAAGGTAAGGAAAATAAAGGTATTTTCCCGGCTGCTGTAGACTTCTCTACTGACCTGCACTCCATGGGACAATGGATTCAGGAAGGCGAACGCACTATCTTTGAAACTGTAATCTCTGTAGAGAAAGTAGACCACAAACTGGAAGTGCCTTCTGATGAAGCAAACCTGGACGGCCTGAACTTCCTGGCAGGTAAGCGTGTGGACGAAGTAAACAAGATGGCCGAACTGGGTACTCAATTGGCTCACGTAGACGGTGGTGTGCCTAATATGCGTATCATTATCGAAAAACTGGACGAATATAACATCGGTCAGTTGCTTTATTTCTTTGAAATCGGTTGTGGTATCAGCGGTTATCTGCTGGGCGTTAATCCATTTAACCAACCAGGTGTAGAAGCATACAAGAAGAATATGTTTGCTCTGCTGAATAAGCCGGGATACGAAGAAGAGTCAAAAGCTATCCAGGCAAGACTCTAAAGAGGAGTAAGTTAAACACAGATAGACGAGGTGTGAATGATTAAACTCATTCACACCTCGTTTTTTTATTGTATCTTTGCAGCTATAAAACAATAGGTATTATGTTTCAAGAAGCTATCGCCCGTTATCTTCAATCCAGCGGGCACTCACAAATTCAATTGAAATCTGTCCTTTTTGATATGGACGGTGTATTGTTCAACTCTATGCCTTACCATGCCGATGCCTGGCACAAGGTTATGGAACGCCATGACCTCCATCTGAGCCGTGAAGAAGCTTATCTGCATGAGGGGAGAACCGGAGCTGCTACCATAAATATCGTTTATCAGCGGCAATACGGTAAAGATGCCACCCCTGAAATGATAAAGAGTATATATGCAGAAAAGAGTGCTGAGTTCAATAGTAATCCTGAACCGGAACGTATGCCCGGCGCATGGGAAGTACTGCAAAAAATAAAAGCAGACGGACTGGTCCCTATGGTAGTTACCGGCTCCGGGCAACATTCATTGTTAGACCGGCTGTCACACAACTTCCCCGGTATGTTTCACCGAGAATTGATGGTAACCGCCTTTGATGTAAAATATGGTAAGCCCCATCCGGAACCCTATCTGATGGCTCTGCAGAAAGGGGGAGTAAAACCCAATGAAGCTATCGTGGTGGAAAATGCACCTATGGGCGTACAAGCTGGTGTAGCCGCAGGTATATTCACTATAGCCGTCAACACAGGTCCTATCAATGGACAAGTATTATTAGATGCGGGAGCAAATGTACTATTCCCGTCCATGCAGGCATTTTGTGATAATTGGGAGAAATTACATGAAGCATTCGGACAAATAAACCGGACACTTTGATATTTTTGGAAAAGAAGAAAATCATTTCAGTAGCTCCGCTATTTTTTTCTTCAAGTTTAATTTTATGATTTCCTCCGGCTTTAATTCCAACTCTATCAGAACCTTAGCAGTCGGCACTTTGTAAGCTTCGTCTTTTTTATCACAATTTATCTGTTCCTTACTAATAGAATATAACAGAGCAAAATCATAATCCAAAGCCTTTGATACGTTATAGAGAGTATCTGTATCAATGCTTTTTCGTGTCAACATATAATCAACACTTTGAGGCTTAACTTGCAGTCTTCTTGCAAGTTCCGCCTTTGTCACTTGCTTTTCAGCCATGACATTTTTTATAATTTCACCTATGTATATATTGGGCTTTTCCATTTTAATGAAGGTACGATTTATAATTTAGACCTAAAGGGCGAAAAACAATATTTCATCTGTTTACACATTCTATTTTATTCATAAATTGTTTGTTTAATCAGATATATTTTGATACTTTTGTCACAAAATCATATAAACATATAACAGCTATGACGTTATTGATCCTTATACTTATAGCCATTCCTATCTGTATTTTGATAATTTTACTATGGATATACAATGACTATCGCAAATACAAAAAAC
>ERZ832522.3560-NODE-3560-length-16895-cov-3.442102_pt1 | contig 16895 bp, 15 predicted proteins | sample MGYA00519951_ERZ832522 | MGnify/ENA primary metagenome ERZ832522 (study PRJEB31850, sample SAMEA3708728) | human gut metagenome | biome: human gut; feature: human-associated habitat; material: faeces | place: China | collected 2014 ... | reverse complement strand
GACAATCTGATAATTAACCACTTACAAAAAAAATATTATCTCATCTTAGGAGATAAGTTGCGTTTAGGAATATCCAATTGTACTTATTTACAAAGTATTATATTGGAGAGATGTGAAGGGGAAATAGTAAAACTTTTGAGTATTAATTCTATAACTGCTTGCTTTTTAATTACTTATGATGGCTGGCAGGATTAGAGAATATGCCTTTTATCGAACTATGGACAGCTTGCATAATAATCACTCAGACATGCAGGAAACGATGCAATCTGTAAAAGAAACAACAGAATTGCGTCAATGGTTCGTGATGCGTGATTTGAAAAGGGGAAATGCTAAACAGCCTGCTTATAAATTGCTCGGTGAATTAAAAATCAGATTTTTTACTCCGATGGTGTGGAAATTGAGAATTCGTCAGGGCAAACGTGTTCGCCAGCAGGTTCCTTTTATGCCCGATTTGTTATTCGTTTATGATTCCCGTAAAGTACTTGATCCTCTTGTAGAACGAATTGCTACGTTGCAGTACCGTTTTGTAAAAGGTGGCAATCACCAGCCTATGACTGTAAGAAATGCAGATATGGAGCGTTTCATTAGAGCTGTTGACGCGATGAATAATCCTTGTTTTTATACTCCTGAAGAAATAAATCCGGATATGCTAGGAAAAAAGGTACGTATCGTGGAAGGCCTTTTGGATGGTTATGAAGGATGCTTGCAAAAAATGCAAGGCTCACGCATAAAACGTTTGTTTGTGGAACTTCCCAACCTTTTGACGGCGGCAGTGGAGGTTCAGCCTGAATTTATCCAGTTGCTGAGATCGTAATTTTTAGGCCGTGACGGAACAAGCAGAAAATACCAAGCGTATTGCCAAGAACACGTTGATACTATATGTGCGCATGCTGTTTGGCATGCTGGTATCATTGTATACTTCCCGTGTGGTACTGCAGGTATTAGGTGTAGAAGATTATGGTATATACAATGTGGTAGGAGGAGTGGTGGCAATGTTTTCCATGATTTCCAATTCGTTGTCTTCATCGGTTGGCCGTTTTCTGACGTTTGAGTTGGGAAAAGGAGACATGGAAGGATTAAAAAAGGTTTTTTCTACTTCTTTGAGTATTCATGTGGCCTTGGCACTAGCTTTTATATTATTAGGGGAAACTATTGGGCTTTGGTTTCTGAATACTCACATGACCATTCCGGAGAATCGTTTGTATGCGGCAAACTGGGTATTTCATGCCTCTGTATTTACATTTGTGATAAATCTTTTAAGTGCACCGTTCAATGCGTCTATTGTGTCGCATGAACGGATGAGCGCCTTTGCCTATATTGGTATTTTAGATATTATACTTCGTTTGCTGATTGTTTTATTCATAGCCTATTCAGGTTGGAATTTTGATAGACTGATAGTATATGCGTTGCTTTTGGTGGGAGTGGTTTGCATTATGCAGGCTATTTATTGGAACTATTGTACCCGGAATTTTGAGGAATGTAAGTTTGGACTCAGTTTTGATGTAAGTTGCTGGAAAGAGATGAGTTCTTTTGCGGGATGGAATTTTATAGGCTGTACAGCCGGATTATTAAAAGAGCAGGGAGTTAATATCTTGTTGAATTTATTTATAGGTCCGGTTATTAATGCTGCGCGCGGAATAGCTAATACAGTCAATAATGTGTTGGCTTCATTTTCAGGAAATTTCATGACTGCATTGAACCCGCAAATCACGAAATCCTATGCAGCTGGTAATTATGACTATATGTTTTCTCTCGTAGAGCGGGGTTCAAGGTTTTCTTACTATATACTTCTGTTATTTGCCTTACCTATGTTGTTTGAGACAGAATTTGTTCTGACTTTGTGGTTAAAGCATTATCCAGAGCATACCGTAAACTTTGTACGGCTTATTCTGATAGTAACCATGTGCGATATTTTATCGAATACATTGATTAACTTGAAGTCTGCAACTGGAAATATACGTAATTACCAGATTGTCGTTGGAAGTATGCTTTTGATGAATTTTCCATTGTCATATTTTTGTTTGAAATTAGGTTGTTCTCCGGAATCAACTTTGGTTGTAGCCTTGTTAGTTTCAATCTTTTGTTTAATTTTACGGCTTCTGTTTTTACGCAAAATTCCGGGATTTTCAATGAAGCGTTATTTATGTAAGGTTTGTGGGAATGTATTGATTGTTACATTTATTTCTATGATTTTGCCTTTACTGCTTTATATTCAGATGCCAGATGGTATTGTACGTTTCATTCTGATTTGTGTGCTTTCAACTTTATGTTCATCTGCTGCAATTTATTTTATAGGATGCAGTGAGAACGAACAAATATTTATAAGAGAGAAATTTACATTAATTAGGAGAAAAATTTTTTTAGAATAATTATATCTCTACATTTATATTATGAAATTAGCGAGTAAAGAAACATGTACGGGATGTAATGCTTGCGCTTATGTGTGTCCTAAAAAATGTATTTCATTCAAGACTGATGGTACATACGATATTGCGTATCCTGTAATTGATGAGAATCAATGTATTAATTGCGGAAAATGTCAGAAGGTTTGTCCGGCTTTGAATCCTTTGGAAGGAGTTACTCCTTTAAATGCTTATGCAGCGTGGAGTTTTGATTCTGAAGAGAGAAGTACAAGTGCTTCTGGAGGTATCGCTACCGAAATATATAAATATGCTCTTAAAAACGGATGGAGCATTGTAGGAGCTGCTTTTTGTGAGGATTTTAAGGTTCATTTAGAATTGTCTAACGATTGGGAGTCAATTAAAAAGTTTAAAAATTCTAAGTATGTGTTTAGTTCCGTATCTGATGTGTTATCAGAAATAGCTCGGAATTTAAAATTGGGTAGTAAAATTATTGTTATTGCTTTGCCATGCCAAATAGCTGCAATTCGGAAAATTTTTCACAAGGATTTAGATAATCTTTTATTGGTAGATTTGGTTTGTCACGGTATTATGCCTTATGTATATTTAAAGCAGTACATAAGTTATATGGAAAAGTCCTTCCATAAGAAAGTGAAAAAACTTACATTTAGGGATCCAAAAGGAGGAACACAAAATTATTTTTTATCATTATACGATCAAGAAGGAAATTGTATCTATTCCAGTGATAAATTAAAGGATTCGTATCAATTTGCTTTTCATCGTATGGTAGCTTATCGAGAGAATTGTTATCATTGTTATTATGCAAATAATAAACGAATATCTGATATTACTTTGGGAGATTATAAAGGATTAGGTGAGTGTGCCCCTTGTTCTTTTTCAAATGAAAAGGTAAGTTGTATATTAGTTAATACTGAAAAAGGCAAAAAGTATATAGATGAATTGCTTGAAAATAAGTTTATTGAAGCTGAAAACCGTCCGGTTGAAGAGCCAATTAAAGGAGACTCACAGTTACGTCACCCTTCTGTAAAATCATTTTCCCGTCGTTTATGGGAAAAAAGTTACAATGGGGATTTTGTTAATGTCACTCAATATGTTTATAGAATATCGAAATTTCGGGAATGTATTCTTGGGATATGTCATTTGCCTAAACGGATATTTAGAAAAGCGTTGAGAATTCTTTCATCAAAAGAATGGTGTAAATGAAGATTGGAATTATTACTGTACATAGGGCATATAACTATGGATCTGTTTTGCAATGTTATGCTTTGCAGGAATATTTGAAAAACTTAGGACACGATGTTTGGGTTATAGATTATCGTCAGAAGTGGACTGATGCTGTGTATAAACCCTTTAGTTTATATTATGTTTGGCAGTTTATCAAGCGTAGGGATATACATGCAGTTATTGGTTATTGGCGCGCGAGGAGGGAACGAAAATATAATTTAGGTATTGCTAATAAGATATTTAGTTCATTCTGTTCTGATAAACTACATTTGACGGCTTCTTGTCGGAATAAAATACCCCAAGATTTTGATTTATATGTTATTGGAAGTGACCAACTTTGGTCATATCAATGTGTTGGTGGAGAAGATAAGGTTTATCAGGGTCAGTTCAAACACTCTAGGTTTAGTAAAGTTATTGGATATGCAATAAGTTCAAGCACAGATTCACTCTATAAGATGGGAAGTGATAGGTTAAAACAGATATTGGCTAATTTTGATAAGATATCTTTACGGGAAAAAAACAATTCAGAGATTGTGGAGCAATTGACAGGTATTACATTGCCGGTAACGATAGATCCTACATTATTGCCCGATGAGGGTATCTGGAATTCAATGATTAATGCTGACAAGTGGAATAAACGTAATTATATTGTTATTTATCAAGCTCGTTCTGTTGCAGGTAATCCCACTTATTTGTATGATAAGGCTTCTATTGTGGCTTTAGAAGAAGATGATATAGAAATTATTGACTTAAGTTCAATGACATATTCCGTAGATGATTTTATTTCTGCTATAAAATATGCAAAGTATGTATTTACTACTTCATTCCATGCTGTAGTGTTTTCTATGTTAATGGAGACTCCATGTTATGCTGTTTGTTTAGGCGATGGATTGGATGTTCGTTATGTTGATTTTTTAAAGAATGTCGGCTTGGAAAAGGAAATAGTTGATATTGATTTTATTCCTACTTCTCTTGATGTTGATTTTACAATAGTAAAAAAGAAATTAGAGATTTATAGGAAACGGTCGCAGAATTTTTTGGAAATATTCTAATTTTTAATACTGAGATGGAAAATAATCTATTTTCTGTAATTGTTCCAGTGTATAATACAGAATCGTATATCAGTGAATGTATTAGGAGTATTATTAATTCGACTTATGAAAATTGGGAATTATTATTGATAGATGATGGGAGTACGGATAGATCAGGTATAATTTGTGACGAATGGTCGCAGAGGGATTTACGGATTAAAGTTTTCCATCAAGTTAATAAGGGAGTTTCGTCAGCTAGAAATCTTGGTATAGAAAAGGCAAAAGGAAATTGGTTGGTTTTTGTTGATAGCGATGATTTTATTTCTCCTGATTTAATGAAAAGCATATTAGAAGAAGCATATCATCAAGATGCTGATTTGGTCTTTACCGATTTTTATATAATTTATTCAGATAAAAAGGAATTATTCAAAACTTATTCATGGAGTGCAGATAAAGAAGAATCTTTTCGTAATTATTTAGTTCATTCATGGCCACGTGTTGCATGGGGGGCAGTAAAAAGGAATTTGGTTACGGATAACAATATAAGATATCCTGAAAATCTTACTGTTTTTGAAGATTTTCATTTTATGTGTAAATGTATTCTTTATAGTCATAAAGTTATAAGAATAGGCGAGCCTTTATATAATTATAGAAGGACTAATACGTTGTCTATTACTAACACATTAGTACTAACGCGAAAAAAGCATGATGAGTTGTGGGTTTACAAAGATCTTTTGCTGATGTTTAGAATGCAAAAAAAATATGAATATTATGCTCCCTCTATATATTGGAGAATTCTTTTCGGGAAGCAGGAATTAGTGCTTAATAGTTTAACGCATAAAGAGTTTGTTTCTTTTTTCCCTGAAAAGCGGAGTTATATATTCTCATGTCCATTAATAGGTATGAAAATGAAAGTTATGATGTGGTGTTTGACACATCATTTAGGTTTCGTTTCGAAGTGTATGCTTAAAATGAATAAACTGATTAGTATACGATATTCTTTTAAGTTTTTAAATTGAAAACAAAACCATTAATTGCTTTTGTCTTCACATTATTTATGTCTTTATGGTATTGAAGCTCTATGATTTATTGAAAAGATGCTACGTAAATATCAAGAATTTATACGTTTCGGCATAGTTGGAACATTAGCTACAGGTATACATTATGGAATATATTTATTGTTAAATCAGTTCATTTTGGTATGGCTTGCTTATACTGTCGGATATGCTGTAAGTTTTATCTTCAATTTTTATTTGACAAGTATTTTTACTTTTAAATCGAAAGCGACTATAAAAAAAGGTGTAGGTTTTGCTTTTAGTCATTTAGTCAATTATATTTTGCATATTTTATTTCTTTCTCTTTTTATATGGTTAGGGGTGAAGGAAAATTATGCTCCGATTTTAGTATACTTAATAGTAATACCTATAAATTTTCTTTTAGTTCGTTTTGTTTTTAAAAATGAGAAAATATGAAAAAGATATCTGTCTTAATACCTTGCTACAATGAAGAAGCTTCATTGCCATTGCTTTATACTGAGTTGGTAAAGGTAATGGATTCATGTAAGTCTTATAACTGGGAGGTTCTTTTTGTAAATGATGGTTCTCGTGATCAGACTTTGTCTATCATTAAGGATTTACGGCATGAAGATAGCAGAATATCTTATGTGGATTTATCAAGGAACTTTGGTAAAGAAAATGCTATGCTGGCAGGGTTTGACTACGTAACAGGGGATTGCATGGTAATTATGGATGCAGATTTACAACATCCACCGCATGTTATTTTAAAAATGTTGGAAAAGTGGGAAGAGGGATATGAAGATGTTTATGCCCAAAGGATAACTAGAGGTAAGGAATCGTGGATTAGAAAAAAAGCATCATTATTATTTTATTCGTTATTACAGAAAACGACGAGAATTGAAATTCTACAAAATGTTGGAGATTTTAGATTATTGGATAGATGTTGTATTGAAGCACTCAAATCTTTAAGAGAATCTGAAAGATATACAAAAGGAATGTTTTGTTGGATTGGTTTTAAGAAAACTTCAGTAGATTTTGAACAGAAAGATAGAGTAGCTGGAAAATCAACCTGGAATTACTGGAGTCTTTTTAATTTAGCAATAGAGGGGATAACGTCTTTCACGACGACGCCTTTGCGTTTTTCTTCAATATTAGGGTTCATAATTGCAATCCTTTCTTTTGGATTAATGCTCTTTCATTTGGTTAAAGCATTGATTTGGGGTGATCCAATCCAAGGATTTCCAACCTTGGTTGTAATTATATTATTTTTAGGAGGTATCCAATTGCTGTCAATAGGCATCGTGGGAGAATATTTAGGGAGAATATTTAATGAATCAAAGCATCGCCCTATATATATTGCGCGAGAGTATAATGGTAAAAAAGTAGATTGAGTATGAGAGAGGTAACAAATAAATATTGTGATTTGATATTTCTTATTATCTTATTTATTGCTTTTTATTTGTTGAATAGGTTTAGTCCTTTTATCGCAGATGACTATGCATATAAATTTTTTTATGATGAAAGTCTAGGAGAATTAAAGATTATAAGCTCTTTAAAGGATGCTTTGGCTACTCAATCTCATGATTATATGACACATAATGGTCGATTTATAGTTCATACATTGACGTCTTATTTTTGTGGGAAATTAGGAATTGAATGGTTTAGAATCATGAATTCCTTAATATTTGTACTACTTGTATATGGTGTACTGAGGTTGGTTAGAAAGGAGTTGGGTAAAAGAAAAATAGATAAATATGTAATAGCTTTTATCTTGTTTTTGTTTATGCCATGCCCTGGAATGATACTTTTAGGTTCTATAGCAATGTGTATTAATTATTTGTGGAGTGCATGTGCTATAATTTATTTTGTATTATTGTTTAATTCTGTATCACAAAATAATAAAACATATAATGCTGTGGGAAATATTGTGATTTTCTTTATTTCTTTATTGGTTGGCAGTTTACAAGAAAGCTTCTCTCTGGGTATAAGTGCAGCCTTATTTTTTTATTGTTGTTTTCATTTTAGGAAATTGAATATTACTGTATGGGGGATTGCAATTGGCTTTTGGATAGGTACATTAATAGTTACTTTTGCGCCAGGGAATTTTGTGAGATTGGGAGAGGTAAATAATACTGAAGGTGGATTAAGTTTATCAAAACTATTTTCACATCTGTCACAAGTTATTTTTAATGCAAAATTGTTTGTGATGTTAACTTTGCTTTTGCTTGTGCTGCTTGTGAGAAATAAATCTAGATTTATGGAATTTATTTTGGATAATGCATTCTATTTCCTTGCAATACTTTTTTGTGTTGCAGTATCATTGGTAGTTTTTTCAGGGGAACGACAAGTTACTTGTATAGAGCTATTTTCTTTAATTCTACTTATAAAACTGTGTTTTGAATGCTTCGTTAGCTTTATTGAGCGTTATAGCAAACAAATAAATGCATTGTTAATTGTTCTATTCTTTTTATTTTATATTCCTATTTATAATAATAGGATATTCGCGTATAATATGCTTGATTCCTTATATAAGAAACCTGTAATAGAGAATACTATTGTTTTTCCTGAATATTGGGAACACATACGTAAGTTAAATGAAAGTTATTGGGGAAGCAGATTTACTCAAAAGTTAGACTTTAGTGAGAAATGGATGTATCCGGCTTTTTCAAATTATTTGTCGGATGGTAAGGATAGTGGATTGGTTACTGCGGTATTAAATGAAAGTAAGAATGAAATTATAACGAATTTCAACAGGAAGAATATTAATGGATGCTACCATAATGCACAATATAAATATTTTGTTGTGAGAACCTCAAAAGAGACTCCTATTACAGAATTTAAAGAATATTATAAGCCGTCATCCTTCTTAGGGAAAGTAAAGCGTTTTGTTCTTAATAAAAAGAACGTTAATTGTAGGGAAACTCAAGTATCTTCCTATTTTGATGATGGATTATTTAGATATTATCTGTTGAATGAGAGATCTTATAAAGTATTAAATATGTCTATAGATTAGTTTTAGATCATATATAGTTCATATTGTATATATTGGTAAGTGATAAACAAATAAAAAGGTTTGATTGTAAAGGATAATTTAATTAAAAAGTACTTGATTTATTATTTCATACGTTGAAGATTCTTTTTATAAATTCACAGTTATGGGTAAAGATATTAAAGTGTCAGTAATAATTCCAATATATAATGTAGGAGCCTATATTGCTCGTTGTGCCGAGACATTGATGCAACAAACTTTGAAAGAAGGAGTTGAATACATTTTTGTGAATGATGCTACTAAGGATGATAGCATAACAGTTCTTCGATCTGTTTTAAAGAAATATCCATTAAGAACTGAGCAAATAAAGGTCGTATCTCACAAACAAAATCTAGGTTTGCCGGCGGCTCGAAATACAGGTTTAGCTTTAGCAAAAGGAGAATATATTTATCATTGTGATAGTGATGACTATATAGAGCTAGAGATGTTGGAATGTCTTTATAATGAAGCTGTTAAAAATAAAGCAGATATAGTGTGGTGCGATTATTCGGAACTTTATCCTCATTATGAAAGAAGTAAGAAACAACCTTCATTTGATTCTCCGATGGAGGCTATAAAAGGAATGCTTACAGGGAAAATGGAATATAATGTATGGAATAAATTGGTAAAACATGATTTATATACAAAGAATAATATAGGATTCCCTAGTGGTTATCCTATGGGGGAGGATTTAACAATGATAATGTTATTTGCAAATTCTCAAAGAATTATGCATATTCCAATGGCTTTATATCATTATGATAAAACTAATCCGGGAGCTCTTACATCTTCTTCTATGTCTGAAGAGAAAAAAAGATCTTTACAATATAATGTCAGGAGAATCGAAAATTATTTACATGAAAAAAAAGGAGATTCTTTAAATTTAGAACTCGCTAGTTTAAAATTAAATTTGAAATGGCCATTTTTAATTTCTAGTTCTAATTTTAATATGTACAAGGAATGGAATGGCTGGTTTCCTGAGTCAAATAAATATATAAAAAATCAATCAGTTAGTTGTAGAATAAAAATGTTAGAACAATGTGCTGAAAGAAAGTTATATTGGATTATATGGTTACATTATTGGTTAGTGATTAGACTTTTTTATAAAGTATGTGGAAAATAATGTATGTAGCTAAATTTTCTTAAGCTGTTGTATTTTTATTGGTTATATAGATTGTTCGTTATTTGTAATTATGTTGTAGTTTCTTTAATTATATTTTTAAATACATCCGATGGCTTTTGTTGTTGATCAAACAATTATTTTAGAGAAATAGAGTAATTTATACGATAGTAGAGATACACATATTTTTATGAGATTCTTTAGATTATATATAAGAATTTTTACAGAATCGAATCTAAATATTTCTCTTAATTAGGGATTTAAAAATCATAAGAGGGTATGGCTAAAATATCAATTGTAGTACCTATTTACAATGCTGAAAAATATTTATCTTCCTGCATTAATAGTATATTAGCGCAAACTTTAAATGATCTCCAAATAATTTTAGTGGATGACGGAAGTAAAGATAATTCAGGAAAGATATGTGATGATTATCAGAGACAAGACAAAAGGATAAACGTAATACACCAAAAAAATAGTGGTGTAATGAAAGCACGAGCAGAAGGAGTACGTGTAGCTAATAGTGAATGGATTTGTTTTATAGATGCAGATGATATGGTAGCTCCAGATGCTTTGGAATGTATGTATTCCTATATTGCGGATGATATTGATATTGTTGTTTTTGAGAGCTCAATAAACGCAAGTTATAGTGCGCAGGAATATATACAATTATTGTTTAAATTTCAACTTCTTGCATTATGGGGAAAACTTTATAGACGTAATTTACTGAACGATTATGCATTATCTGTACCAGCTCAATTCAAAGTGGGGGAAGATTTTATATGTCAGTTGCGTATACTATGTATGGTAAAAAGTAAAATACGGATTTGTTCTGAAAGAAAATATATTTACAATGAAAATAATCCAACTAGTGTTCAGAAATCTCATCGAAAGTCGTATGAATATGAAATGGCGATATTGAGTGAGGTTGCAGATATAATGGATAAAATGAAATTAGTTGATGAACAAGCAAAAATTTCTTATTTAAAATGGAGAATAATTTATTTAGGAGGAATGATAGGTTTATGCTATTCTGTAGATTATAAGAGTAAATGGGTGATCGAATTGGAGAATGAATGTAGAAATTACTCTTTGTCTAGAAAGGATTCCCTAATAGTGAATGCAATTCATATACCATTTTTGCGTTTGTTCTTAATTCTAGAGAAGTTTATAAAAGGAAAAATTAGATGGTTGATTAATAAGTTTATGTAAGTTTATTATAAATTATTATTTATCAATGTGTAGAATAGCATATTTAGATTATACAAGGGGTTTTGCTATATTATTGGTAATTGTCGGTCATTTGATTCAGTTTAATTTTCAGTCTGGATTAAATAATAGATTGTTTGATATTATTTATAGTTTTCATATGCCGTTATTTTTCTTTATTAGTGGATGCGCTAGAGGGATTTATCTCAAAAGTTCTTTGACGGTGTTGGATTTATGTAAAAAAGTATATCATCAGTTTTGTTCATTAATTGTACCTTCTATTGTGTGGACAATAGTGATGCCATATTTTTTTTCACGTCAGTATGAATTGAGCGTTAGTCAAATCTCTGGATATTGGTTTTTAAATGTGTTGTTTGCAATTGTAGTTGTATGGGATATTTTTTTATATATCAACATAAAAAAAACAAAAAAATATTTATATCCTTTGATGGTTGTTGTAATATCTATCCTTTTTATTGTTGGATTTAAACGTATTCCTATATCATATTTTTTGATGTATGTGATTGGTTTTTATTTTCAAAAGTATAATTGTTTGACAAAATTACCCCCAATCTTTTATTCTTTATTCTTTTTAATATTTTGTCTCTTTTCAGGCTATTTTGATTATGGTGAAACGCCAATGGGAGATGCAGATAGGATTTGGTTGCAGTTTCCCTTATCTATTTGTGCTAGTCTTTCATTATTGAGTTTTTTTTCTATGTGTGAATTGAAAGATTATAAAATATGTGCTATTTTAGGACTTATAGGGAGATATACATTGGGAATTTATCTTTGCCACTTTTTTCTTGTTCGTATTCCTTTTATTGCAGAAATGGAAAATGGATTTAATTTGTTAATTCAATTTGTTGGATTACTATCCCTATCTTTGGGTATTGCTTTATTGTGTATGGGAATTCAGAGAGTGATAAAAAACTATCCGTTTTTACATAAGATTATGTATGGAAAATAAATGAGTAATTGTAATGAAAGTGATTGTAAATATGGCCTGTGGATTAGCCAATCGTATGTTTCAGTATAGCTATTATTTATTTCTGAAACAAAAGGGGTATGATGTGCAGGTAGATTTTTATCAGGCTGCCAAATTGGCTCACGAGAAAGTTGCGTGGAATGACATCTTTCCTGAAGCCAAGATTGTACAGGCACCCTTTTTTGAGGTATTCAGATTAGGAGGAGGATCAGATCTTTTTTCGAAAATTCGTCGAAAATATTTGCCATTCCTTTCAGGAGTGCTAAGTATGCCGACTGCTTTTGATGCTGATTTACCTCTTAATTGTAGAAAAAGGCAATACATAATTGGGGTATTTCAAAATGCAAAGATGGTAGAGTCCGTGGAAGAGGAAGTGAAACGTTGCTTTACATTTCAGCCTTTTGTCGATGAAAGGAATCAGAAACTGGAAAAAGAGATGAAAGCTTGTGAGTCGGTAGCTATACATGTCCGGAAAGGAAAAGACTATATGCAGCGGGTATGGTATCGTAATACTTGTTCGGTTGATTATTATAAAAAAGCTGTAGATTTGATTATGAGCAAGGTGAGCAATCCGAAATTTTATGTCTTTACAGATAATTCGGAATGGGTAAAGGAAAATTTTAAGGATATGGAATATACGTTGGTGGAAGGAAATCCAGCCAGTGGTTGGGGAAGTCATTTTGACATGCAGTTGATGAGTGTATGTAAGCACAATATCATTTCAAATAGTACTTATAGTTGGTGGAGTGCATTTTTAAATATCCATTCAGAAAAAATAGTCATTGGTCCTAAAGTGTGGTTTAGTCCGGGAAGTTGTGAAGAATTTACTTCCGAAAGAACGCTTTGTAAAGATTGGCTTTCTGTATAAATGAAAGAGAATTATGAAATATAAGGTATCCGTAATTATCCCTATATATAAAGTCGAAAACTTTATCACTCGCTGTGTAGAATCGTTAATGTTGCAGACTTTAAAGGAGGTGGAATATATTTTTGTGAATGATGCAACTCCAGACCATAGTATGGAAATGCTTCAAAAAGTGTTAAATTCCCATTTGGAAAAAAAAGTGACAATAGCTACACATGAGGTAAACAAGGGATTACCTGCTGCAAGAAATACAGGATTGAGCCTGGCACAAGGAGAATATATTTTTCATTGTGATAGTGATGACTTTGTGGAACCGGATATGCTAGAAACTTTGTATTGTGTGGCGAAGGAGAAAGAAGCGGATATTGTATGGTGTGACTGGTATCTTTCCTTTGAAAAGAATGAGAGATATATGAAGCAACCTTCTTTTGATACACCGGATGCTGCTTTAAAAGCTATGCTAGGAGGAGGCATGAAATATAATGTCTGGAATAAATTAGTGAAACGCAGTTTATATATTGATAATCATATCTCGTTTCCTGCTGGATATGGAATGGGAGAGGATATGACAATGATGTGTCTTTTTGCCTATGCGAGAAAGGTTGCCTATGTACCTAAGGCCTTTTATCATTATGTAAAGATGAATACATCGTCTCTTAGTCAGTCTCATTCCAATCGTCATTGGGAAGAATTAAAGTATAATGTGACTAGAGTAACAGAGATGCTTCGACGAATATATGGTAGCTCTTTGGATCAAGAAATTGCTTTTCTAAAGCTAGAAGCAAAATTCCCCTTCTTGATTATTGGGGATAGAAAATTATATAAGCTGTGGAAAGCATGGTATCCGGAAGCAAATCAGTATATTTTGCAGAATAAAAATATATCCTCTCAGAATCGCATTCTGCAATGGTTCGCATGGAAGAACCAATATTGGTTGGTGTGGTTGTATTATCAATTTGTATGTCGTGTAGTGTATGGAATCTTGTATAGATAATTTATAGTAGTATGGGTAGAATTTTGATAAATATATTTTCTGTCATAATTACATCCATGTATTTTTTCCCTTTCGAATTTACTTTCTTTCCTGGGATTAATACAAAAATGATGTTAGCTGGGATTGGCTTGATTGTATTAGGACAAAGTTTGGCACAGCAAAGAATGGGAAAAATAGACCGAGACTTTTTCTGTTTGTCTTTACTGGCATTTGTTATATCTTTTGTGAGTTTGATAACTATGACAGTAAATGAAACTAAAGATGATTCTTTTTTAACCTATTTTGTATCTATGTGGGTTTGGATGGGAGGAGCATATACAGTAATAAGATGGTTAAAAATGGTTTATGGTTATGTGTCTGTTGAATTGGTATGCAACTATTTAATTGCGGTTTGTGTGGCTCAATGTATTATTGCTTTTATGATGGACATGTATCATCCCTTGAGAAATTTTGTAGATAGCTTTCTTGGAGGAGAAGGATTTATGGGGAAAACAGAGGGGCGTCTGTATGGAATTGGGGCTGCTTTAGATGTAGCGGGTCTTCGCTTTGCTGCTGTATCTGTAATGATAGGTTATTTATTGTCCAAAACGAACCGAATGAATAATAAGAAAATAATAATATATATATTATCTTTTTTGGTGATTGCTGTTATTGGAAATATGATGTCTCGTACAACCATATTAGGAATTGTATTAGCATTTGTTTATTGGTGTTATTCTAGTTTTTTGCAGCGTCAATATACAAATAATAAAAAAATGTGGATTTGGTTAGGGGGAATTTTATGTTTAATTTTACCTTTTGTCATATACTTTTATAATTCGGATGTTACTTTTTATAAGAATATACGCTTTGCATTTGAGGGATTTTTTTCTCTTTGGGAAACAGGAAAATGGGAAGTTTCTTCAAATAATATTTTATTGAAGTCAATGGTTGTATTTCCTGAGACTTGGCATACATGGATTATTGGGGATGGATATGCAGCAAATCCTAGTATTGGCTCTTATGCTGATCCCTATTATATAGGACCTACATATGGAGGATATTATATGGATACGGATATTGGTTATCTTCGTTATATTTTTTACTTCGGTTTGATAGGTACTTTGGTTTTTATTGCTTTTATGTTGAAAGCTGCGTTGATTTGTATAAATCGCTTTAAGGAATATAAGGTGATGTTTTTGATGATATTATTGGTGAATTATATTGGATGGTTTAAGGTCTCTACTGATATTTTTCTAGTTTTTGCTATTTTCTTATGCATAAGTTTAGAAGAGGAGAAAGAGGCAGAAGAATATATATTGGAAAAATCAAAAACTGGTATAGTATGAAACTTATCTACTGTACCCACTCCACATGTAATCCCGGAGGGATGGAACGAGTGCTCCTGAACAAGGTTACTTACCTTTCACAACTTCCTGGATGGAAGGTTGCTGTGGTAACAACCGACCAGCACCAGCGTCCTCCTTTTTATCCGTTTCCGGAGAAGGTACGCATGACAGATTTGGGAATCAATTACTCGGAGGATAATGGAAAAGGAGCATGGAAAAAGATAACCGGCTATCTCCGTAAAAGAAAGGAGCATAAACGGAAACTGACGGCATTGCTCCTGAAAGAGAAACCGGATATCGTAGTGTCGCTTTACCCTTCTGAATCTTCGTTTATCCCGGATATAAAGGATGGAAGCAGGAAAGTGCTGGAGCTGCATTATTGCAAGTTTTTCCGCTTGCAGTATGGACGGAGAGGATTGTTAGGTTGGATTGATAAACTGCGTACACGGCAGGATGAACAGATAGTACGTCGTTTTGACAAGTTTGTGGTGTTGACTAATGAAGACAGGGGGTATTGGGGAAATTTGCCGAACATTGAAGTAATTCCCAATGCTGCTATGCATGTAAGCGATGCTTATTCGGATGTGATGAACAAGCGGGTGATTGCGGTGGGACGGCTGGATTACCAGAAAGGGTTTGACCGTCTGATTCAGGCCTGGCAGCTGGTACAGCATACTGGAAAGTTTACTGACTGGAAACTGGATATTTTTGGGCAGGGAGAATGGCAGGAGATGCTGCAGCAAATGATTGACAAGGCGGGGCTGCAAGATTCACTCCAGATTCATCAGCCTACCAAGCAGATAGGGGAAGAGTATGTGAAGAGTGACATGCTGGTGATGAGTTCCAATTATGAAGGTTTTCCGATGGTGATGATTGAGGCGATGGCCTGTGGGCTTCCCGTGGTATCGTTTGACTATAAATGTGGTCCAAAAGATATCATTCAGCCCGGGATAAATGGTTTGTTGGTTCCGAATGGAGATATTCAGGCGTTGGCTGATGCGATGATGAAAGTGATGGAGGATGAAGCTTATCGGAAAATGCTGTCGCTGAATGCCCGAAAAGTGGTGGACACTTATTCAGAACAGGCGGTCATGGCACAATGGATTCGTCTGTTTACTTCAATAACTGCAAAATGAAAACATTGCTTCAGATAAATCCTGTGTTGCGTGTCTCTACTTCTACGGGGCGCATCATGCAGGAAATTGGGGAACTGGCTATGCAGAACGGCTGGCAGAGTTACATTGCTTACAGCCGTGGACGTGATGGCATAAAGCCTTGCCGTTCAAAGCTGGTGCCAGTAGGTAACAAATGGAGTGTGGCATGGCATGGGCTGGAAACGCGCTTGTTTGACCGTCATGGACTGGCTTCTTCATTGGCTACTCGGCAATTTATCCGGCAGATTGAACGGATTCAGCCGGATGTGATTCATATACACAACATTCATGGCTATTTTCTGAATTACCGGATTTTGTTTGAGTACTTGTCAAAATGCAATATTCCGGTAGTGTGGACTGTACACGACTGCTGGCTTTATACGGGACATTGTTATTATTATTCTTATGTGAACTGTAACCGTTGGCAGGATGGGTGCGGAGAGTGTCCTCAGCGTAAGGAGTTCCCGGCAAGTTTGTGGATAGACCGTAGCCGGCAGAACTATCTTGATAAGAAGGAGGCTTTTACTTCCATGCCTCAAGACAAACTGGTGATTGTA
>ERZ832522.3552-NODE-3552-length-16935-cov-5.186967_pt1 | contig 16935 bp, 19 predicted proteins | sample MGYA00519951_ERZ832522 | MGnify/ENA primary metagenome ERZ832522 (study PRJEB31850, sample SAMEA3708728) | human gut metagenome | biome: human gut; feature: human-associated habitat; material: faeces | place: China | collected 2014 ... | reverse complement strand
TATGAGCTTTGATACCTTCTTCATTGACCCGTATGGCGATGTCATGCCTTGCAACGGCACCAAGGACAAAGAAGTCATGGGCAACCTGAACACCCAGAGCTGGGACGAGCTGTGGAACAGCCCGAAAGCAGAAGAAGTCCGTAAGAAGGTCCGCTGCTGTGACCGTGACTGCTGGATGATCGGCTCTGTTTCACCGGCTATGCATAAGTATATCTGGAAGCCTGCTACATGGGTTCTGGTACATAAGTCCAAAGCACTGTTTACCAAGCATCCGTACTCCATGTACGAGCTAAAAATTTGCCGTGATTACCGTGACGGAAAGGTCACTAAAGAGGAACTCGACAAGTGTAGTACCTGCGATATGGACTGTGTAATCAACAATGGTCTGAGCGAAGCAAGTAAAGAGCAGCTAAAACATAAGACTGGAGAGGAAATCGTGGATGCTGATATCGCACAGCAGATGGAGAATAGGTAATGAGTGAACAAGCAGCGGTAAGGACAAGAGAAAAATGGGTCGATGATGTAAAAGTCATTGCCTGCATACTGGTCGTACTGGGACATTTTTTCCAGAGCATGACGAAGGCAAATATTCTGCCGGAGAACGACTTGTATAAGTGGTTCAATACGACAATTTATTATTTCCATGTGCCGTTGTTCTTTATCTGTAGCGGATACCTTTATCAGAAGTACGGCAAGGTGAATGAATTCACAAGCTGGAAAAAGAATGTGGCGAAGAAGGCATTGGCATTTGGTGTGCCATATGTGACTTTTACGACAGCCACATGGGTATTGAAAACAGCATTCTCCGGCAGTGTGAATGATCAGATTGGTGGCCTTGGTGATACGTTATTATTCCATCCGACTGCACCTTATTGGTATCTGTATGCGTTGTTCTTTATCTTCCTTGTCACACCGACATTCGCCAATGCAAAGATGGCTTCTGTAGGCTTGATTATTGCATTTGCGGCAAAGCTCCTCGTTTTAGGGGGGGGGGACAGGGATATACGCAGTATCGACAGTTCTCACAAACGAGATATGGTTTGTGCTTGGAATGAGTATCTGTGTATTTAATGTGCAGTTACGAGGAAGAAAATTGCAAGGAACGGTGATTGGTTTATTGTTCCTTGGACTGAGTATTGCTGTACACACGGCTAATGTCCAGAATGTAGCCGTGTCATTTACACTGGGATTGATGGCTTGTACCGCAACAATTCTTTTAGTGGCTGCACATGAAGATAAATCTGGAAAAGTGATGGAATTTCTTGCAAAGTACACTATGCCAATTTTCCTGATGCACACGCTATTTGCGGCACCAATGAGGTCTGTTTTGCTGAAGATGGGTATTACGAATGCGGTGGTTCATGTAGTACTGGGACTTGGAATTAGTTTTGCCGGGGCGATTGTGGCTGCATGGGTTATGAAGAAAACAAAGCGATTAGAGTTCTTTTTGTATCCGAATAAATTTGTGGCGGAGTGGAGAAAAAATAATGAAAAATGTACTTATAATAACAGATATTGCCCCCCAAGATAAAAGTGGTGCTGGCACAAATGGGAATATGCATTGTCGAATGATTAATGCAATAGAGGGGATAAATGCATACACAATTCATATAACAAATCAGCATATTGATTCAACAGAACATGTTGAAAAAGTTGATGCGTCCTCTAAACTTGAAAAAGTTGGTGCGCTGATTCGTGGATACACACCCTACCTAAACAATAGAGCTTTAAGACTTGTTATTAAAACGATAAGAGGAAAAAAAATATCAATTGTCTATGTTGACAACTCCATTAGCGGGCAACTCATAAAAAAAATTAAATCAAGATTTCCTGATATAGCAGTGGTTTCATTTTTTCATGACATAGAAATAGTTAAAATGAAAGAAGAAAAGAAAAAATTATCTCGAGGTATAAAGATAGCTTTGCCAGTTTATCTTAAAAATGAACAACTTACTGTTAAGTATGCAGACAAAACCATCGTTCTAAACGAGAGAGATAAAAAACTTTTTGAAAAAGTGTATAAAAAAATCCCGGATGCTATTATCCCAATTAGTATTCCTGAAATTGATAATATACCCTTTGAAAAAAGACATAAAAAGAACACTAAGTTGAAAATTCTTTTTGTCGGCGTTGAATATGGACCAAACTTGAGTGGTGTCAGATGGTTTTTAAATAAAGTGCTGCCAAATGTTTCCTGCGATTATGAATTTAATGTCGTAGGATATCATATGGAGAATTACCGCGCAGAGTTCGAAAAATATTCTGATAAAGTTCACGCTATTGGAACGGTAGATTCTCTAAAAGAATGGTACGTTGATGCGGATTTAGTTGTTGCACCGATTTTTGAGGGTGGCGGAATGAAAGTTAAAACCGCAGAGGCATTATCCTATGGAAAGCATTTTATTGGATGCACAGAAAGTCTTGAAGGGTATTGGGAAGACATGCCTGATGCAATACGAGATGAAAAGGTATTTAAGTGTGATACGCCACAGGAGTTTGCTAAGGCGATTGATAGAGCAGCAAAGAGTGAATATGATATCAATGATATTGAAATTAAGGATTGGGCAGATTCCTGTTATTCGTATGAGGCTAATTTAAAAAAATACGAGTCGATATTTGAACATATTTAAATGAAACAAGGAGAACTATAATGATTATAACAAAAACACCATTCCGTATGTCGTTTTTTGGTGGCGGAACAGATATGGAAAGCTTTTTTAAAGAAAACGGTGGCTCGGTACTTTCTACAACTTTTGATAAGTATTGTTATGTTAATGTTCGGCATTTACCACGCTTTTTTGATTATTCTACAGAATTATCCTATTCAAAGACTGAACGTGTGACAAGTATTGATGACATTCAGCATCCTGCAATTCGTAACGCTATGAAGATGTTAGATATGCATGAGATCCGTTTGACATATGAAGCGGATCTTCCTGCGCGGTCTGGCTTGGGAACTTCAAGTTCGTTTGCTGTTGGGATGCTGAATGCTTTTTATGCATTGAAGGGAAAATACGCAGATAAGAAGAAGTTGGCAGATGAAGCTATCTATCTTGAACGTAATTTTTGTCAAGAGGCAGGTGGCTGGCAGGATCAGATTGCCGCTTCATTTGGTGGATTTAATCGCATTAATTTTAATGCAGATGGATATGAAGTTCTTCCAGTAATCATTTCGCCAGATCGAAAGAAGCAGCTGAACCAAAATTTAATGATGTTTTTTACAGGCTTCACTAGGTTTTCTTCTGATGTACAGAAGGCTAATGCAGCAGGTAAAGCAGATAAAATAGCACAATTAAAGGAAATGCTAGCGCTGGTTGATGAAGCCGAAAAAGTTCTGACTGATAAGCAGATAGACTTAGACGAGTTTGGAAGATTACTGGATCATACATGGAAACTAAAACGTCAGACAGGCTCGGCAGTGTCGACAAACAGTATTGATGAACTTTATGCTAAAGGTATGGCGGCTGGTGCCTTGGGTGGAAAGCTACTTGGGGCAGGTGGTGGTGGTTTCCTTGTGTTCTATGTACAGCCGGAGCATCAGGATTCCGTACGTTGGGCAATGCGTGATCTTATGCATATTCCATTTGAATTTGAAGATGGAGGCACAAGGGTAATCCATTATACACCGGAAACTTATGAACCGAGAATTTAGTTTAGGTAAAAAGGGTAGTAAAAAATGAATATATTACAAATATCTATACAAGCTCCTGGCTACAATTCTGGGGGAACTTTAGGAATTCTTCAGTTTTCTTATGCACTGACTCGGAAGAATAGCGTTACATATATTGGTCCAAAGATAGAAAATACTGATGTTGAGTCTTGGTTTAAGGATACCATATATATGTCCAGAAAGCTGACATTTATTGAAAAAGTAAAATCATTGATGCATCTTCAAGTGGATAAATACTATATTTTATGGAACAAACTTGATATCGACTTTAATGAATATGACCTTATTTATATTGATTTTACAAGATGGGATTTTGTTGTAAAAAGAATAAGAAAATCTGGCTATAAGGGAAAAATCATTGTAAGAGCTCATAATGTAGAAAAGGATTATTTACAGGTAGAATATAAATCCGAAAAAACCTTGCCAAGTTTTATCCGTTTAGCTTTAGCGGCCAGCAGAGAAAAATACATGATAGATGAGGCGGATATTGTCTTAGCTATTACACCGGAAGATAAGAAGCGATTGATTGAACTTTATGGAACATCTGAAGGAAAAATATATGTGTGTCCGGTGGGTGTGAATTCAGCAAAAAATCGGAGAGAAAATATCATAAATAGAGAAACGAAATTGAATTGTCTGATTACAGGTTCGCTTTGGTTTGGACCAAATGCGGAAGGAACACTTTGGATATTAAATGAAGTGTTGCCAAAAGTAACTGATATTTGCAGATTAACTATCGCTGGTGCAAACCCAAATGATGAAATTAGAGATGTATGTAAAAAAAAGAATGCGGTTCTTGTAGAATCACCAGAGAGTATGAAACCGTATTTTGAAACAGCTGATATGGTACTTGTCCCAATTTTTGAGGGTGGTGGAATGAAGGTGAAGATTGCGGAAGCGATGTCGTATAACCTTCCAGTCGTTACGACTTCACATGGAAAAATTGGCTATAAGATTGTGAATCATAAAAACGGTTTTATTTCTGACACGCCAGATGGATTTGCTTCTGGAATCAGAGAGTTTTATCTTATGAATCAGGAGGAAAGAAAACAATTCCTAGACGAAGAATGGAAATTGTATGAACAGAATTATTCATTAGAAGCGATATGTGAAGTTCTGCAAAAGGTAATAGAGAGATAAAGGAGACAAACAAAATGTGTTACAATTATGAGATTCGCATTCTCGAAGAACGTTATCCGCAATTGAGCTGCATTACAGAAGATTTGTATGCGGCATATAGATTGATTGAAGAAAGTTATACAAATGGCGGGAAACTACTTGTAGCTGGAAATGGTGGGTCAGCAGCGGATGCAGAGCATATTGTTGGAGAACTGATGAAAGGATTTAAGCTGCTTAGAAAACCTACAAATGATTTTTCAATGAAGTTAATTGAGAAAAACAAGGAACTTGGAACGGTTCTGGCAGAAAATTTACAGGGAGCACTTCCTGCAATTGCATTGGATGGACATCCTGCTTTATCTACAGCATATATGAATGACTGTGAACCGCTGCTTTGCTTTGCACAGCAGGTGAATGGATATGGAAAAGAAGGAGATGTATTTCTGGGAATATCTACAAGTGGGAACAGTAAAAATGTTCTTTATGCTGCAGTGACAGCTCAGGCAAAAGGCATGAAAGTTATTGGCCTAACGGGGGAAAAAGAAAGTAAACTTTCAGCATTAAGTGATGTGTGCATCAGAGTGCCGCAGACAGAAACCTATATGATTCAGGAATTACATTTGCCAGTGTATCATTGTTTGTGTCTGATGCTGGAAAATAGATTTTTTGGGGTTCAGAATTGCGAGAATATAAAATGAAAGTAAGAATCAGCACTATAATAAAATGGATAATTGTGTTACTTTTGGTCATGCAGTTAAGCTATACAAAGTTGTTGGGAGGATTACTGCCCATTTTCTCAACTAGTTACATTTCCAACCCATTGGTAATGTTTTATTTGATGATGGTAATAGTTAGTGTCATTTTATCAGCAATATATGCTGGGGGACTACGAAATAAGGTTCTTCTTTTTGATGTAGTTTGGATGTTTTTTATAGTAGGCAATGCAATAATTGTCACAATGAATCAGTATCAATGCGAATTAATAACAGCAGTTGCCTATGCTATGAATTATTCATATATTTTACTGGCAATCCCTCTTTATCGAATACTTGCATTACAAAGATGGAAACTGGACAATTATTTGAAAGCACTGGTGCTATTGTGTGCGGGAGCTTATATTATCCGGGGTACTATATCGCTATGTTATGTTGCGACAGGAGCGAATCTATGTCCCGCGATTGCACTTGAGGGAGCTTCGGAAAACTGGATAAGAAATGGAATTTTGAGAATTAATCCTCCCTGTTTGAGCTTGCTATATTTGCCTTCTGTGTTTTGGCTTTTATCAAAAAGCAGAAAGTTCATACAAAAAGCTGGATACATTATATTGATTATTCTCGGTGTTGGTTACATGACAGTAATAACACAGGCACGTTCTATGATGATTTACCAGTTTTTTGTATTGACGCTGCTGGTTTTGCTAAAAAATAAGCCGAATAGTCGCAAATATCTAGTGACAACAGTTATTATAGGCATTATTGCAGTTATATTTATTAATTCACCGATGGCAAATCAATTAATAGATAGTTTTTCAACGAAAAATGCAGAAACCGGTGGCTCGACAATGGCTCGCTTTTATGCGATTTTTTATTTTGGCGATAAGTTTCTAAAAACACCTTTGAGGGGAATTGGTTTTTGCCTTGGTAAAGCTTCAAAAGCATTTCCAGGAGGAGATATTTCAGACATTGGACTTCTTAGGAGCGTTTATATGCTTGGAAGTGGTATGATTGTGATTTATCTGGTTATGTTTATCCGAGGATTTTATGTCGCATGGAAAGTTAGAAAGATGGATAGAGATGATTGCCTTCTTGTATTAGGAATGACCCTTTTATTTGTTTTAACAGATATTAATATTGACTGCTTCTGGGATATTTTTGCTTTTGCAGTACCGTTTTATATAGCTACCGTTGAATATATTTATAAGAAAAATACACTAGGGAGAATCAATTATGAGTAAAGGTAAAGACAAAGTCAAGCAGAGATTGAATAAATGCTTGTCGAATGTAATAAAGTTGAACTATAGGTTGATTCGCCATATGAAAAAGAATTCTCAGGACTTTTTTATGACAGAAACATGCAAATGTGTTCAAGATAGCAGATATCAAATTGCATTTCGTATGATGCCGAACGATAATTGCGAGAAATATAGCTTGAGTTATTCGCAGAAGGATTTCTATGCAATTGTGTTGCAGGGACCAATACGTGCAGAAGACGATTTCACAGTTAAAACGATTAAATATTATAAGAGAGCTTATCCGCAGGCATTGATTGTTGTTTCTACATGGAAGGACGAAAATCCATCTGATATAAAAAAAATTCAGGATTGCGGAGTAGAATTGGTACTGTGTGATAAACCAGAAAAAACAGGATCGTTAATGGTTAATTACCAGCTGACAAATTCTTTGGCTGGAATAAAAAGAGCAGAAGAGCTGGGAGCAAAATATATTGCAAAAACTAGAACAGATCAACGAGTAAACAAAGCTCATGTATTTGAATATCTGACAGGATTGATGGACTCATTTCCTCATAGTAACAGTCGAAAAAAAAGAATTGTTACGCTGTCGATGAATTATGGCAATCTTTTTTATCCATATCTTATTAGTGACTTCTTCTATTATGGAGCGACAGCGGATATGTTGAATTTATTTAGCATACCGTTGGACAACCGTGATAGAGTTGTTGCCATTAAAGAGTTGGCAACAAGAAGAGAATTTTCGGAGAAAGAAATAGCACCAGAAGTTTATATTATCAAGGAATACCTGCGGAAGCTTGGATATAAATGTGATAATAGTGTTAGGGATTATTGGAATGGTGTCAAAAATGAAATGATATGTGTGGGACAAAAGGATCTGGATTTGATTTGGCCTAAGTATGAAGATAAATACAGACTTCATCATTGTTATGGCGATTACTATGAGGATGATTCAAAAGAAAAAATGAAGACGGAGAATTTTGATTTTGTAAATTGGTTGAATCTTTATTCTGGAACATTAGAGTATAAATCTGAATATGAAAAATATGCAGATGTGGTTTTTAAGTAAAATGGAGGAGATGATATGCAGAAAAAATGTAGGCTGTTGATTCCAAGTGCAAAGATTGTACCTCAGGAATTACAAAAATTGGGGAAACTTCCAGCTGTAATCTATCCTATAAATCAGAGGATAACTTTTGATTATATTTACGAACAGTATGGGGAGGATTGTTCTGGTGTTGATATTGTATGCTATGAAAATGCGGATAAGATAGAACGACGCTTGAAAAAATTGATAAGTAGCGATGTACAGTTGATTAAACTTCCAGAACTGAAGGATTTGGGCTATACAATATGGTTTGCTTTGCAGAATAGGGTTGATCCTATTATTATAAATTTTGCGGATACGATTGTGCTGGATTCTATTTCTAAAATTGAGGGAGATACTTTTTTCTGTCAGGAAGATTATATGACAGATACATGGACATATTTTGATGAGAAAGAAGGCATGATCACCAATATCTATGATAAAGATTGCACCAATGAGGAGATGAAGAAAAAACTTTTTGTTGGGATTTTTAAAATCATGGATGTGGTGGAATTTAAGAAATGCTTGGAAGCGGCATTCGAAAATACCAGCAAGGGTATTAGTTCCTTCTACTATGCTCTCCAGCTTTATAGCAAAAGCCATCCTATGACTCCTGTTTTAACAGAAAACTGGTTTGATATTGGACATGCAGATAGGTATTATAATTCTAAACTGGAAGTAAAGGCGAGAGAGTTCAATCACATTACGGTTGATAAGAATCGTGGGATTTTAAGAAAGACGAGTGACGATAAAGATAAGTTTATCGGAGAAATCAAATGGTATTTAAAACTTCCGGGAGATATAGAGTATGTCCGTCCCAGAATTTTTTCGTATTCGACAGGATATGATAATCCTTATGTATCAATGGAGTACTATGCTTATCATACGGTACATGAATTGTTTCTATATGGTGATTTGAATTCGCAGCAATGGGAAGAGGTCTTTGAGCGAATCAGATTTATATGTGATGATTTTAAAAGATATACAGTACGGGATGGAAATATCAAATTTGCTTTGGAAGATATGTATCTGACTAAAACTTTACAGCGATTAGATAAGTTAAGATCCAATGTATTATTTAAATCTTTCTTTGATAAGACAATTACTGTAAATGGACGAGAGTACAAGTCCTTGAATCAAGTATCGAGAATTTTGGAAAATGTTATTCCACAAATGCTATATGATGTTGACACATTTAATATCATTCATGGAGATTTGTGCTTTGCGAATATTATGATAGACAGCAATTTATCTTTTGTGAAAGTTATAGATCCAAGAGGTAAATTCGGACAATATGATATTTATGGAGACAGTCGATATGAATTGGCCAAGTTATTTCACAGCGTGGATGGGAAATACGATTTTATAATTAAGGATCTGTTTGAAGTTGATTATAATCTTGAAGATGCATCAATGATGTATAAATTTCAAGATAGAAAAAGAGAATTTGATTTATATAAAGTATTTCTGAATGTATTTAAAGCAGAGATTGGTGATGATATAAAAAAAATTGAGCTTATAGAGGCGCTGCTTTTTATCAGTATGATTCCATTACATAATGAAAGCAAGAATCATCAGATGGTAATGCTGGGTACTGGACTTGATTTATTGAACAGAGTTGTTGATATAGAAGTGAAAAAGAAGGAGCAGTATTGATATGCAGAAAAATATAGGGAGAAATCAGAGCCTTGATCTACTGCGGATTTTAGCGATGATAATGATTTGCTTTTTTCATTATGTGATTCATGGAAATGGAGAACGAATTTTTTCGGAGACATTTTCAGGACAGCAAGTTGTTTCATATGCGTTTGGATCGTGGGGGTTGGTAGGAGTAACATGTTTCTTTATGATATCGTCATATTTTATGCTCGACAGAGAAGAAGTGTCTGCAAATAAATGGATGCAGTTATGTGGAGAGGTTATTTCTATATACATGATCTGTGTAGTGATTGCAGTTTCGCAGGGAGCCAATATTACAATAAGAACATTACTAAACAGTATAATATCTCCTTTAAATGGATCTTATTGGTTTGTTACAGCATACTTGTTGCTTATTCCTATCACACCTTATTTGAATTTAGTGATAAAAAAATGTGATGATCGCAATTTAATATTCCTTACAATATCTGCATGCTTTATAAATTTTTGCCTAACTCCGGTTTTTAATTTTATTGGAGGAAAAACTGGAACCGATATTTTATTTCTGGCAATTTCATTATATTTTGTTACTGCGTGTCTAAAGAGAAATATTATAGCTTTTAAAATACATGGTAAAATGCTGTTGATATCCTATTTATTGGTGACTGTTGCAGAATGCGGATTGTCATTTACTGCTTCACAAATGGGGTTAGAACAGATAAGCCGCCATATTTATGATTTGGTTGATATTTACTCTCCAATTCCTGTTATTCTAGGAATTATGACTTTTGTTTATTTTCAGAATAGCAATCTTGATGTCGGGGGGGGGAATATCAAAAATCGCAAGGCACACATTTTCTGTCTATCTATTACATGAAAATCCAGAACTTAGATATCTGATATGGGATAAGGTATTCAAAATTGATGTGATGTATGGAATGCCTGTGTGGATGTATTGCTTTCATATGCTTGGCGTGGTTGTAATACTGTTTACAGCTGGTGTGTTTTTAGATGTTGTTGTTACTACAATATGGAAGTCAATAAGCCAATTAGCTTTTATTAGAAATATAAGCGTTTTGGCAAATAAATATATGAATTTAAGGAGCGATAGGGATGTTTAGCGAGTATTCATTTGTGTTTGATATTGATGGTACATTGTGTCCGATAAAAAAGAAAGAGGAAAGGTATGAAGACTTGATTCCATATAAGGGAATGGTTGATAAACTGAAGTATTATCATGATAATGGTGCGAGAATTATCTTGTTTACTTCACGAAACATGAATTCGTATAATGGAAACCTTGGAATCATCAACAAGAATACGGCAAAAGTTTTGTTGAATTGGCTAGATAAGTGGGAAATTCCATATGATGAGATATTATATGGTAAGCCATGGCCAGGGCATAAAGGATTCTATGTCGATGACAGAACAGTGCGTCCAGATGAATTTCTTAAGTATAATGTTGAAGAGTTAAACGAAATTTGTAACAATTCAAAATGCAAAGGAGGAGAATAATAGAAAATGGGGTTAAAGCAGATTATTCAAAGGATTATCTATCCTAACAGATATTCATCAGAGGCATTGATAAAGCATATCCGCTCGGGGGGGGCAAAGTAGGAGAGAACGTTGTTATTTTTGGAAGTAGTTCGGTATATATTGATGAAGCTTTTCAATATATATCAATAGGAGATAATGTAAGCATTACAAGAGATGTAATAATACTAGCCCATGATTGGAGTTACAGCGTATTAGAGAGGGTAGAAGAACCTGTTTCGTTGCGACCTCAAAGATTTACAACCATTGGTAACAATGTGTTTATTGGAATGCGGAGCATAATTCTCCAAGGAACAACGATAGGAGACAACGTTATAATTGGAGCAGGTTCGGTGGTATCTGGCAAGGTGGAGTCAAATTCAGTATATGCAGGTAATCCGGCAAGAAGGATATGTTCGCTCGATGAACATAAAGATAAACTGGCAAAGAGATTTCCAGGGTACGCTGCTGCATATGCGAAAGGATTTCAGATAAAGAATAACCGTTTACCAATTAATGAGAAAATGGTGATTTATTCCACTCTTATTTCTGGATGCGAAGATGCCTATGATGGAGTTAATAAAGAAATATTGAAAAATTTTAAAAAGTACAAATCTGTACAGGAATTGATCGAAATGAACATGGAGGAATAAGTGCCATGAATATTATAATTACAATGGCGGGCTTGGGAAGCCGTTTTCGGAAAGCAGGATATAATTGCCCCAAGTATATGATTGAAGCTAAAGGTAAGACGTTGTTTGATTGGTCAATGGATAGCTTGATTGGCTATAATAAGAGTGTTGACCGATATGTGTTTGTTGTCAGAGCAGAGGAACACGCAGAGGAATTTATTAAGAAGCATTGTGCAGCATATGGAATTCATGATGTGAGAATTGTTGAATTGGATCATATGACAGATGGACAGGCAACGACTTGTATGCTGGCAATTCCTTATTGTGATGAGAATTCGTCCATTATGGTATATAATATTGATACTTATGTGGAACCCAATGAAATGAAATATGAGGATATTTCAGGAGATGGGCACATTCCGTGTTTCCATGCAGATGGAGACCATTGGAGTTTTGTGAAACTGAATTCGGAAGGAAAAGCTGTAGAAGTACGAGAAAAGAAGCGTATCTCTGATAATTGTACATTGGGGGCTTATTATTTTTCATCCGCTAAACTGTATAAGGAGCTCTATGAGGAATATTATGCAGATGAGAGTCATTTAGAGAAAAATGAGAAGTATATTGCTCCTCTCTACAATTTTATGATTGAAAAAGGCATGTCTGTAACAATTAGCATTGTTGATGCAAATAAGGTTCATGTCTTGGGAACCCCGGAAGAATTGCAATTTTTTTTACAGGAGAATTAAGATGTTGGAAAAAGTAATGAAAGGAATCCGGCGACGATTAAAGGAAGCTAGAAGAGGAGCACAGCTTATTTGTTCGGATTTTATTCAAAATTGGCTTGCTGCAGGAGTAGCATGTCCGATTAAACTCAGATCCATTTTGTATCGTTTAGCAGGAAATAAAATTGGCAAAAATTGTTATCTTTCTCCAAGAATTTTTCTCGGTCCAGGACCGGGGAAATTGTCCGTCGGGGGGGGGGACATTCATTAATTATAATTGCTGGTTTGATTTAGGAGACGACATTGAAATTGGAAAAAATTGTAATATTGCAATGAATGTTCATTTTATTAATGGAACACATGAAATAGGTGACGAGACTCGTCGTGCAGCACAAGGCATTACAAAGCGTATTGTGGTTGGAGATGGTTCATGGATAGGTGCAGACACGATTATTATGCCCGGTGTGACGATTGGAAAGGGTGTGATAGTTGGAACTGGATCACTGGTAACATCAAATCTTGATGATAATGCCATTTATTTTGGTAGACCTGCGCGATTGTACAAAAAACTATAGTTTCTGATGCAAAAACATAGAATGAAATGAGGATAGGTGGAATGCAGCATACATTTTCGATATTAAAAAACAAGTATATGGAGATGTCTAAGCCTGTAAAAGCAGCTTTCTGGTTCACAGTTTGCAATTTTTTGCAACGTGGAATAAGTATGATAACAACTCCAATTTTTACGAGAATGCTATCAACAAGTGAATATGGCTTATACAGTACATATCTTTCATGGGAAAATGTGCTGCTTATGGTTGTCACATTAAGTTTGTATAAAGCGATAATGAACTTATATGTGAAGTATGATAATCAGGAAAAGGTGCTTTCAGCAGTATGCGGATTGGAATTGGTACTATCGCTATTATGGCTGAGTATAGGATTTGTGTTTCGCAAACCAATTGCTGATTTATTGCAACTGCCAGTTGATTTAGTGTATTGCCTTTTCGTAAGCTTTATATTTCAAGCGGTTTTTCAGTGTTGGTCTCTATATAAAAGATATGTTTATGATTACAGGACACTTATACTTACAACATTAATATCTACAGCAGGATCTGCAATTCTAGGAGTGGTTGCAGTTGCGTTTGTCAGTCCGACTGCTGAAGCAAGAGTTATTTCCAGCACCTTTGTTACAGCAGTAATCGGAATTATTTTATATATCACAGTATTTAAGAATGGAAAAACATTTTTCGATAAGAATGTTTGGATATTTTCACTTGGATTTTGTGTTCCATTGATGCCACATTACCTGTCTGAGTTTGTTCTACAGAGTTCGGATAAAATAATGATTAATTATCTCTGTGGAACGAGTGATGTGGCTTTATATAGCATTGCGTATTCTGCGGGTAGTTTAATTACATTAATTACCAGTGCAGTTAATTCAACATTTGCTCCATATCAATACCAGAAAATCAAAGCAAGAGAGTATGACTTACTTGCAAAACGTGCAAATCAAGTATTGCTATTTGTAGGAGCAATGCTTGTAGGCATTATGCTATTTAGCAGAGAAATCGTTCTTGTTTTTGGCGGAGCAAAATATATTGAAAGTGTTAATGTAATTATTCCGATTTGTATTGGTGTGTATTTCAACTATATGTTCCAGCTTTTCGCTAGGGTGCAGGAATATTACGAGAGAAAGATGACTGTCGTAATACCATCTATTCTTTGTGCAATATTAAACTTGATATTGAATTATATATTCATTAAGTTTTGCGGATATCAAGCGGCCGCGTATACGACATTTGTTTGCTATGCATTATTCTGTTTAATCCACTATTACTTCTATAAAAAGGTATGTAAAGAAGTTTTGAATGGTCAGAGATTGTACGATGGAAAAGGAATTCTTTTGATTTCTTTAGGTGTAACAGTTATTGGTATAGCAGTTATGTTTATAAATCGTTTTCTGTGGTTGAAATACAGCATTATTATTTTGATTATGATAGTGCTCGTTATAAAAAGGAAACAGGTTATAAGTCTCGTTAAAGGGATGTTAAGTAAAAGCAAGTGATATCGGGAAAGATAGATGATGACTTGTTTGTAGTTATGCATAATACGGGAGAATTCATATGAAAACAGTAATAATGGCCGGAGGGCGAGGAACTCGAATATCTGAATTGTTTCCTGATATTCCGAAACCTTTGATTCCAATCGAAGGTGTTCCGGTTCTTGAGCGAGAGATCATTTCGTTGAGAAATCAGGGATTTAAAGATATTATTATGACAGTTTCCCATATGGGGGACAAAATCATGAACCATTTTGGAGATGGTTCTAAACTTGGGGTGTCGATTCAGTATTACAATGAAGTTACGCCGCTCGGAAACGCTGGTGCACTTTTTAAATTGCGGGAGCAGCTAGGGGATGAATCGTTCCTACTTTTGAATGCAGATGCTGTTTTTGATGTTGATTTTAACCGTATGGTCAGATTCCATCAAGAACATGGTGGATTGGTAACACTGTTCACTCATCCGAATAACCATCCTTACGATAGTGGTCTCATTATTGCAGAAAAGGATATGTCGGTTCAATCTTGGTTGGCAAAAGAGGATGAGCGCCCTACATATTATAAGAATAGGGTGAACGCTGGCCTGCATGTAATTGATCCTAAAGTCCTTGATATGGTGTCGATTGATGCAGACAAAATCGGCACTGTGGACAAGACAACAGGGAAGACTGTAAAAGTTGATTTAGATCATCAGCTTCTGAAACCGTTGGCAGGAACAGGAAAAATGTTCTGCTATGATTCTCCAGAGTATGTAAAGGATATGGGAACTCCGGATCGCTTCCATCAGGTAGAAGATGATTTCAAGGCAGGAAGAGTGGCGGCTAAGAATCTTTCGAATAAGCAGAAAGCGGTGTTCATCGACCGGGATGGTACGATCAATAAATATGTTGGGTTCCTTAGAAATATTAATGACTTTGAGTTGATTGATGGTGTGGCAGAGGCGATCAAGAAAATCAATGCGTTTGGTTATCTTGCAATTGTAGTTACAAATCAGCCTGTTATTGCTAGAGGAGAAGTGACGTTCCAAGAACTGGAAGAGATCCATAATAAGATGGAGACAGAACTCGGCTTGCAGGGAGCTTACCTTGATGCAATCTATTATTGCCCACATCATCCGCACAAAGGATATAAAGGCGAAGTCCCAGAACTTAAAATAGAATGTGACTGCCGTAAACCGAAACCGGGAATGTTACTGAAGGCAGCAGACGATTATAATATCGATTTGAGTCAAAGCTATATGATCGGCGATGGTGAAAATGATATTAAAGCTGGATTGGCGGCTGGATGCAAAACAATTTTGGTTAATGGCGAAGGAACAGATGCTAAGAGTGAAGACTTAGGACAGGTCGACACACTGTTCTCTGTACTAGAGTTTACAGAGAAATATCTGTAAGATGTAATGGATAACAGTATAGAAATAGCAAATAAAATCCTCACAAATATTCTGACTGCTCTTTATGAGCCGTTTGGTTTCTCACTTCTTCTTTCCTGTTTGGCGATGTTTTTCTATCTATATGCATAATGAGCCTTCTGCAGCAGGTAAAGGCTGGAAGAGTGCTATAGTGACATGGTATCAGAAATTCAAGGAAAGTATGTTTTTTCGGAAGTTGTTCATACTGGCTTTTGTGACTTCGATGATCTTGTTTAGAACGTTACTGAATCGGAACCTGTGGATGAACCCATTGTTTGATGCCATGGGCAGTTGGGGCATCTGGGAGACCGTGAATGGCGAACAGAAGCTGACAACCGAGTGCATTGAGAATGTGATCATGATGGTGCCGTTTTCAGCAGTAGTGATGTGGATATTCAAAGAAAAGATAGGAAACGGCTGGAAGAAGATACTGTTGTATAGCGGAAAGATGGCATTTATCTTTTCGGTAAGCATTGAGATGCTGCAATTATTACTTCGTTTGTGAACATTCCAGCTATCAGATATCTTTTACAACACAGCAGGTGGAGTAGTTGGCGGTTTGGTGTACTATGTGGCGATGAAGACAAGAAAGCATTTGTGAAAGAATGAAATTATGTGGTATATTGCTGAAGAAGTTGCTGGCCGGCGGCATGAGCGCGGATGAAATCCTTGAAAAAGTGAAATAAGATCGACCGTGTGGACAAACTGAACTCCAGGCGTTCACACGGGATTTTTTGAAGATTCCTATATAGCTTATGACGGAAATAAAAGAAATGGAGCGTGAGAAAAATGAACTTATCAAAAATACATCATATTGCAATCATCGTATCTGACTACGAAGCTGCCAAGGATTTTTATGCGAACAAATTGGGATTCTCTGTCATCAGAGAAAACTACCGCCCGGAGCGTAAGGACTGGAAGCTGGATCTGCGAGTGAATGAGAACACTGAGTTGGAGATCTTTGCAGAAGAAAACCCACCGAAGCGTGTGAACCGACCGGAAGCCTGCGGTCTGCGGCATCTTGCATTTTGCGTGGATAGTGTGGAGCAGACGGTGAAAGAACTGAGAGAATTAGGTATAGAATGTGAGTCA
>ERZ832522.3530-NODE-3530-length-17028-cov-8.627173_pt1 | contig 17028 bp, 13 predicted proteins | sample MGYA00519951_ERZ832522 | MGnify/ENA primary metagenome ERZ832522 (study PRJEB31850, sample SAMEA3708728) | human gut metagenome | biome: human gut; feature: human-associated habitat; material: faeces | place: China | collected 2014 ... | reverse complement strand
CGATCCCCGACCGTTGAGTCAAAAATGAAGATGACACAGTTTAATTTACACCCCCAGCTTTTTTTCATACTCCAATGACATCCTTCCTCATACACGACATGGAAATTCATGACGAACTTCCATGCACATAAATTAGAAATACAATAATTTTATAATAATATCAATCAAACCAGATACTTGGCAATCGTTTCCTTTAATAAAGGAGCAGACAACGGCTTAGTTAAATAATCATTACAACCTGCCTCTAATGCTTTTACCCGATCATCGTCAAAAGCAAATGCTGTTAAAGCTATAATCGGAATTTCTTGAGAAACTTTACGAATGATTCGAGTTGCCTCTAGCCCGTCCATTTCCGGCATTTTAATATCCATAAGAATAAGATCAGGGTGGGATTGTTCATATATCTCAACAGCTTCCTTTCCATTCCAAGCATGGAGCAATGTATAAGTCTTCCCGATAATTGCTTTTAATAAAAGAAAATTACTCTCCACGTCCTCCGCCACTAAAATTGTTCTTCCGACGCTCACATTTTCTTTAATCTCGTTATTTTCCATATCGTTCATGTCTGTTTCGATAGTAATTCTTTGATAAGGAATTGTAAATTTAAATATAGAACCACGTCCCTCTTCAGATTGAACAAATATGTTCCCTCCCATTTTCTCTACAAGCATTTTACATATCGCCAATCCTAAACCAGAGCCTTGCGCAAAGGTATTCAATTTTGTGAAACGATCAAAGATTGTAGGTACTTTATCTTTAGGAATTCCACACCCGGAATCCGCCACGTAAAATTCAATAAAATCTCCCACTTGCTGATAACCGAAACGTATAAATCCTTTCGCAGTAAACTTTGAGGCATTCGTAATCAAATTAGATATAACCTGAAATAGTCGGTTTCCATCTGTTAACACGTGGGTATTTAAACCACCATCCTCAAACTCCAACTGTACATCCTCTTTCATGCGTACCCGATGTACTTCTTGAATTTTCAAACACAACTCCCGAATACTAACCGGTTTATACACAAACTCTAAGCTCCCAGCTTCAATCCTTGATAAGTCAAGTATATCATTTATTAATTGTGTCAGCAACTCCGAATTATTCTCTACGATATTCAGATAATAATCTTTCTCACTCGCATCCTCCGTTTCTGCCACCAAACGAGTGAAACCGATAATAGCATTCAAAGGAGTACGAATTTCATGGCTCATGTTCGCCAGAAAAGCAGACTTTAACTTGTCCGACTGTTCCGCTTTCAGACGAGCCTTAACCAATTCTTGTTCCGTACTTTTTAAATCTGTTATATCCCACGAAACACCAACTAAAAAGCAGGGCTCACCAGAGTCATTCCGGACCAAAGTCTTCAACGTCTTCACAGTTCTTATCTCCCCTTTTTTCGTCTCGTAGGTCTCCAAAAATTCAATATCTTTTCCTGTACGAAGTAATTCTTTATCATCTCGTCTGAAACGCTCTGCATCTTTTTGATTGGGAAAAACCTCAAAATCGGTTTTACCTAGAGCATTCTCCCGTAAAATATGAGAATATGTCTCAAAAGCTTTATTCCAATACACGTAACGAAATTCCGGTCCGGCATCTTTCACGAACAAATACACGGGAATATTGTCTAGTACGGTGTTCATAATGGAATTAAGCTCTTTAATTCTATTCTCATTTTTCACATGCAGGGATACATCCCGCCCAAAGACCCAGATTAACTCCTCCCCTGAAACACGAATCGTCGAGTGAGCAAACATTTTTAAAACATCACATCCCCCACCGGGCCTGTTTAAATACAACATACTCTCGAAGTTCTCCCCACACTCCCTAACTGGCTGAATCCTCTTGTTCCAAGACTCTAATGTCAACGTCGGATCTAACGTCCATGCGTAAATTCCAGCCAAATTTTCCGGTAGATGAAACCTGTCTTTACCCGGTTGATTGGTATACACGAGTTCTCCACTTGGACGGAATACAAAAATTTCCTGATCCACGTGATCCAGTGCGTAACAAATAACATCAATCTCGTCTTTAAAACTTTCATTTCCGTTATCTCCCGCAACATTTTCTTTTCCTAATACACCATTCTCCAAATCGCCCATAAATAGCATACATTCTATATTACAAATGTATTAAAAAACAAATACAAAAGAAATCTATTGTCGAAAAAACAGATAATAAAAGCTTTAACAGTAAAAACACAGATAATAGAAGAAAAACTTTGACAATCGTATAGATTTTTATACATTTGCGAGCGGAAATGCTGTGTGTACACGAAAGGAAAAAACGAGTTTACTTATAAATGTTTAACTAAAAAATCAGAACTATGTTAGTATCTATCATTTACTTGCTTATTGTCGTATTATTGCTTGTTTCTATGTGGAAAGTGTACGAAAAAGCAGGAAGACAAGGTTGGGAAGGTATTATCCCTATTTACAATCTTTATGTAATGCTCCAAATCATTAACAGACCGTGGTGGTGGCTTTTGATCATGATTTTTGTTCCGATTGCAAACATCATCTTCTCTATCATAGCTTTAAAAGAATTCTTGGAGAAATTCGGAAAAGGTATTGGATTTACCATTGCAACTATTTTCTTTCCCTTTATCACTTTCCCGATGTTAGCATTCGGAGATGATCAGTTCAAAAATGAATAATCCTTTCTATATATTTTAGAAAAAAAACCGGCAAGGTGCCGGTTTTTTTCATTTATCTGCTATATCTTTCAATAAATCCCTAATAATCTCCTGTACCTTTACGGGATCCCCCACGTAATTATTCACAAGAATTGTAAAAGCTAACGTTTCTCCCTTCTGATTTTTTAAGTATCCAGCAAGAGCCCGGACTCCGGACATAGAGCCGGTCTTAGCAATAACATTCTCTCGTAAAACCGGATGATCGGAATAAACTCGTAATCCCCAATCCACATTTCCTCGTGGTAATGAGGAAACAAAAGCATCACTTAAATGCCCCTTTGCCCAAATCAATAAATCCGTGAACACCTCCGCCGGAACAGCATTTGCCGGCGATAAACCACTGGCATCTTTCAACGTAATTCCACATGAATCTATCCCGATGTGACTTAATTCTACCTTTACCGTTCTTGCGTAATCTGTCGGACTGATCAATTCGCCCAAAGCCTCGGCGAAAAGATTAACGCTATTCTTATTAGTATAATAAACAATATCCTTCAAAAAAGGAGAATCCAAAGACAACAATGCATGACGTTCTCCCTCCTCTATCCTTTGTTTATCCAACAAAACTCCTTTCTCCTTCAATCGTTTTTCCAGTTCAGCTCTAAAACAAGCATCCGGATGATGCATAGCTCCCTTCACCGCAAAAGAAGAACGATTGGCTGGAATCATCCCCTGAATTAATAACGTCGCTGCCTCCGGCCCCCCATATATCCACGCATCATTCACATTCTTGACAGAAGCCATGACTTCGTTCCGCAATTTTATCCCCGGAACAGAAGGCACAACAGACACGATCTTGGTTTGAGTACCAGGTTTTCCTGATTTCAAGTTTATCGTATACGTATTATCCCGGTAATTAAATGAATGATAGAGAGCCCCGTAATAATTTGCCACATCTTCCCACGGCCAAGACCCCGGAATACTGGCTGGTTCTCCCTCTGTCTCTACAATAATATTTCCATGAATTCGCTTGATCCCCAAATTCACAACTTTAGAAACAAGACTATCTATAAAACACGCTTTGGGAAAATACTTTGAATCTAATGTTGGATCACCTCCCGCCTGTATAACAATGTTTCCAAAAAGTCTCCCCTCATCAATCTCCCCGGTGTAAAAAAACTTTGTTGTGTAAGTTAAAGAATCCCCTTCCCGTTTTAATGCTAACGCAGAAGAAAGCAACTTAACCACGGAGGCCGGACGCAATGCCATCTGCGGGTTATGCTCATACACAATTTGACCCGTCTCCACGTTCTTCACGCAAACCCCTATCGCTGCATGTTTTACTTCATCCCTTCCCCACAAATTTCGTCCCACTGTTCGAATTTGCCCTAATGCAGAGGCCATCGAAATCAGCATGAAAAAAAACAGCCAGCCGGATTTCATCACTCGGTAATTGATTTCAACACATTATTTACATCCTCTTCCGTCCGATGTAATTTGCCCTTACAAAACTCAACAAGTACCGCCATCCGTTTTACTTTCTCGCTCAACTCATCCACATCCAACTTATTTTCTTCCAACAACTTCACCAAACTTTCTATCTCCTCCATAGCGGATTTATATGTCAATTTTTCTTCCATAATCGATTATATATTAGATGTTTGTTTCAATATCTTTAATTTCACTTCGAATAACTCCCTTGAACAACTCTGTTTCAAGCACATCCCCTTTCTTCACACGATTCGTCTCCCGAACCGCCTTTCCGTTGACACGAGTAATAGAAAACCCTTTTTCCAGTATATTTTTCGGATCAACATACTTCATTTTCGTTTCTACCAACTCCAGAAAATAACTATTAGCCGTAAACAATTCTGTTGTTTTATGTACCATCGTCTTTTGCATATCGCCCAAACGATTCCTCTGACGCTCAAACAAGGCCCCAACCTTCCCTTCTACCCTCATTTTCAATTGATTCAATCCATTAATCCGATTCTGTACAAAAAGCCTTGAGGCATGTTCTACTCTCTGGGACGACAAGGTCAAATTATTTGCCTGCCCCTCTAAAAACAGACGGGTAAATTGCTTGAACTCTGTGATTCGTACTACCTGACGAGTTCTTTCTTCTTGCAAAATTCTTCTAGTCTCTCTTACCAAGGTTTCCTTAGCGTCCTCCAATACCCGATCCACCTCGTTAAAGCACTCGATCAAAAAAGCCGCCGCTGCCGTTGGTGTCTTCACACTCCGATAAGCCACCCGGTCCACGATCGTTTCATCTCGTTCATGTCCAATACCTGCAAGAATAGGAATAGGAAACTGCGCCACGTTAGCAGCCAGTTCGTAGGAATCAAAACTACCCAAATCCGTTTGTGAACCACCCCCTCGAATAATCACTACCACATCAAAAAGTGATTCATACTCGTAAATTCTTTCCAAGGCAGCAATAATAGATTCTGTTGTTTTTTCCCCCTGCATAACGGCAGAAAACAACTTGGTATGAAAAACATACCCATAAACATTACGATGTAACTGATCCACGAAATCACCATATCCGGCAGCCGTAGGAGAAGATATAATAGCCACAGTCTTCGGCAACATCGGAAATTCCAGTTCCCGATTCATATCAATTACCCCCTCTTGCGTCAATCGATCAATAATCTCTTTACGTTTACGCTCCAGATCTCCAACCGTGAAAGTCGGATCAATATCTTTTATATTTAAGGAATACCCGTACAACTCATGAAAAACGATCTCCGCACGAACTAGTACCTTGATCCCTTTCTGTAAAGATTTTCCCGTGGTTGTTTCAAAATAAGGCCTTAGAATCCGATAGGTAAACGCCCATATCGTAGCCCGAGCTGTGGCAATCACCGCATCATCTTCCTCCCTCTTCTCCACCAACTCCAGATAACAATGCCCAGATCGATTTTCTTTCACATCAGCAATCTCGGCTATCACCAAAAAACTGTCCGGGAAACGATTCTTTAACTCCCGTTTCACCAAATTATTCAATTGGTACAATCCAATAGCCTCCATGCTAATTTGTGATTTACAATTTATGATTTCAAATTAAAAGATTCCCAAACATTAGCCTTCTGTGCCGGAATCTACAATCTAAAATTTACAATCTAATTATTCCAGTTCTAATCTATTCAACTCAGAAATATAAGACAGTAACTCCACCCGTCCCAATTTTGTTTCAGCAGAAGTAATAAACGCCATGGGCATACTTTCCCATGTATCTTTCATCTTTTCCTGATATTTGGCAATACAATTCATTCGTTCCGTGGTCGTCAACTTATCAGCCTTCGTGAAGACCATAACAAAAGGCACCCCATTTTCTCCCAGCCACTCCATAAAATCAAGGTCTATCTTTAATGGATCGTGCCGGCTGTCAATCAACACGAAAAGACATACCATGTTCTCCCGTTTTAAAATGTAATTCTTTATCATAGAACTGAATTGTCCTCGCTGAGATTTAGATGTTCTGGCATACCCGTATCCGGGTAAATCCACCAGATACCATTCATCATTAATCAAAAAATGATTGATCAACTGTGTCTTTCCCGGACTGCTGGATGTCTTGGCCAGTTTACTGTAATTCGTCAACATATTAATCAACGAAGATTTCCCCACGTTCGATCTCCCGATAAACGCATATTCGTGTCGATCCGGATCCGGACACTTCTTCACATCCGTGTTACTTATCACAAAATTGGCACTCTTAATTTCCATCATTTTTCAATTTGAATATATAAACATTGAACATGTGAAAATGTAAAGTAAACTTTACACTTCCCATGTTCAAATGTACAAATTATTTTCTAGTCGCGAGAAGACGATCTATTGAAATTTCTCGGCTTTTTCGGATCACTTCCCGGTCTTCCTCTTCTCTTTCCACCACTCTTTTCTTCCCGACGTCCGCCACCTCGGCTATCTCGTTTGTCCCGATCACGACGTTCCCGTCTTCCGGAAAAGCCGCCTCGACTTCGATCATCCCGACGACGTCCATTATCCCGAGTCGGGATAGCCTTTATCTCCAATGGAATACCATTAAAGAGAACCTTGCTGAAATCTACGGCGAAATCAGATGCACTCTCCTCGTCAATCTCGAATTTAGTATCTGTATCAAAAATACGAATACCTCCAACACCAATCCCCCGACGACGAGAATATTTATTAATCAAGCCCATCAAATCACGAGGTGTCAGCCCATCTTCCCGACCGACATTCAGCATAAACGTGCTGTACACAGTCTCTTCTCCACGTCCCCGACGATCACGCCTATCACCACGTTCACCTCGCTCTGAACGACCTCCACGGTCATCCTCGCTAATATTCAAATCAGCTGTATTCTTATACTTCTTTAGTAGCTTACCGAACTCGTAGGATACCAAATGTTGAATCAACTCTTCTTTCGTCAGCTCTGCGAACTTTTCGTACACATCCGGAGCATACAGATCCATATCCTCTTGATCCTCCGATGCTAAAATCTTATCTGCATAGAATGCCAACTGAGCCCGACAAATCTCCTCACCTACAGGAACTTGCTTGTACTCGAACTTCTTTTTCAAGATACCTTCAATCCGACGCAATTTCCCTTTCTCTTTCGAGTGAATAATCGCAATAGAGATTCCTTCCTTTCCTGCACGTCCCGTTCTACCGCTACGATGCGTGTAACTCTCCACGTCTTCCGGCAAATTGTAATTGATCACGTGCGTCAAGCAATCCACATCCAACCCACGGGCTGCCACATCGGTTGCCACCAACACTTTCAATCGTTTCGCCCGGAAAGCGTTCATCACGTTATCCCGCTGTGCTTGACTCAGATCCCCATGTAATGCATCGCAATCAATTCCGTCACGCTGCAAATGTTTCGCTATATCCTGCGCATCATTCTTCGTCCGGGTAAAAATAATAGCATACATACTGGGAGAGCAATCCACAATTCGACGTAACGTCTCGTAACAATCTTTCGCACGAACCATATAATATTGATGAGACACCGTGTCTGCACCCTGATTCTTCTTACCCACAGAAATCTCCTTCTGGTTCACCAGATAATTCCGAGCAATCCGCTCTACCTCTTTCGGCATTGTCGCCGAAAACAAATATGTATTTTTATCCTTAGGCGTGTTACTCAAGATAAAGTCCAGATCTTCCTGGAATCCCATGTTCAACATCTCGTCGGCCTCATCCAGCACGATCTGGGTGACATGGGAGATGTCGATGGAGTGGTGCTTGTAGTGGTCCATGAGGCGGCCCGGGGTGGCCACCACGATCTGGCAGCCTTCGGCCAGGCGCTTTGCCTGCTTTTCCATGTTGGCACCGCCATAGACACAGGCCACCTGCACCTCCGGCATGAAATAGGTCAGATTGCTCAGTTCCTCGGCGATCTGCTGGGCCAGCTCCCGGGTGGGGGCCATGATGACGGCCTGGGGGTACTTGTTTTCCGGCTGGATGTGCTCCGCCACCGGGATGCCGAAGGCACAGGTCTTGCCGGTGCCGGTGGGGGCCTTGGCGATCACGTCATGCCCGGCCAGCATGACGGGGATGGTCTTTTCCTGCACCTCGGTCATTTCCGCAAAGCCCATCCGCTCTACGGCCTTATGGATGGCCTCGCTGCACTGTAATTCGCTGTAAAGCATGGATTCCTCTACTCCGTTCTTTTTCTTTTCTCTTCCGCGCAATGCCCTCTGAGGGCCGCTTTTCGTTATGATATGCCCAGTATACCATGAAAATCGCATTCTGTCAGCAAAAAAGCGCCGCATCCCGGGTCAAGGATGCGGCGCTTTTGGTTCAGGTCCTATCAGGCAGTCTCTTCGACGCTCTTGGCAGCACGGCCAGACTCAAGCTTCTGCTTGAAACGACCACTGGCCTTGAAGCCGGGGATAGAGGTAGACTCCAGACGGCTGGAGACCTTGGTCTTGGGATTGGTGTAAGCCTTCGGCTTGCGGGGACGCATCTCAAAGCGGCCAAAGCCAGCGATGGTGACCTTTTCGTCGGCACGCAGGCAATCGGCGATCTGGTCAAACAGTGCATCCATCGTGGTCTCGACCTGAGCTTCGGTAAAGCCGGTCTTGCGTGCCACGGTTTCGATCATCTGGGAACGGGTCATGTATCGATATCCTCCTGGAATGTCCAAAAGTAACGTCTTTTGGCAAATTTTGCGTTGTTGAGTATAACATATTTATCGCACTGTTTTCGATGGATTGCGCACGAAATGCAGTTTATTGCACACGAACCGTATTCAGTTCCGTGCACCCCGCACAAATACAGCGCCCACCGTTTCGGCAGGCGCTGTACAGAACTATTTTATGCGGGTCTCAGGGCTTATTTGCCGCGGTACAGAGTGGCGATATCCACCAGCGGGATGTTTGCCAGGCTGTGCTCGCTGCGCAGGCAGTCCACCAGAGAGGCGGCGGTATCCACTGCGGTGATGCAGGGGATGCTCAGCTCCACGGCCTTGCGGCGCAGGCGGACGGAATCGCGCCGGGGGTCACGGCCCTTGGCACTGGTGGAGAACACATAGTCCACCAGACCGCTCTGCAGCAGATCCACGATGTTGGGTGCCTCGCCGGAGATGTTGCGCACCTCGTTGCAGGGGACCATGTGCTTGTTGAGCCATGCACAGGTGCCGGAGGTACCGTAGAGCTTATAGCCCATATCCTTCAGCTTCCATGCAATATCCACGAACTCAGGCTTGTCGCTGTCCTTCACGGTGAAGATGCAGCAGCTGCCCGGGCCGGGGGTCTTGAAGGTATAGCCTGCACCGATCAAACCCTTGAGCAGAGCGTCGTGGTAGTTGGGCGCAATACCCAGCACCTCGCCGGTGGACTTCATCTCGGGGCCGAACTGGGTATCCACGGCGTGCAGCTTTTCAAAACTGAACACGGGCACCTTTACCGCCACATAGGGGGCGTTGGGGTGCAGACCGGTGCCGTAGCCCATATCCGTCAGCTTCTCGCCCAAGCAGCAGCGCACGGCCATATCCACCATGGGCACGCCGGTGACCTTGGAGATGTAAGGCACGGTACGGGAGGAGCGGGGGTTCACCTCGATGACGTACACACGGCCATGGGAGACGGCGTACTGCACATTGACCAGACCGGTGACGTGCAGCTCGCGGGCAAAGCGGCCGGTATAGTCCACCATGGTGTCGATCTCGTCCTGCGTCAGGTGCTGTGCCGGGTAGACACAGATGGAGTCGCCGGAGTGCACGCCGGTGCGCTCCACCTGCTCCATGATGCCGGGGATCAGGAAGTTCTCGCCATCGCAGATGGCGTCCACCTCGCACTCGGTACCCATGATGTACTTATCCAGCAGCACCGGGTGATCCATGTCAACGTGCTCGGTGATAACACCCATGTACTCGATGATATCCGCCTTGTTGTAGGCCACGATCATGTTCTGACCGCCCAGCACATAGGAGGGGCGCATCAGCACCGGCAGACCGATCTCCTCGGCAGCGGCCAGAGCCTCGTCCAGATTGAACACGGTACGGCCCGGGGCGCGGGGGATGTTGCAGCGCTCCAGCAGCTCGTCAAAGCGCTCGCGGTCCTCGGCCTCGTCAATGGCGTCCGCCGGGGTGCCCAGAATGGGCAGACCGATCTCGTCCATGTGCTTGGCCAGCTTGATGGCGGTCTGTCCGCCGAACTGCACCACGCAGGCATCCGGCTTTTCGGTGGCAATGATGTTGTCCACGCTCTCCGGGTTCAGCGGGTCGAAATACAGGCGGTCGCCGGTATCAAAGTCGGTGGAAACGGTCTCGGGGTTATTGTTGACCAGAATGGCCTCGCAGCCGTTTTTCTTCAGAGTCCACACGCAGTGCACAGAGCAGTAGTCGAACTCGATGCCCTGACCAATGCGGATGGGGCCGGAGCCAAAGACCAGAACCTTCTTCTTTTTAGGCTCACCCTTGGCAGCGGTCTCGGCTTCCTTCTCGGCGATGAAGCTTGCAGCCTCGTTGTCGCCGTCGTAGGTGGAGTAGAAGTAGGGGGTGTTGGCAGAGAACTCGGCAGCGCAGGTATCCACCATCTTGAAGCCGGCGCGGTAGTTCTCCACGGGCAGGGTGTCCACCTGTGCCAGACGGCGGATGGTCTTATCCTGGAAGCCGTACTTCTTGGCAGTCTTGTACTGCTCCAGAGACAGCACACCGTTGCACTGTGCCAGACCCTTTTCCAGATCTGCCAGATGCTGCATCTTATCAAGGAACCACCAGTCGATCTTGGTGATGTCATAGATGACCTTGTGGTCGATGCCGCGCTTCAGCGCCTCGTACACGCAGAACACGCGCTCGGCGTCCTGAACGTGCATGTGCTCCACCACTTCCTCGTCGGTCAGCTCCTCAAAGGGCTTGTGGGTCAGGGTGTCCATGCCCAGCTCAATGGAGGAAACAGCCTTCATCATGGCGGCTTCGAAGCTGTTGCCGATACTCATCACCTCGCCGGTAGCCATCATCTGGGTGCCCAGAGACTTGTCGGCGTAGACGAACTTATCAAAGGGCCACTTCGGGTACTTGACCACGATGTAGTCCAGCGCAGGCTCAAAGCAGGCGCAGGTCTTGCCGGTGACATCGTTGGTGATCTCGTCCAGCGTGTAGCCAATGGCGATCTTGGTAGCCACCTTGGCAATGGGATAACCGGTGGCCTTGGAAGCCAGTGCGGAAGAGCGAGACACACGGGGGTTGACCTCGATGACCGCGTAATCGTAGCTGTCCGGTTTCAGGGCGAACTGGCAGTTGCAACCGCCCTCGATGCCCAGCTCGGTGATGATATCCAGAGCAGCGGTGCGCAGCATCTGGTATTCGTGGTCAGTCAGGGTTTGGGAGGGAGCCACGACCACCGAGTCGCCGGTGTGGATGCCCACAGGGTCCAGGTTTTCCATGTTACACACGGTGATCACGTTACCCTTGTGGTCGCGCATGACCTCATACTCGATCTCTTTCCAGCCGGCGATGCACTTTTCCACAAGGATCTGATGGATGGGGGAAAGGCGCAGGCCGTTGGTGCCGATCTCGATGAGCTTTTCGCGGGTCTCGCAGATGCCGCCGCCGGTGCCGCCCATGGTAAAGGCCGGGCGCACGATGACCGGGTAGCCAATGCGGTCTGCGCAGGCCAGAGCGTCCTGCAGCGTTTCCACCACCTCAGAGGGGATGATGGGCTGGTGCAGCTTTTCCATGGTCTCCTTGAACAGTTCGCGGTCCTCGGCCCGGTCGATGGTCTCGGGCTTGCAGGCCAGCAGGCGGATGCCGGTGCGGTCCAGATAGCCGGAGCGGGCCAGCTCCATGGACAGGTTCAGGCCCATCTGACCGCCGAGGTTCGGCAGCACGGAGTCCGGCTTTTCGATGTCCAGAATGCGCTCCACGACTTCCAGCGTCATGGGCTCGATGTAAACATGGTCGGCCACATCCGGGTCGGTCATGATGGTTGCGGGGTTGGAGTTCAGCAGAACGGTCTCGATGCCCTCTGCCTTCAGGGCGCGGCAGGCCTGCGTGCCGGAGTAGTCGAACTCCGCGGCCTGACCGATGATGATGGGGCCGGAGCCAATGACCAGCACTTTTTTGATTCTGGGGTCCTTCGGCATTTCAGCGTGCCTCCTTTGCTGCTTTGACGTTCTTCAGGAAGCGGTCGAACAGGAACTCGGTATCCTTGGGGCCGCCGTTTGCTTCCGGGTGGAACTGCACGGTAAAGCAGTTCCACTTCTTGTACTTGATGCCCTCACAGGTACCGTCGTTGGCGTTCACCTGTGCCACCTCGCCCATCTCGGCGGGCAGCTCGTCGCCCACCACAGCGTAGCCGTGGTTCTGGCTGGTGATGAAGGTGCGGCCGGACTCAAAGTCGGTTACGGGCTGGTTGGCACCGCGGTGGCCGTATTTGAGCTTCATGGTCTTGGCACCGGCTGCCAGAGCACTCAGCTGGTGGCCCAGACAGATGCCGAAGGTGGGGATGTTCAGCTCAAAGATGTGCTTGAGGTTCTCGATGACCTCCACGGGTTCCGCCGGGTCGCCGGGACCATTGGACAGCATGATGCCGTCCGGAGCAAGGGCCTTGATTTCCTCTGCCGTTGCAAAGGCGGGCATGACCGTCACCTTGCAGCCGCGCTTGACAAGGCAGCGCACGATGTTGCGCTTGCAGCCGTAGTGCATCAGCACGATATGGGTCTCGCCCTGCGGGTTGAACACCTCGGGCTTTTCACAGGTAACATTCTTCACCGCATCGGTGACGGCATAGGCGCGGATCTGAGCCAACAGAGCCTCGGTCTCGGCCTTGTTGGCCGGGTCGGCGGGGTCGAAGGTGGTCAGGATGGCACCGTTCATCACACCGCTCTCGCGGATGATGCGGGTCAGGTGGCGGGTGTCGATGCCCTCAATGCCGATGGTGTTGTTCTTTTTCAAAAAGCTGTCCAGCGTTTCCTCGCAGCGCCAGTTGGAGGGGGTGGTGCAGGCCTCGCGCACGATGTAGCCCTTTGCCCAGATGCGGTCGGACTCCATGTCGTCCTTATTCATGCCGTAGTTGCCGATAAGGGGGTAGGTCTGGGTGATGATCTGGCCATAGTAGCTGGGGTCGGTCAGGGTCTCCTGAAAGCCCACCATGCCGGTGGCAAAGACCACCTCGCCCACGGTGACGCCCTCGGCACCCACCGACTGGCCGGCAAAGACCATGCCATTTGCCAAAAGAAGATATGCGTTCATTAGATACTCCTCGCTTCAACACGCCTGCGCGTTTACAGGGTCTGCTTGGCTTCCTGCTTCATCTTGCGGCTGCCCAGATGCACCAGAGGCAGCTTGCCCTCCTTGCAGATGGGGCACTCCTCGGGGGCGTAGTTGGGCAGGTCCAGCTTGAGAGCGCTGGCCACGATGGGGATGGGAGACGGAGCCTCGGGCTTGGTGCGGTCCACCACGCAGGTGATGCCCAGGCAGACGCCGCCGGCTTCTTCGATGACACGCTTGGTCTCCAGAGAGGAGATGCCGGTGGTCACGACGTCCTCAGCGATGAGGCACTTCTCACCCGGATGGATGGCGAAGCGCTTCAGGGTCATCACGTTGTCCACGCGCTCGGTGAAGATAGCGCGCTTGCCGGTCTGGCGGGCCAGCTCGTAGGCGTAGACGATGCCGCCCATGGCAGGTCCGACGATGACGTCCACGTCCATCTCGCGGATCTTATCGGCCACAGCCTTCATGACCTCGGCACAGCGGTCGGGGTACTGCTGCAGATATGCCATCTGGCAGTATGCGCTGGAATGGCGGCCAGAAGACAGCAGGAAGTGGCCTTCCAGAAATGCGTCACAGCTCTTCAGAATTTCAAGTGCTTCACTCATGATATTTTTCCCTCTCTATACTCTGTTGTTTTCGTTCATGCGGTATTGTACCACGCATTTTGTCAAAACGCAAATTTATTCATAAATTTTAATAATCAATGAATATTTGCAAGTCATATACGTTTAATCTCTGTTTTATTCGATCAGCGTGCGCAGCCGCGGATCTCGTCCAGCGTCTTGACGCCGTGGGCGTCCATCCAGGCCGCCATTTCTTCGGCGATGGTCTCCATGGCGCGGGGATTGGCGAAGTTTGCTGCACCCACCTGCACCGCCGTGGCACCGGCCATGATGAATTCCAGTGCGTCCTTACCGGTGGCGATGCCGCCGAGGCCCACGACCGGGATATTCACCGCGCCGACGGCCTGCCAGACCATCCGCAGGGCGATGGGGCGCACCGCCGGGCCGGACAGGCCGGCAAAGATGTTGTCGAACACCGGGCGGCGCTTCTCCAGATCGATGGCGCAGGCCTGGAAGGTGTTGGTCAGGCTGATGGCGTCCGCACCGGCGGCTTCCACGGCCTTGCACATCTCGGGGATGTTCTCGGCCTGGGGGCTGAGCTTGACCATCAGGGGCTTTTTGCAGGCGTCGCGCACCATGCGCACCACCGCACCGGCAGCCTCGGCCTTGACACCGTAGGCCATGCCGCCCACCTTGACGTTGGGGCAGGAGATGTTCAGCTCCACGATGTCCACGCCGCTCTCGCTCAGCATGGCTGCGCCCTCGACGTACTCTTCCTCGCTGTGGCCGCCGAGGTTGGCAATGGCCACCGTGCCGTACTTCTGCTTGAGTTCCAGCATCTCGCCCAGCTCCACATCAATGAAGTGCTGGACGCCGGGGTTCTGCAGGCCGATGCTGTTGATGAGGCTGTGAATAGTTTTGTTATTGAAAAAGAGTATTTAGAGTTTATTTCTCTTCTTAAAATGTATATAAATTCTCAAAAGTCCTCTTGTGATGTTGTTCATTTAATTTATAACAATGAATCTTCCATTTTGCTTGATAAGGATAAGAATATAATTGATGTTTCTGATGATATTTTTAAAGCTAAGTATTTATCCGATATTTCTTTTTCTTCTAATGATTATGCTTTGAATAGTTTACTTACTTTAATTCCTAAAAAAATTTATATTCATCTCATTAATAATTGTGTTGATGAGTTTATTCATACTATTTCTCTTATTTTTGAGAATAGAGTTGAAATTTGCACTGATTGTAGTATTTGTCAAATTTATAAAAATAATCCGTCTAATTTAAAAAAGACCTTTATAAAAAATAAATAATGGTCTTTTTTAGTATTTATAAATACAACTAATTTTACATTGTCTTACATACTTAGATTAATTCCTTTTGCTACAACCTCTGTCATATTTTCAATTAAATCATCAATCTCCTTAGGAGTAACAATCAAATTAAAATCACCAGGAATAAGAGCCTCTTTTATCTCATCATAATTATCCTGTTCCTTCAATTGATTTAAGTAATCATTTGACTTTGCCTCTTCTTGAAGTTTTGCTATGAACATATTTAAGCAATCATTTACAAGTACCGCTGTTTCAACAACTGTTGGTATACCTATTGCAATAACTGGTATGCCAAGTGTTGATTGACTTATTTCAGACCTTTTATTTCCAACACCTGCTCCTGGTACTATTCCTGTATCAGAAAGTTGAACAGTACTACTTATTCTTTCAATACTTCTTGATGCTAATGCATCTATTACTATTACTAGCTTAGGATGTATATTATCTACTATTCCTTTTAATATTTCAACTGTTTCTATTCCTGTTGTTCCCAAAACTCCTGGTGATATTGCACTTACCATTCTAGTTCCTTCTTCTACATATTGTGGTAAATAATTTATTATATGTCTTGTTACTTCAATATCATTTACTACTTTTGGTCCCAAACTGTCTGGTGTTACATATATATTTCCAAGACCTACAACTAATATTTCACCTTGCTTATCTACATGTAAATCTAATATTTTTGTTAGTTCATTTGATAATGTTTCTGCTGATTTTTCAATATCTTCATCTTGTGCTATTTTTAATTTTTTTATGTCTATTGTTATATAGTTTCCTATTGGTTTTCCTATTGCTTTTTCTCCTTTTGCATTTGTTATTTTCACTCTTTCTACTGATATATTTTCATTTATTTCTTGTTTTTCGCTTTCTATTCCATCTATTTCATTTTCTATACTATTAGCTTTTCTGTATAAGTCTCGTCTTTCTGTTGCTAAATCTGTTCTAAAATTGTAATTTTCTGTCATAAAAATTCATTCCTCTCTTTATTCAATTTCTACAATTTTAGTATCTTACTTTTTTTTAATTTTATTCTTAGTAATACCTTTAATTTCAATTTCTCCGATTTCATCTGTTCTATAAATTTTAACTCCCATATCCTTCAAATTTTGAATCGTTATATCTGAAGGATGACCAAAATTATTATCTTTGCCAACGCCAATGACAGCATAATTGGGCTTAACAGCCTTTAAGAAATCAATTGTTGATGAAGTTTTTGAACCATGATGTGCAACTTTTAAAACATCTGCCTTCAAAATGTTTTTATTTTTTGAATACTTTGCTAAAATTGCTTTTTCTGCAATCTCTTCAATATCTCCTGTAAACAACATTGAAAAATTTTTATATTTAAGTTTGCATACTAACGAATTATTATTAATTGCATTTTCAGAAATCATATTATCAATACATGGCCAAAGAACATCAAAAAATAAATTTCTTTCAATATTTATTTTTTGTCCAGCCTCAACCACATTTACTTTTATATTTTTCTTTTTTACAATTTCAATAAACTTTTTGTAATTCTCACATTTTTCATATTGTTTACCAATAATAACATTATTAACTTTAATTTCTTGCATTATATATAGCAAACCGCCGAACATGATCATTATCAAAATGACTAACTACAATAAAATCAATTGAATTAAAACCTCTATCCAGTAAATATGGCAACAACGTATTTTTTCCAACATTATAATTGGAATTTACACTTCCTCCACCATCTATCAATATCGTTTTATTTTGCGGAGTTACAATAAAAGTTGAATCACCTTGTCCAAC
>ERZ832522.3524-NODE-3524-length-17056-cov-4.189812_pt1 | contig 17056 bp, 10 predicted proteins | sample MGYA00519951_ERZ832522 | MGnify/ENA primary metagenome ERZ832522 (study PRJEB31850, sample SAMEA3708728) | human gut metagenome | biome: human gut; feature: human-associated habitat; material: faeces | place: China | collected 2014 ... | reverse complement strand
GAGGCGTTTGCTTCTCTCTTGTGATAACAATCTGAACTCCTTGGCAAAGTGGGAAGTCTGCGACTATTCCCGTTTTAAAGGAATGGGACCGGCAAAGAGCATCACTGTAATGGCTGCCCTGGAACTCGGCAAGCGACGGAAACTGCAAAATATCCAAGAACGCCCCCGCATCTCTTGTTCAAGAGATATCTACGACATCTTCCAGCCTGTCATGTGCGACCTTGAACAGGAAGAGTTCTGGGTATTATTATTGAATCAGGCGACAAGACTGATCGATAAAGTACGTATCAGCACGGGCGGAATAGACGGAACGTATACGGATGTACGTACCATTCTTCGGGAAGCACTGCTGCAAAGAGCCACGCAAATAGCCGTAGTGCATAACCATCCTTCGGGAAATATCCAACCCAGCCAACCGGACCGGACGTTGACGGAACACATCCGCCGGGCAGCCGACACAATGAACATTCGCCTGATAGACCACGTTATTGTTTGTGAGGATAAGTTTTACAGTTTTGCCGACGAAGGGCTGCTCTGAATAAATTTATTCTTATCTTTGCAATACATATTAATAAGGAAAGCCCTATGGAAAAATTTAAAATAGAAGAAAAGATCGTAGCCATGCTAAAGACGGTGTACGATCCTGAGATTCCGGTGAATGTATACGATCTTGGACTGATTTATAAGATAGATGTCTCAGACAATGGTGAAGTGGCGCTTGATATGACTCTGACTGCTCCCAACTGTCCGGCAGCCGATTTCATTATGGAAGATATCCGCCAGAAAGTAGAATCGGTGGAAGGAGTGACATCTGCCACTATCAACCTTGTGTTCGAACCGGAATGGGATAAAGATATGATGAGTGAGGAAGCAAAACTGGAACTCGGATTCCTGTAAATTCATAGCTCAAAACATAAAACTGATAACTCTAAACTCAAAACTCATGAAGAACGTTTATTTCCTTTCCGATGCGCATCTTGGTTCACGTGCCATAGAACATGGACGTACACAGGAACGGCGCTTGGTGAACTTCCTCGACAGTATCAAGCATAAAGCTTCTGCCGTTTACCTGTTGGGAGATATGTTCGATTTCTGGTATGAATTCCGGTTAGTGGTTCCCAAAGGATACACCCGCTTTTTAGGAAAGCTCTCCGAACTCACGGATATGGGAGTGGAGGTACATTTCTTTACCGGCAACCATGATATCTGGTGTGGGGATTATCTTTCTAAAGAATGCGGAGTGATTATTCATCGCGAAGCATTGACTACCGAAATATACGGAAAAGAGTTTTATCTGGCTCACGGTGACGGATTGGGTGACCCGGACAAGAAGTTCAAGTTGTTGCGCTGGATGTTTCATAGTGCAACACTTCAGACACTGTTTTCTGCCATCCATCCCCGTTGGAGTGTGGAACTGGGCTTGACGTGGGCAAAACATAGCCGCGAAAAGCGGGTGGACGGCAAAGAACCGGATTACATGGGGGAGAATAAGGAACATCTGGTACTTTATACAAAAGAATATCTGAAGAGTCATCCTAATATCAACTTTTTCATCTATGGACATCGTCACATTGAACTGGATTTAATGTTGAGCGCTACTTCCCGTGTGCTGATTCTTGGAGACTGGATCAACTTCTTTTCGTACGCTGTATTCGATGGGGAGAATCTTTTCTTGGAAGAGTATATAGAAGGAGAAACACAAGTTTGATTCTTATTCCATTAAAAAGTGGAAATTCCGATTGATATAAGGTTTCTTGAAGATAGATAGAAACCGGAAAAAGTCAAGACCACGTCTTCAGATTCATTCTATTTTTTAGATGATGAATGTATGAAGACGTGGTCTTGATATATTTAGTTGCTCAACTTGAATACTACAGAGGCATATCCTCCCAGTTTCAAGGTGTAACTGTCGCTGTCTGTATTTTGTTGCGCCTCGCCATTCACAAACAATACTTTTTCAATCTTGTCTGTCAGCGGAAGTTGCATGGCCGTTCCGCCGAAATTATGGATGACAAGCAGTTTCTCGTTGTCCTTGGTCATATACCAGGCGGCAATCGGCTTATAGTCTTTCTCCTGTGATTCGTTGTAGACGGAATGTTTGGTCATATTTCCTTCTGCCAGTGCCGGATAGGTGTTGCGCAATCGGGTGAGGGAGAAATATATGTTCAGAAGTGAATGGGTATCGGCTTGTTGGTCTGCTACCGTTTTCACATTTTTCGAAACGGTGGCATCTGTCTTGTCTGTGTAGTCGGTAGTGTAGCTATCTCCCCACAGCATCGGGCTGCGCACATATTCGTCTCCATTATCCTTTGTTCCGTAAAGTCCCAGTTCTTCACCGTAATAGATGTAAGGATGTCCAGCGGAAGTGAGTAAGACGGCGGCCGCCAGTTTGCATTTGTCGGTGGATTTGCCCAACTTGGATGATGTACGGTCTTCGTCGTGGTTGCTCAGTTTCGTTGCTTCGATGTAGTCGCTTCGATAGTCGGCGTATTTCTGTTGGTAAGAAAGGATGTCTTTGGCAAAATAACATCCGGTATTGTTGTTGATTCCCCATTCCAGTCGGTACCAGAAAGAAAATTCAAAAAGGGCAGGCAGACCTTTATAATAAGGAGCCACTTTATCGTATTCCGACAACACTTCGCCTACCATATAGAAGTCGTCCGTATGTCCTTTTTGTTTGTAATAGGCGTTCATATCTTCATAGAACATTTTCAGGAAACGAGGATTTTCTTCGCTGGTCTCACTGTGGTAGATGTGCTTCACGGCGTCGAGGCGGAGGCCGTCTACACCACGGGCAATCCATCCTTTGGCGGCATTTGCTATTGCCTGATATGCCGGTGATTCTCCTGCCTGGTTTACAGGGCCGTAGTTAAGGTCGGCAAACCAGTCGGTGCAGAAATGAGAATGGAAATAGGTGATCTGCTGGCTGTCGAACATGATGTTGGCAGGGCTGCCGGCGTTGGTCAGTTTGAAATCCTTGTTCAGTGCGAGTTTCTCGGACGAGGAAGAGGCGCCGTATTTTGTTCCGGATGGCCAGGAAGAAGCATTGCTGGTACGGATCAGAAGCCCCCAAGTGGACTCAAAGTCGACGGTGAGTTCATAGATGTTGTTTCCTTTGTCATAAAACTTTTTACAGATGTCTTCTCCGTAGTATAAGTATTTGGCGTTGTCGGTGCCTGTGTCCGGATTATCCTCGTCTGCTTTGGTTCCTGTGGAAACGACAAGGATGGGGGAAGATGCGTTGCTCCAGTCCAGTGTAAATTTCATCAGTCCTTTCACGGCAGCGGTCTCGTCAGAAACTTGAAACCATTCTGCAGCATTGTATCCGGCTGCTCCTTCTTGGGTGATCATGTCGATTTTGCCTGCTGCGATATCTGTCTTCGGGTCTTCGGAGAAAGAATAATAATTGCGATACGGGCTTTCGGATGATGAACTGGCTTCGGTAAACCACGGGTGGGCAGTGCCGGTGTGGTTCATTACGTAGTCCAGATAAATCTTGATGCCCCGGTTGTGGGCTTCCGTAACCAGGCGGTCGAAGTCGCTTTCTGTGCCGAGCTGCGGATTGACTTTGGTGTAGTCTGTGACGTCATATCCGTGGTAAGACATACAGGGGTGGATGGGAGAGAGCCAGAGGGCTTTCACACCCAGCTGGTTGAGATAGTCCAGCTTTTGGGTGACGCCATTCAGGTCTCCATATCCGTCTCCGTCGCTGTCGGCGAAGGAATAGAGCAGTAATTGGTAGGAGATGTCTGCCCGTTTGGTCTCGTCCCATGTGTCGGGAGAGGCGGTAAGTGCGGTCCATTGCCCTTCGACGGGCGGTTCGGGTTCCGGAGCAGGGTCGGTGATATTTTTGTCATCGCTGCAAGCGGTCATGAATGCCATGAGCATTGACAACCACAAAAGAGATAAAAAGTGGAGATGTTTATTCATAATGATGATGTATTAAAGACAATAAGTGTAGTTTCTTAAAAAACAGTGGCCGCCCCGATTTCATTGTATTCGCGACGGCCATTCCCTGTTTCCCTGATTTCTTGTAGTATTACTCGATACGACCTGTTCCGTTGCCGAAGTTCAGATAAACCTTTTGTCCGATTTTACCTTGTACCGCAGCTTGGTCACCGCCGTTGCCCCGATAAGCTATTTGTCCGTCGAAGATGATAAACTCTGTTTTCCACCAGTCGCCGGCAGAGACAGCTTTCGGATTTACGCAGATTCGTACTGCGCCATCTTTCAGGAATGCCGGAGAAACAAATTCACCATCAGCCGTTCCGGGCACGGTAAATAAATCCTGTTCTACCAGTTGCGCGTCCCAACCGTTGTATGAGGTATCGCCCATCAGATATACATTCGGCTTTTCAAATTCTATCACTTTATCATCACCGATAACGGAGACGTATACTAAGTACCAGCCGGCTATACCGACTTTCAAATTGCCGCCCTCGTCCGACAATCCGGCAAGGTCTTTGGATTCCTGTGAGATAGCATCTACAAAGCCGAAGTCATTGCCCCAGTTGGCTTGCGGTGCAAACTTCACCTGATCGTTAGCTGCGAAATAGAAGATTCCCCAGAAAGTTCCTTTCGTTCCGTTGACCGGAACAAGTGCTTTCCAAGCATTCGGATCACCGGCAGGAGTTCCCCAGTTGTATGCGCTGCCAGTCATGTAAAGTTCGGTGGGCGCACTGTTGTCTTTCACTGTAAAACGGTAGTTGAAGGCATCGAACGAGATTTTGATTTTACCGTCCAGTGCTGTATTAATGGCTCCCGCATTCGTCCAGCTAACAAAATTATCACCGGAGTCATCACCATCTACACTACTTCCTAAGGCTTTGGTCCAGTCTATGTCGTTTCCGTTAATAGCTGAAGCCGGGAAAATCTTGAAGTTCGAAATACTTTCTATTTCTGCTTCCAGTATATACAGGTTTTCATCGAGAGCGTCCTTCTTCATCTGTTGGGCACTGTTGCCGTCCCAGCCTGTAAAATCACCGACTATATAATAGCCGTCGGGATCAAGGGCCGGAGTTGTGGCAGGCTGCAAGGTGATGCTTACTTCATTTCCCACCAGTTGAATACCTTCACCGGAAGGAGTTACGGCAGAAGCATTGATAGAGATTTTCAATTCACGTACCACGCTTGCACGGCTTTTGTAGGCTTCCTGCGTCACACTGTCCAGTTGTGCCAAGGCTACTTTAAAGACATGGTCTTCCGTCATGGAAAATGGAATGGTGTGATTCTCATTCAGTGTCAAAGAGTTGACAGCGATCTTACTGCCCTCTTCGGCTGTGGTCGAGCTTAACTTTGCAATTTCTACGGAATCGGCTGTGGCCGCGTCCATGACGATGCTGGCGTCCTTGCCTGCTGTGAAAGTTGCAGTCAACTGTCCCGCCGACTCTTCCTGGGGATTGGACTGGGGATCAGCCCAGTCCTTGAAATCTTCGTTACAGGCAGAAAATCCGATTGCTGCCAGAAACATCCCTGTGTATATTAAATGTTTTTTCATGATGAATCGTTCTTTTTAAAGTTAATTACTTCTTTTCTCCTGTACCTGCCGTGAAGTTCAGGTGGATCACATTGCCGGCTGAACCCTGTACGGAATAACCGTCTCCCTTTTCTGTCCAACTGTCAATAAGGTTGAAATCACGATAGAAGATTTCACCGTCATGGAGTGTAAACTCAGTTCTCCACCAGTCGAGGTCTGTCTTGAAGCACATACGGACTTCTCCGCTTGCAGTCATGGCAGGAGATACGAAGTTACCGTCTTTGGTGGCGGGAACCGCAAACTTCCATTCGTCGGTGAATGCCCACGAACCGCCGGTGGTGTTACCGAACAAATATACTTCAGCCGGATAGAAGGTAATGGTAAACTGATAGTCATCCCCTTTGACAGCCGCTTTGACGTAGAAGAGATACCATCCGGCGTTTTCTACGACGAAGTTGTCACTGCCGCTGACTCCTGCTCCGGCTTTGTCGGTAACCGTCACGCGGTTGTCGTTAATGCCGATATACTCGTTTTCCTTTGTTCCGAACTTGAACTCGGAGTTGGCATCGAAGTAAATCATTGAATAGAACTGACCGTCCATACCGTAGACACCTGCCATCGGTTTCCATACTTTCCAGTCGGCATCCAGCATAGAGCCTACAATGAACATCGTCTTGGGAGGTGTCAATGAGCTGGTGCTCTTGGAAATCAGAACGTTGGGCAACTCAATCACATTGGAAAGACATACTCCTTTTCCACTGCTTGTGATGTTGGCTTTCAGGCGGATATATACAGCTACCGGTTTGGTAGGGAGTTCTGCCTGCTCTCCGTTCACGGCCGTCCACAAGTCGAGAAGCGCATTGTTGAGTTCGGAAGCATCCACATTGATCTTTGCTGTCGGGGAGGTGCTTTCCAACACTGTATAGTTGGCTTTGCTCTCATCTGTCGCTTCTATGAAATCCTGTTCAAATGAAGCTTGTACCGTGTAGGTGGTAGCTGCCGGAAAACCGTAGTCCGGTTGCGAACAAGTGAGTTCTACAGTTTGGGCATTCTTCAGGTCATATACATTGTTGGCTGCATACGCGGGCGTATTGAGCGTGAATGTATCGGGTTCGTTCAGGATCGGATTGCTGTCATTGTCTGTTTCGCAGGCCGTAAATAGAGGCAGTGCGAAGGTGACAGCGAGTAATATGTTGGATATTTTTTTCATAATGGCATTCTTTTATATAAGGATGAACTCTTGGTTATTTATAGCCTTCATTTTGTGACATATTCCTGTTATTGTTGATATCCGATACAGGGATAGGATATTTGTTGTAGTATGAAGCGACAGATGTTCCGTTCATTGCTCCACCTTTCCAGTCCCAAAGATATTTATTGGTTGTGAACATACCGAAACGAACCAAGTCTGAACGACGGCGACCTTCCAGATAGAATTCACGTGCCCATTCGTCGATAAGTTCCTGTTCGGTTACGGTCTGTACCTTTCTTGTACAGTTGGCGCGTTTGCGAAGTTCATTGATGTCTCCTGTGGCGTCTCCTCCCTGGCGGAAAATGGCTTCCGCACGTGTCAGGTATGCTTCTGCCAGACGGAACAAAGGAATGTCTGTGTCAGGATAAGTAGCATGGCTGACAGGTTTTCCGTCAGAACGGTAATTCTGCCATTTTACAATCGACAAGCCATCGGTGAATCCGCTGATCGCATCTGTATGAATCTTGCGTCTGCCACCTCCTACACCAGAGTATAGCAAGGCACGGTCGTCACCGGCAGCTTTAATCATATCTTCTGTTCTGATGCCGTATTTTGCATCGAAAGCATCGATCTGCTCATCTGTATCTAAGCCTTTGGTCGGAATTTCAACATCGGCGGGCAGCATCGGCACATCATCGAGATTGGAGAAGAACTTTTGTACCATTGTGGCACGGGCAAAGATACAGGACCAGCCATTGGTTGTTCCCATACGGGGCATACCGGCTACACGAGTACCACAAACCAGATAAGTTGAACCGCCATAGTTACGCGTCTTCACTCCATCCTGACGGATAGGCAGAATGATTTCCTGCATGGCATTTTCATTCTCGTCGTTATCGGCCATAAACAGTTCGCTGTAATTTGTACATAGCTTATATGCTGAGCCAATCACTTTGCTGGCATATTCTTCCGCTTTTGCATAATCGGTTTGTCCGGTGTATACGCCTGCGTTCAGGTACAAACGTGCGCGGAGCAACCAGTTGGCGGCTTTGTCTGCACGTCCGAAGGGAGCCTGGCGAGGCTCATACATATCAGCTTCAATTTCGTTCAGTTCATTCTGAATGTAGGTATAGAGTTCCGTCCCCTTCTTCTCGACAGGCAAGTCATTGCTAAAGTGTTCCTTAAACGGAGCTTTACCGAACAAGTCGAGGAAGTACCAATAATGGAGGGCACGCAGGAAACGTATTTCCGCACGTTGGCGCAGTGTTTCTGCATCTGTCATGCCTTCGGTCTGGTCGAGGAAGAAGTTGTATTGTGTGATGTCATATCCCAAACGGACGTAAACCCACTCTGTGCGCTGGCTGGAAGGACTCCAGCTAATGCTTGTAAGCTGGGGGATGTCCTGATTCTCCTGCCATGCCCAAAGACATTCGTCGGTAGGCAGTTCGTTGCAGTTGAAAGTGGTACGATAGAAACCGGATTCGCCTTCGTCCTGTCCGTCGAGGTCAGGAGAACCGTCGATACCCTTTTGTCCGGTTACACCCAGCATGGCATATCCTTTCACAAATACTCCCTGTTGGTCGAAACTACTTCCTGTCTGAGGGTCGATGGGACTAATATCCAGATCGTTGATACATGAAGTTACTCCCGAAGAGAGAACTGCGATCAGTGCGGCTGAAAATAGCTGTTTGATATATTTTGTTTTCATGATAAATTGATTTAATGAATGTTAGAATTGCAGACTTAAACCTAATAAGAAAGTCATCGCTCTGGGATATGGATTGGCGTCGATACCGCTTTTTACTTCCGGATCAAGGCCTTTGTATTTACTGATAATGAACGGATTCTGTACTGTAGCATATACACGCCCGCCAACACCTTTGTAGGTTTGAGTCTTCCACAGATTCTGGAAAGAATAACCTAACGTGATGTTATCACAACGTAAGAATGATGCGTTATGTATAAAATAGTCGCTCATGTAGTAATCACCTTGTCCGCTGAAACCGAGTGCGACGGCTTCGGCACTGGTGTTGCTATATGCATTATTGGAGAACAGTCCCGAAGTGCTGACGTTGGCTTTGTTGCTCAGGAAGTCATAGTACACGTAGTTATTCAGACTGGCACGTAAGGAGAAGCTGAAGTCAAAGTTCTTATACTGCATTTTGGAGGTCAGTCCCATCAAAACATCGCCTGCCGGTTTTTTGTAGATATATTTGTCTCCGCTGTCTATTGTTCCGTTTCCGTTACGGTCAACAAACATATTTTCAATAGGTTTGCCATTTTCGTCGTATACCTGCTGGTAAACGTAGAAAGAATTGGCAGCATAACCTACTTTATTCGCCTGTACCTTGGTATTGTTACCTCTGGAAATCTTATCGCCTGCTTCTACGTAATAATCGCTGTCGTCTCCACCTGTCAACTTGGTGATTTCATTGTGGTTCCATGTAATGTTATAGCTCAGGTCCCAAGTGAAGTCCTTAGTCACAATCGGTTTGGCATTGATAGAAAATTCCATACCGTAGTTTTCCAGTGAACCGATATTCTGTGTCATCTGGGCATTGAAGTTAGTTCCTACGGGAATCTTAACGCTGTTCAGCAGGTCATCCGTTTTACGGAAGTATCCGTCGATACCGCCTGTGATTCTTCCATTCAGGAATCCGAAGTCCAGTCCGGCATTCCATGTGGTCGTTTTTTCCCATTTCAGATTTTCATTGAAAGCCTTCGGGCGGGAAGTAGAGTAATACGTATCGCCAAAAGGATACTGGGCATACTCGTTATTGACTACATACAGAGGAAGATAAGCAAAATCATCACCTATGTTTTGCTGACCGGTAATACCCCAGCCTAAACGCAATTTCAGATCAGACAGGACATTTACGTCTTTCAGGAAGTTTTCTTCTTTAATCTTCCATCCCAGTGCCAATGACGGGAATGTACCCCAGCGGTTGTCTTTGGAGAAACGTGACGAGCCATCCCAACGCATGGTAAAGGTAAACAAGTAACGGTTCAGCAGGGAGTAGTTCAGACGGCCGAAGTAAGAGACCAGTGTATTTCTGGTTGCATAAGCTGTCTGTTCGCGCAATTTGGCGTCATGGGGTTCTTGTGTATAGGAGTCCCAGCCCTGGCCTTCTTCAAATCCGTTGCGATGGAAGTGCTGTTCTTCACCACCGACCATGATGTCAAAGTCGTTTGCACCCAAAGACTTGATATACTGTACGTATATGTTGTACGAAAGGTTGTATTTATATTGGGTAACGTCGCCATTCCAACCATAATAATTATTGCCGAATGAGTATGGAGAAACAATCGTAGTCTGCGTACCTTCCGCATATTCTCCACCTATGCTTGCGTGCAGACGGAGGTCAGGCAGGAAATGGAATTTATAGTCAACGTCTACATTTCCAACAAAGTCGTTGCTGTTCGCCTTGTCATTTTTGAGTTCCAGTGCAGCCAGCGGATTTTGGGGAGAGTTCGGATTGGACGTATATCTCCAGTCCGGATTGCTGAAACCTGTGGTAGAATTAATATTCTGCCAGTAGCCGCCTGTAAACTGGTAAGGGGCTTCGTTAGAATAAACCGGACGGGTAGGGTCGATGGCCAATGCCCCGCCAATGGCGGCACCTGTATCGGCATAGCGGTTTTTACCGTTCATGAATTTGGCATTAATGTTGAACTTCAGATGATCTTCAAAGAAGGAAGGAGCCAGGTTCACGGAAGCAGTGAAGCGTCGGAAGTTGGATGTTTTCACAATACCATTGTCGTCTGTATAACCTAAAGATACACGGTAAGGCAGGTTCTTGAATCCTCCGTTGATAGAAACATGATGGTCGGTGCTGACAGCAGTACGGAATATCTGATCCTGCCAGTCTGTATTGGCGGTTCCTAAATCTGCCGGTAATTTGTCACCCCATAACTGATTGGCGTAAGCGCGATATTCATCTCCGCTCAATACATCATAGCGCTTTTGAGTTTTGGAGAAGGATACAGAACCGTTATAGCTTACGCTGGGAGCTTGTCCGTTCTTTCCTTTCTTGGTGGTGATAATAATAACACCGTTGGATGCACGCGAACCGTAAATGGCAGTTGCAGAGGCATCTTTCAGTACAGTAAGGGTTTCGATGTCCGCAGGGTTAACCATTGACAAACCGTTTGCCATCCCTTTGATACCTTCGTTGTCAATAGCCAGACCGTCAATAACGATCAGCGGGTCATTGCTTGCATTCAATGAAGAACCGCCACGAATACGGATTTGTGCGCCACCGCCCGGTGTACCGTCATTGGAGATCACGCTGACACCGGCAATTTTACCGGATAACATATCCTGAGCATTCGTCGTAATACCTTTACTTAGTTCATCGGGCTTGATAGCCATTACCGAACCGGTCATATCGTTCTTTTTCACCTGACCGTAACCGATGACTACTACTTCGTCCAGTATTTCCGTATCGTCTTTCAGTATTACATTCATTTGTGCGGCGACGGGAAGTTCCTGCGGCTGGTACCCGATAAATGAAACTACTATTATATCGCCTTGCTTGGCAGACAACTGGAAGTTGCCATCGAAATCGGTAATCGTTCCGGTGGTAGTGCCTTTCACCACAACATTGGCACCGATAACCGGTTCACCCGTTGTGTCTTTCACTATTCCTTTGACAGTAATTTGCTGAGCAAATGCGTCAATGGACAAGAATATTCCAGCTATAAGCATAAGCAGGACCTTGAACATAAAGTTTCCTTTTTTCATGTTTTTGTCTTTAAAGTTAATTGTAAAATCTCTATTCATTCTCTCTTAAGAAATACCTATTGAAAACCTTCTCTTCGTCATCATTTTTAGTGCTCGAAAACACTCTCTTTTTTACCAAAATGTATATTCTCTATCTTTGTTATTTCTTTTCCTTATTATAATCTTTTCAAACCTTTAGCTTCTGATTTGTCTTTTACCTCTTTGATGCTGATAGCATATCCGCCTCCGTTAGCTGCGTGCAGGTTCAGCTTGCTCTTATTCGTCAGAATACCTTTCTTGATGGTATAAGCCTGCGGGTTCTCTTTCCAGTCGGCATCTTTGGCATCCGCGTAGACGGTAGCGATGTATTGTTTGCCCGGAGTCAGGAAGTCGAATACGAGTTTGGAGGTATGACCGTTTTCACCGGCTGTGCAGCCTACGTACCAGTCGTCCGTACCTTTTGCTTTACGGGCAATCGTGATGTATTCTCCCGGTTCTGCTTCCAGATAGTTCGTTTCGTCCCAGTCGAGAGCTACGTCTTTGATGAACTGGAAAGCGTCCATAAAACGTTCGTAGTTTTCCGGAATGTCGGCAGCCATCTGCAAAGGACTGTACATGGTAACGTATAGTGCCAACTGGCGTGCAATGGTAGAACGTACCTGAGAATTATTTGCCGGATTCATCTTGTTGCAATGCGTTTCGAAGATGCCGGGAGTGTAATCCATCGGACCGCCAACCAGGCGTGTGAAAGGCAGAATCGTTGTATGATATACTTTGTTGCCTCCGAATGATTCATATTCTGTACCGCGGGCGGATTCATTACCGATCAGATTCGGATATGTACGGCAGATACCGGTAGGGCGGGTTGCTTCGTGTGCCTTCACCATGATTTTGTAATCGGCGGCTTTCTTCACTGCATACAGGTAGTGATTGTTCATCCATTGTCCGTAGTGATGTTCGCCGCGGGGGATGATGTTGCCTACATAACCGCTCTTTACGGAGTTGTATCCATTGTCTGCCATAAACTGGTAGGCTTTGTCCATGTGGCGTTCGTAGTTGCGTACAGAAGCGGAAGTCTCGTGATGCATCATCATTTTGATTCCTTTGCTGGCTGCATAGCGGTGGATTTCCTTCACATCGAAGTCGGGATAAGGAGTCACGAAATCAAATACATAGTCTTTGCTGTTGCCGAACCAGTCTTCCCAGCCTTCGTTCCAGCCTTCAACCAGTACTGCATCGAATCCGTGAGCAGCAGCAAAGTCAATGTAACGTTTCACGTTGGCCGTGTTGGCAGAATGTTTGCCGTTCGGTTTTGTTTTGGAGTAATCCGTTTCACCGAGTTTTACGCTGGTCAGTTCGTCGGTGTAAGCCCATGAGCCTTTTCCGGTGATCATGTCCCACCATACGCCGATATATTTCACGGGTTTTACCCAAGAAGCGGCATCTGCTATCTTGCAAGGTTCGTTCAGGTTGAGAGTGATACGTGAAGCGAGGATATTGCGGGCGTCATCGCTCACGATAATCGTACGCCAAGGTGTGTTGCAGGGAGTCTGCATATACCCTTTGTCTCCTTTGGCATCCGGTGTCAGCCAGGATTCGAATACCATATTCTTGTCGTCCAGATTGAGGTGCATACATGAGTAATCAACCAAAGCGGCTTCGTGAAGATTGATGTATAAGCCATCATCCGTTTTCATCATCAGTGCAGTTTGTACGCCTGTCTGTGAGAAAGGAGTCTGAGAAGAGTTCGGAGTGATCGCTTCTTTCATCAGCCCTCTGATTTCTGATAAGCGGGAAATGGTGTAGTCATATTCCTGCGTATCATAGTCACCCGGTATCCAGAAAGCGATATGATCGCCGTTCATGCCAAACTGAGAATGCTCTTCCTTGATCACGAAGTAATTGAGTGACTTCTGCTGAGGAAATTCATAACGGAATCCCAGACCGTCATTGAACAGACGGAAACGGATAACGATAGAGCGGTCGTTCATGGGTTGATACAGGGTGACTGCCAGTTCGTTATAGTGATTGCGGATTTCTTTTTCTTCTCCCCAAACCGGTTGCCAGGTTTCATCAAAGGTAGTCGTTTGGGTATCCTTTACTTCGAAGCCGTTGTACAGGTTGGTCTTTGAATCAAGTTTGGTCAGGTCTCTGCGGTCCACCCAGTCGAAGTCGGTTCTGGTATTATCTTCTTTCTTCAGTTCCAGTCCGAGAGTGCTGGGTTTGATTACCACTTTGTTCTTATACGTCAGTTCATACGTTGGGGCACCTTTTGAGTCTACTTGGAAGGTCATTACCAGATTGTTGTCCGGTGAGGTTAATTTCTGTTGGGCATTCGCAATGAATGAGATGCAAAGGAATGCGATGAGCGATAAAATCTTTCTCTTTTTCATTCTATTTATGGTATTAAATTATAAGCTAACTAATATTTTTACTCCGCTCTGTTCCGGATATTGCAAATATAGCAACCATCTTGAGACTTTGGGCTGTCTAGAATAAAAATACAAGTTTATATAAATCTCAATGTTTTGTTTTACAGTAGTTTATTATATTATTGCATCCTGATAAATATAAGTTGAAGTGAACTTATTAAAAGGATAGGATGTATATTCCACGAGTTAGAAGTGTTAATTCATTTCTTAATTCAACCTTTTTCTCTGTCAATAAATCGAAAGCAGATGAAGCGGGGAGTATTTCCCGGTAAGGAACTAGGTCGATGGTCTGTTCCCGGTCGTTTCCATTCAGGAAAACAACGACTGATTTATCACCGTATTTGCGTTCGTAAACGTAGACACCTTTATTCGGTGCGAAATGTTTGAGCTGACCTTTGATGTATCCATCGTATCTTTCTTATACCCACTGACTATAGGAGCATGTGTATATACAGTTTCCCCGGAAGGTGTAAAGTATATCAATGTCATTGAAACCCTGGAGAAATACAACCTTACATTTGCTGCCGTAGCTCCTTCGCTACTCCAGTTACTATTGCCGTATTTTTCAGAGATACAGCTTCCTAAACTGAAGTATCTGGTTGTTACCGCAGAAGCATCGGATGTAGAATTACTGTCTGCTTTCAGAAGCTGTGCACCTAATGCCTCTTTTGTAAACTTGTACGGTCCTACAGAAGGAACAATCTATTGTACAGCTTATCAGATACCAACCACTTCGTGCAAACACCATAACGGGATGATTGCCATAGGAAAACCATTCAATGGAACCGACATTCTGATTATGGACAGCAATGAAACTACCGTATCTACAGGAGAGACCGGAGAACTCTGGATCAGTGGCAAACAAATCATGAACGGCTACTGGAATTCCCCGGAAAAGACTCAGGAATGCCTCATCAAAGGAATAGATGGAAAGATTTACTACAAAACCGGTGACCTTTGTCAGTTAGATGCCGATGGTGATATTATATACTGCGGTCGGAAAGACTCACAGATAAAGCTACAGGGATTCCGCATTGAACTAAGTGAAATAGAACACGTCGTAAAAAACTACTTCAACAATGAATGCAAAGCAGTTGTCATTCCCAAATATGGAGAAAACAACCAATGCGAACTGCATCTGGTCGTCGAAAAAGTTCATCTTGATAGACAACAGATAGAAGAACACATGAATAGCCGATTACCGTTCTACATGGTTCCCAAACATATACACTGCATGGAGCATTTTCCTCTGAACACCAGCAGTAAAACAGATAGAAAGAAAATCTTGGAATTAATATAAAACTAAACTAACATGGATACTCAGATGATTTTACCCAAACTAAGCCTGATTTTTCAGGAAATCCTAAAGAGAGATAACATCGTTCTTACCAATGAAACCACTGCACAAGACGTAGAGGGGTGGAATTCATTAACCAACATGATACTAATAAGTAGAATTGAAAAAGATTTTAATGTTCATTTTACTTTCAGGGATATTGTACGGTTTAAGAATGTAGGAGATATTTGTAATGCGATTCTGACTAAAACAAAGTAGAACATGTCATTCATATCCCTGAATTTTGTCACACTGTTTGTGTGTACTTTCCTTTTATACTACACACTCCCCACGAAATATAAAAAAGCGGTGCTCTTGTTATCGAGTTGTGTTTTTATAGGATACTATCATATAGCCTTTCTGGTGATAGCCCTCCTCATTTCACTGGCAACTTTCTTTCTCGGCAAATGGGTAGGGCAAACAAAACGTGAAAAGGATGCAAAAAGAATCTATATTTCAGGCTTATGTCTTCTGATAGTAGGCTGGTTAACATTCCGATACGCCAACCTACTGCCCGGCGTACACTTACTATTTCCTTTAGGTATTTCCTTTTATACCTTCCAGGCTCTTTCGTATCTGACTGAAATCTATTGGAAAGAAGAAGAGCCGGAAGAGAACCTTACCGACTTCATGATATATATGCTCTTCTTCATGAAATTCCTGTCAGGTCCTATAGAGAGAGCAAGAGATATGCTTCCCCAATTGAAGTCAGGGAAACCGGTAGCCTACCAATCCATTGTCTATGGAATGAAACTGATAGTAGTGGGATTGGTAAAAAAGCTGATACTTGCCGACTATATTTCTCCCCATATAGATGGAATTTTCAATTCTGTGCATGCAGCATCCGGCGTCCAGTTACTCATGGCATGCCTTTTATATCCGATAGAATTGTATGGTGACTTTTCTGGTTACACGGATATTGCTCTTGGAGGTGCCTGTATGTTGGGATTTAAACTCAGCCCTAACTTTAACCGACCCTTCATAGCACAAACTACTGCCGAATTCTGGAGAAGATGGCACATGTCCCTTTCATTCTGGGTTAGAGATTACTTATACCTTCCCCTGTCTTCCGGCATGCGTCGTTGGGGGCAGTGGGGTGTATTCCTGAGCCTGAGCCTTACATTTGCCGGACTGGGTGCCTGGCATGGTGCAGGTTGGAACTTTATCATCTACGGACTCATCCAGGGGCTTCTCATTTTTTATGAAATGAAAACCGCTATCTTCCACAACAAATTGAAGATTTGGTTAGGTAATCCATTGTTTAGCGCCTTATCTATTATCCGTACTTATCTTCTTTTTGCCTTTTCCCTGATTTTCTTCCGCCTGGATTCGGTTACCGATGCGTTTTATTATATCAGACACATTTCGTTCAGCACCCATGCCAGTTGGAAAGAGATGAGCATCGGGATGTCAGATCATAACTGCATCGTCGCAGGCAGTGCCCTTGTACTGATTCTAACCTACGAATTTTTCATGTCTAAACGAGATCTTCTGGAAGCATTGGCAAAACAGCCTGCACTTATCAGATGGAGCATCTATTATTTGCTGGCTATTATGTTCTTTACATTGGGACAGTTCAATTCCGACAGTTTTATCTATCTGCAATTTTAATATAAATAAAGACAGCATAATGAAGAAAAAGAATGAACGAAGCGCAGCCATGCGTTTCATCCTAAAATTATTTATATTCCTGATACCTTTTATCAGTCTGTTGGCGGTCTATTTTCTGAATGACCCTTTTATGGTCTTAAAACATTACGACCGCTATGACAACTCTCCTGTTATGTTGAACGAAAGCTATATCGGTTGGCAAATGTACATGAACAACCGGGACTCCATTGCTTTTGACTCCTTCATTATGGGAAATTCCTGTACGATGGCGTATCCATGCCGCGAG
>ERZ832522.3505-NODE-3505-length-17118-cov-3.247963_pt1 | contig 17118 bp, 15 predicted proteins | sample MGYA00519951_ERZ832522 | MGnify/ENA primary metagenome ERZ832522 (study PRJEB31850, sample SAMEA3708728) | human gut metagenome | biome: human gut; feature: human-associated habitat; material: faeces | place: China | collected 2014 ... | reverse complement strand
AGAAAAAATCCGAACCCATTTCCGATTTGGAAAATCTGGTTCGGATTATACTGGTCTGGTGCCGGTGGCGGGGGTCGAACCCGCACGTCCTTGCGGACACGGGATTTTGAATCCCGGGCGTCTGCCAATTCCACCACACCGGCACGGAAATAACAGAAACAGTATATCTGATTTCCGGTCAAAAGTCAAGGGCGCAATTCAGATTATCCCAAAATATCGAGATAACGGTCGCTTGTGTGGCGAAGCGGATGCTCGGTCTGCTGATAACGGCAGAGCGCGGAAGCCTCGTCAATCTGACGAGAAACATGAATAACACCTTCGCAGAGGAACAAGAGCAGGAACAAAATGGTAACGATAACGAGCGGCATAAATCAAGAAACTCCTTTTTGCTTTGAAAGCGGGCTTTCCCGCAAGAGCAGAGGCGATTATACCACGTTTTCAATCAAGAGGGATAGCATGGAAGTGAATAAAATTCACGCGAATGTTTTGTGCAGCCTTTCGGCAAAATTCCGGCAATCTTAACGCGAATTTGATATCGGCGCATGGTATAATCAAATGGACTTTGAAAACGGAAAGGGGATCGCGGTATGCAGACCTCCACTCAAAAAATGTTAAAGGCCTGTCGGGAAATGCTGATTCCGCAGAGAACGAATAAAAGACAGATGCTGTGCGACGCGGGCATTACGCTGGGCATTCTGCTGCTGGCATCCGTGGTCTGCGCTCTGCTGACGCATGTCGGCGACAGCGACAGCGCGGTGCCGATGGTCTTTGTGTTGGCGGTGCTGCTGATTGCCAGACTGACGAACGGCTTTCTGTTCAGCCTTGTGGCGTCGATTGTGTCGGTCATCGGGGTCAACTATGCGTTTACCTATCCGTATCTTGAATTCAATTTCACGATAACCGGTTACCCGCTGACCTTTGTGACGATGTTCGCCGTGTCTTTTGTCGTCGGCATGCTGACCGAGCGGGTGAAGCGGCAGGAGAGAATCAAAGCGGAAGCGGAAACGGAAAAGATGAAAGCCAACCTTCTGCGCTCCGTGTCGCATGACCTGCGGACGCCGCTGACCGCTATCATCGGTTCATCGTCGGCTGTTCTGGAAAACTACGATAAATTCAGCGACGAGGTGAAGAAGGACCTCATCAGCCATGTGCGTGACGACGCGCAATGGCTGGTGCGGCTGGTGGAGAACATGCTCTCCATCACGCGGTTCAATGAACAAACGGTGCAGATTTGCAAGGTTCCGCAGGCGGCGGAAGAAATCGCGGCGGAGGCGGTCGGCAAGTTTAAAAAGCGGTTCAACGCGATTCCCGTTCGGGTCAGCGTGCCGGATGAGCTGCTGATGGTTCCGATGGATGCGACGCTCATCGAGCAGGTGCTGATTAACCTGATGGAGAATGTTGTGATTCATGCGCAGGGCGCGACGGAGATCGAGCTGCGCATCACGAAGGAGGACGGCCATGCGCTGTTCAGCGTACTGGACAACGGCGCGGGCATCGATCCGGCGGTATTGCCGAAGCTGTTTGAAGAAATGTTTCCGCATGCGGGCGAGCTGCGCGGCGACGGGCGTCGCAGCATGGGCATTGGGCTTTCGGTCTGCATGAGTATTATACGGGCGCATGGCGGAGAGATGAAGGCGCGCAACCGCAAAAAAGGCGGCGCATGCGTATCCTTTACGCTGCCGATGGAAGGAGAATGAGCATGGCTGTACGGGGAAAGGTACTGATTGTCGAGGATGATCGGGCGATATGCAACTTTATGCGTCGGGTGCTGGAGGCAAACGGCTATGAATCCATCGCGGTGGGGACAGGACGCGAAGCCATCAGCATGCTGGCGTCGCATTGCCCGGACGTGGTGATTCTGGATTTGGGCTTGCCGGATATGGACGGCATGGAGGTGCTGGAGGAACTGCGGACGTGGTCGCTGATGCCGGTTGTCGTGGTTTCCGCCCGAACGGATGAACGCGAAAAGGTTCGTGCGCTGGATGCCGGCGCGGATGATTACATCACCAAGCCGTTTGGCACATCCGAGCTGCTGGCGCGTCTGCGCACCGCAATCCGCCATACGCGCACGACGAGCGGCAACACCGCCATTGCCAAGGAAAACCGCTTTACCGCACGCGGGCTGGTCATCGACTACGACAAATACCGCGTGTTCATCGACGGCAGGGACGCCAACCTGACGCAGAACGAGTTTAAGCTCGTCGCGCTGCTGGGACGCTATGCCGGACGTGTTCTGACATATGACTATCTCATCAAGGAGATCTGGGGTCCCAATAAGGCGTATGACAACCAGATTCTGCGCGTGAATATGGCGAATATCCGCCGCAAGATTGAAAAGAACCCCGCCGAGCCTGAGTATATCTTCACCGAGGTCGGCGTGGGCTATCGAATGATTGAAGGAGATTGAGGCGGGTCTGAATCCATACACCCTGTGTTCTGCCGGAGCACGCGATTTGCGCGAGTCATGCAGAATACAGGGCGTTTTATTGCGGAAAAATTCAGCAGGATTTGCCCCAAATCTGCCCATCACATTTTCTTATTGAAACCATCATGAAAACGAATTTGCGTTTGACATCGGAATATGGTAAGATTAAGCCAGATTGCAGACAAAGAGCTGAATTGAATAAAATAGAGAACGAGATTTGAATTGCTGTAATCAATCTGCAAGACGTCAGCTCCTCTGTTAACGGGCATACAGCTGCGCTGCTCGGCGGGATGCACGCCGCCAAACGATTCAATCATGTTTCCCTGACGGGAAGGAAAGGACATATCAATGAATATCCGCGAAGAATCTCTGGCTAAGCACTATGAGTGGAAGGGCAAAATCGAGGTCGTTTCCCGCGTACCCATCAATGACCGCCATGATCTTTCTCTTGCCTATACGCCGGGCGTTGCCGAGGCGTGCATGGTCATTCACGGCGACGTGGATAAGTCCTATGAATTGACCCGACGCGCGAATCTGGTCGCCGTTATTACGGATGGAACCGCAGTTCTTGGTCTGGGCGATATCGGGCCGGAAGCGGGCATGCCGGTGATGGAGGGCAAGTGTGCGCTGTTCAAGGCGTTTGCAGGTGTGGATGCGTTCCCGATTTGCGTCCGCTCCAAGGATGTGGATGAAATCGTACAGACGATCAGCCTGATTGCCGGCTCTTTCGGCGGCATCAATCTGGAAGACATCGCCGCGCCGCGCTGCTTTGAAATCGAGCGCAGGCTGAAGGAAATCTGCGACATTCCCGTATTCCATGATGACCAGCACGGAACGGCGGTCGTCGTTGCCGCCGCGCTGCTCGGCGCGCTGAAGGTGACGGGCAGGGATATCGGTGCGGCGCGCGTGGTGCTCAACGGCGCGGGCAGCGCGGGCATTGCGATTTCCAAGCACATGCTGAATCTCGGCGTCAAGCATCTGACGCTGGTTGACCGCTTCGGCATTATCGACGAAGGCATGGAGGAGCTGAATCCGGCGCAGTCGGAGATGGCAAAGGTGACCAACCGTGAGCATCTGCGCGGCAAGCTGGCTGACGCGGTAAAGGATGCGGATGTGTTTATCGGCGTGAGCGCGCCCGGCGTGCTGGCGCAGGATATGGTTCGCTCGATGGCGAAGGATCCGATTGTCTTCGCGATGGCGAACCCGATGCCCGAAATCATACCGGACGAGGCAAAGGCCGCCGGCGCGGCGGTTGTCGGCACGGGCCGCAGCGATTTCCCGAACCAGATCAACAACGTGATGGCGTTCCCCGGCATTTTCCGCGGCGCGCTGGATTGCCGTGCGACCTGCATCAACGAAGAAATGAAGATGGCGGCGTCTTATGCGCTGTCTGAGCTGGCGGGCGACAAGCTCTCCGCAGAGTATATTCTGCCGGATGCGCTGGATAAGCGCGTGGCGCGCGCGGTAGCGGACGCCGTGATGAAGGCGGCGCGCGAAACCGGCGTGGCGAGAATTTAAAGCCATCCCACACAGGCTGTTGGAGTTTCCGCTTGAAACGCGCATGGCAGAGCTTTCGCAGCCTTGGCTTTGAATTTGTGCAATAGGTCATTCTCAAGATATGCTTTGAACGCTTCAGCAGTCGCTTTTCCTGAAAAAAAGCAGTATCGTGCAGCACCTCGTTCATTTGAATTGATGATAAGTTAGCTGCGCTTTTCTGCTGCATCGAGGACGCTCTTGTTCACGGGCATGAGGAGATTTCTTTTTACTGAAAAAAGATATCATAAAAAGCTGCTCAAGCTATAACGTAAGGTAATTATGAAATGAAACGAATGGTCGCTGCGCATATGACCCGCGAGCAGGTGCAGAAGATTCTTGCGCCGGAGGGCTATGTCGGTTTGTGCGGCGAAATCTGCGATCAGGTCGTCGCCCATATCAGAAGCGATAACGAAGCAAAGGCGAAAGCCTGATAATCGGGAGGCAGAACGATGGAATACCGCATTGAGCATGATACAATGGGCGAGGTTCGCGTGCCGGCGAACCACTACTGGGGCGCACAGACTCAGCGCAGCCACGAGAATTTCCCGATCGGCACGGAGACCATTCCGCGTGAGGTGATTCGCGCGTTCGCCATCCTCAAAAAGGCAGCTGCACTGGCTAACTGCAAGCTGGGCAATCTGGATCAAAAGCGTACCGATGCAATCGCCGCCGCGTGCGACGAGATTTTGGCGGGCAAGCTGGATGAAGAATTCCCGCTGGTGGTCTGGCAGACGGGCAGCGGCACGCAGAGCAACATGAATGTCAACGAGGTGGTAGCGGCGCGCGCCAACGAGATTTTGGGCGAAAAGCTGGTTCACCCCAACGATCATGTCAATAAATCGCAAAGCTCCAACGACACATTCCCGACGGCGATGCACATCGCGGCACTCATTGCGGTGGAGGATCATGTTCTGCCCGCAATCGACGTGCTGGATCAGACGTTTGTGAAGCTCAGTGAAGAATATGCCGACGTCATCAAGGTCGGGCGCACGCATTTGCAGGACGCGACCCCGCTGACGCTGGGACAGGAAATCAGCGGCTGGGCGGCTTCGCTGGAAAAAGACGCGAAGATGCTTCGCCAGTCGCTGGATGAGGTTCGGGAGCTTGCGCTGGGCGGTACGGCGGTGGGTACGGGTCTGAACGCCCTGCCGGAATTCGGAGAGACCGTCGCGGCGGAGATTTCCGCACTGACGGGCAAGACGTTTATAACCGCGCCCAACAAGTTCCATGCGTTGACCAGCAAGGACGAGCTTGTTTACGTTCATGGGGCGATGAAGGCGTTGGCGGCTGACCTGATGAAAATCGCCAACGACGTGCGCCTGCTTTCTTCCGGCCCGCGCTGCGGCATCGGAGAGCTGCTGATTCCGGAAAACGAACCGGGCAGCTCGATTATGCCGGGCAAGGTCAATCCGACCCAGTGCGAGGCGATGACGATGGTTGCCGTGCAGGTGATGGCAAATGATGTGGCGGTGAGCATGGCGGCTTCTCAGGGCAACTTTGAGCTGAACGTGTTTATGCCGGTGTGCATCTACAACTTCCTGCAATCCGCACGGCTGCTGGGCGACGCGATGCTTTCCTTTGAGGAACGCTGCGCGCGCGGCATCAAGCCCAACCGCGAAAAGATTCAGGAATACCTCAACCAGTCGCTGATGCTGGTGACTGCGCTGAATCCGCATATCGGCTATGAGAACGCGGCGAAGGTCGCTAAGACGGCGTTCCGCGAGAACCTGACGCTGAAGGAAGCAGCCGTGAAGCTCGGAATGCTTTCGGGCGAAAAATTTGACGAGATTGTCCGTCCGGAAAAGATGGTATCTCCGATCCAGAAATAAAACAAAAGCGGTTGTTGAGCGAATCGGTCGGAGCAGCGCGACAAAAAAGGCAACTGCCGAGATCAAAACCATCGGAAATGTGCCTTACGGACATAAGATTGCGGCTCAGCCGATTGCCATGGTGCAAACATGTTCAGATATCCAATTTGAAGGCGCAGACGGGATAACGCTGTGCCGGAACCCGATAAGGCATATCAAAAGAAAGAAGGCAGAAGCGGCTTTTTTAAGCCGGCCCTGCCTTCTTTTCTGATGTATGCAGCCGAATAACGGATGCGGCGTTCTTACTTTACGTTGCTTTCCGGACGCATCATTTCAGTCGAATAGTATTGACCATCGCGCCAGAAATAAACCGTCTTGATTTCGCCCGGCTCAAACGACGCGCGCGCGAGGCGGAGCGTCATGTCGCCCAGAATCGTCTGGTCGCCAATGCCGACGAGAATATCGCCCTCCTGAAGCCCAGCTTCCTGCGCGGGAGAACCATCCTCGACCGAGCGCAGATAGGCACCCTGCGGAAGATTGTAGTAGTTTTGGTAAATCGGCAGGACGTACCGCGCCACAATGCCCATTTCCCATTTGGCGGCTTCCTCGCGCTCGCTGTCCGTGATGGTCAGGGGAAGCGTGTGCATCAGGATATCCGTCGTACCCTTGCCGACGGGGACGAAAACCATCTGGTCGTCATCCACAAAGACGTTGCGTCCGCCGCTTCGATACCAGCAGACGGCGACCTGTGCGCCGGAGAAGTAGTTTTTATAGCTGACCTGAAAATGATGCGGATAGATTTCGACCTCGCCGATTTCCGGCTCCATATAGTAATCATCGTCCAGATTCGCCATGCCGTTGGTGGCAAAGTCGGAATACGAATTGCCTTTGCTGACGGAAAGTCCGGATATCGTATATTCGCGCTCGATTTCCTCGGCAAAGGTCTCTGCCATGTCTGCCGCCTCGCCGCTGCTCGTGTTGGGAATAATCTTGAGTCCAAAACGAGTCAGCTTGCCGTTTGTCTGGTTCCGCACACTGACCTGCACGCTTCCGTAGAAGCTATAGGACGTAATTTCCGCGCGCTGGATGTAGAGCGGCTGAGCTTTGTTTTGCAGGTAGGTGATCTCCTGCTTGCTGCCTTCGCGGGCGAGCATGCGGTCATCAAAGAGAAGTGCCTGCGTATATGGATCGGCAACGCCGGTTTCCTCCAGCCCGCAGTCTTTTTGGAAAACCTTGATGACATCCGCGGTGGATTGGGTATACAGTGCGTTTTCGTTCCGCTTGGTATAATAGCCCAGCTCGTAAAGGCGTTTGCGGAGCTTCAATACGTCGCTGCTCCGGTCGCCGACGTTCAGCGTTTTGTAGGCGGCAAGCTCGTCGTCGGTATAAGTGAAGGGAATTTCGTTTTTGATGTCGGCGATGGGGTCGCTGGAAATCACGGGGAACATCTCGCGAATCTCTCCCTCGGTGACGGGAAGCAGCTTGACCGGACGCACCTGACGCAGAAGCTCGGCGAGGATATAGCCCTCTTTGTTGTCTTTGCCCTTTTCGATATGCAGCCAAAGCTCGCCGTCGCGCTCGACTTCGCCGATGGCGTTCAGGGCGGTGTCTGCCGCAACGACGCCCAAACGGGAGCCGTCCGGCTTCTTGCGCAGGTTGGCGCGCTTGAGCGTGCGCACGAGGCGCGGCTCGTCATAGAGCGTTTCGCCGGTTACTGCATTGGGCGCGGGCGTCCCGTCGTCCTTGATTTCGCTGTCTGCTTCGGGTGTGGCAGTCGGCTCAGGAGAGGGCGTCGGGGTCGGCGTGGCGGTCGGTTCGGGCGTCGGCGTGGGAACCGGCTCGAGCAGACTCAGAAGCACATAGCCTTCGCGCCCGCTTTTGGCGACACGGACGTAGACCCATGTTTCATCACCGACATCCATTTCGCTCAGAATGGTGACAACGCTGTGCTTTTTCAGGGTTTCGAGCTTATCGCTTTTGGTGTTGGGCAGCTTGCGCAGGTTCGCCTGCTTGGCGGTGCGCAGCTGACTGTTTTCCTGCTGATCGGCGGCAGGCACGGGGGTGTCCTCGCCCAGCACGGTTAAGGGAGAGAGAGCCAGCATGGCTGTCAGCGCACAGATATATGCGGCAGATTTTCTTGATTTCATTGCGTCCTTTCCTTGCAGGAGTGCGGCGGATACTCCGTCTGCGTTTTGAAATGGGGAAAAGAAGCTCCTGCAATTCCGATTCGGATGAAACCATTATACCAGCTTAGCGGCTTTGGAGCAAGTCAGCGCAGGAAGATGCGCAGAAGCCTGTCCTTCAGCGGGGAATACGGCGCGTAGCGAATGGGCAGGTCAATGAGCGTGGACTTTTTGACGATGCTCTTTTGATGGGAGAAGGTATCAAAGCTCTTTTTGCCGTGATAGCTGCCCATGCCGCTGCCGCCGACGCCGCCGAAACCCATGCGGCTGGTTGCCAGATGAATGATGGTATCGTTGATACAGCCGCCGCCGAAGGGCACGCTTTGCAGAACACGGCGCTGAAGGGCTTTATCCGAGCTGAACAGGTAGAGCGCGAGCGGGTGTTCCCGATTCTTGATGAAGGAAAGCGCATCCTCGATATCGTCATAGGGCAGGACGGGCAGGAGCGGTCCGAAGATTTCCTGCTGCATAACGGCGTCATCCGGATTGACGCAATCCATGATGGTCGGTTGGATGCGCAGCGTCTGCGGATCGGCTTTTCCGCCAAAGACGACCTTCTACGGCAGAATCAGCGAGCAGACGCGGTCAAAGTGCTTTTGGTTAATCATATGGACATAGCCGTCGTTGGTCAGCGCGTCGCCGACCATGGCGGTCATATGGAATTGGAGCCGCTCAAGGAACGCATCCTTGACCGTGCGGTCGATAAGCAGGTAGTCCGGCGCGACGCAGGTCTGCCCGCAGTTGAGCAGCTTGCCGAAAGCCAGACGGCGTGCGGCAACATCCAAATCAGCGGTTGCATCGACCAGACAGGGGCTTTTGCCGCCGAGCTCCAGCGTGACAGGCGTCAGATGTTCGCTGGCGGCACGCATGACTTCCTTGCCGACCGTAACGCCGCCGGTAAAGAAGATGTAATCAAACCGCTGATGCAGCAGTGCCTGATTCTCTGCGCGTCCGCCTTCGACGACGGCGACGTATTCCCGCGGGAAGCAGGCGGAGACCAGTTCGCGGATGACGGCGGAGGTCGCGGGCGAATATGCCGACGGCTTGAGGATGCAGCAGTTGCCTGCGGCAAGCGCGCCGATGAGCGGTTCCATCAGCAGCATAAACGGATAATTCCACGGGGACATGATGAGCGCGACGCCATACGGCTCGCGGACGACAAAGCTGTCCGACGGGAACTGCGCCAGCGGGGTCAGCACATGGCGGTCTTTGGCAAAGCGGCGCAGATGCCGCCGCATATAGGAAAGCTCGCTGAGGGTCATGCCGGTTTCACACATATAGGTTTCCGTTGCGGATTTGCCGAGGTCGCTTTGGAGCGCGGCGTTAATCTGCGGCTCCATGCGGAGGATGGCGTCATGGAGTTTTTTCAGACTTTGAAGGCGGAAATCAAGGCTGAGCGTCGTTCCGGTTTCAAAGAAAGTGCGCTGGAGAGAGACGAGTTCTTCAATCTGCTGGGCGTTCATGCGTTTTGCTCCTTCCTTGGCATGAGTTTGAGATACATTGCTGCCAGCTCCCGTTCATCCATCAGCACGGGAACCGGATAAAGCGGGTTGCTCTCCTGAGCGGCGTGGTGCGCCATCTCCGGAATATCCGATATGCGAATCTCCTGAATGTGGTCGGGAATGCCCATCGCGGCATTCATCTCGCGAATCCAGCGGATGAACGCTTCGCTTGCGCCGCGGTCGTCGGCAGACTGCGGGGCAACGCCTGCGATGCGCGCGAGCCTGCCGAGCTTTTTATGGCATGCCGAGCCGTAGGCATCCAGAAAATACGGGAGAATCACGGCATTGGCGAGCCCGTGCGGCACGCCGTACTGCCCGCCCAGCGAATGGGCGACGCCGTGAACATAGCCGACATAGGAACGGGTAAAGGATACGCCCGCGCAGTATGCCGCGCGGAGCATATCGCGGCGGGCATTCATATCGCCGCCATCCTGATAGGCTTTATACAGACTGCGGACGATGAGCGTCGCCGCTTCTTCGGACATGGCGCGGGTGAGTTTGGTCGTCGAACGCCCGATATAGGCTTCGATGGCGTGGGTCAGGGCATCCATGCCCGTCGTCGCGGTCAGACCGCGGGGCAGTCCGCGCGTCAGCTCAGGCTCCAGCACGGCGTAATCCGGAATCAGGACAAAGTCGTTGATGGGGTATTTGTGGCGCGCGGCGGGGTCGGTGATGACGGCGGCAAGCGTGGTTTCGCTGCCCGTTCCCGCGGTGGTCGGTACGGCGATGAGCATCGGCGTTTTGCGAAGGATGCGCAGCAGTCCGCCCATGTGCTGAACGGATTGACGCGGCTTGGCGATGCGCGCGCCGATGACCTTTGCGCAGTCCATGACGGATCCGCCGCCGACCGCGATGATGGCTTGGGCGCGGCTGCTCAGATAAAGTGCGCGTCCCTCCTCGATATTCTGAATGGTCGGATTGGGAACGGTTTTGTCATATACGGCGCAGGCGATGGAAGCCTCCTTCAGCGCATCCTCGAGCGGCTTTGTCAAGCCGAGGGAGCGGACGGGCGCATCCGTCACAAGCAGAACGGAGGAAACCGCCTTTTCGCGAAGAAGCGGCACAATCGAATCCAGACCGTCAAGCTGCACAGGCTCGCGATAGGGAAGAATAGGAAGCGCGGCACGGAACACGCCCTGAAAGGCGCGGCAGAAAAAGGCATAGGCTTTATTCATAAAATCTCCTGTTTCCGAATTTTTCGACGGCAAGGGCGAGATTGCCGGTGATGACGCTCAGCGTGCGGTAAAAGATTTCGATATCCGCGTCGGGAATATCGCCGCTGACGAAACGGTTGATCGTTAAAATGATATCCTCCACACGGGAAGCGGTTTGAATCCCCGAAGGGGTCAGCGAATAGCGGCGTTTATAGCCTGTCTGCGCGTCGGAAGCGACATAACCCTTTTCCATCAAGTCGCGCAGAACGCGGGAAACCTGACTGCGATCCATGTTTTCAAGGCGGGTGAGTTCGCTCTGGGTCAGACTGCCGGATTCATGCAGCCGGCACAGGCAGTTGGTGTGCGCACCCGAAAGGGAGAACGCTTCCATTTGCGCAGCCTTGAGCTTGGCGATGGATTTCGCTGCGCTGGAGGTCAGGCGGGAAAACTGTTCAAAGCGGCTTGTATCCATAAATACTCCGTTCTGGTCGATGCAGGGGGATTGGCGAAAAGGAGGGCTTGCTTGCGCAGGGCTTGAGCGTTTTTCTGACTTTGGCAAAAGCACGCGCAGACTCAGGTAGGCATTATACCGCAGGATTGTTGAGCTGTCAACAAAATGCTTGACTTCTCCTGCTTCGATTGCTTGCGTCAAACAGAAGGACATGGAAAATCCATACAGAGAGCGAGGCGCGGCTTCGTGGACGGACGGCAGAGCGTCGTTGAGTGGACAATTCTGCGCTTGTCAAAAAAATTAAATGAAATCGTCAGACATTTTGCAAAGTCTATTGACTTTTGAATGGTCTAAGATTAAAATAAAGTCAATGATGAAAAACATGTGGCGTGAATGTGTCATGAATGCCACATTTTTTGTCAAACGTGTGAACAAGAGAGAAGGAGGAAGAAAACATGAAAAAAGGTTTGACTCTGCTGATGACTCTCGCGCTTGTGCTTGCCATGGCGGTTGGCGCACTGGCTGCGGAGGACTGGGTAACGCCGGTTCAGAACATCGAAAATTGGGACGAAGAGGTTGATTTCCTCATCGTCGGTTATGGTCTTGCCGGCGCGGCTGCTGCCGTTGAAGCCCATGACATCGACCCGAATGCGAAGATTCTCGTTCTTGAGAAGATGCCGGTAACCCTCGCGGGCGGCAACTCCATCGCTTCCGGTCAGACGTTCCTGGTGCCCGCTGAGAGCGCTGTGGAAACCGTTAAGACCTACCTCTACAACTGCAACCTGCCCAACCCGATTCCGGATGAGTACCTCACCTGGCTGTGCAACGGCTTTGCGACCCAGCTCCCGTGGATTGAGTACGTGGCGGACGGCGTTGGCTACGAAGCCGGCTATGTCGGCGGCGGCGAGCTGAAGTGGGGCAGCATGGTTGTTGAGTTCAGCAACTTTGAAGGCTCTACCTTTGACGGCTGCTCCGCTCACCTGCGTGCCAAGGGCGCGACCTTCGAGAACGGCGGCGTGTGGCGCTGCTTCTCCAAGGCGGTTGAAAAGCGCGGCATCGACGTGCGTTTCGAGAATCCTGCCGTGTCCCTCGTGCAGGATCCGTTCACGAAGGAAGTTTCCGGTGTGATCGCCCGCCGCGCGGACGGCACCGAGTATTCCATCAAGTCCAGCAAGGGCGTTCTGCTCGCTTGCGGCGGCTATGAGAATGACCTGACCATGCAGCGTGACTTCCACGGCATGGAGACCGTTTACACCGCCGGCACCCCGGGCAACACCGGCGACGGCATCAAGATGCTGATGGAAGCCGGCGCGCAGATCTGGCACATGAAGAACCAGACCCAGTCCGGCGGCTTCTGGCTGGGCATCAAGGTTCCGGAGTATGACGCTACCTTCATGCGCAACTTCACCATGGCTGGCAAGAGCTGGATTGAAATCGACTCCGATAACAAGCGTTTCTACGACGAGGCGGGCAGCTACCATCGTCAGCACATGAAGTACATGGAGTATGGCCGCTATGTTGACCTGCCGCACGAGCGTGCGCTGCCGGTTTCCCTCATCTTTGACGAGAAGACCCGCGAGGCCGGTTCCATCGGCAACCAGTGGCTGAGCTGGCCGACGACCACCGAAGGCTACACCTGGACCAGCGACAACCTCGCTGAAATCGAAAAAGGCTGGATCATCAAGGCTGATACCATCGAAGAGCTTGCCGCGAAGATCGACCGTGATCCGGTTGAGCTGAAGGCGACCATCGACGCTTGGAACGCGGCTTGCGAAGCGGGCGTTGACGCTGAATTCGGTCGTGATCCGGAGAAGATGGAAAAGATCGACACCGCTCCGTACTATGCTGTTTCCATCACCCCGACCCTCGTTGCGACCACCGGCGGCGCGAAGCGCGACACTGCCGGCCGTGTCCTCAACTGGAATGACGAACCGATCGCGGGTCTCTACGAGGCCGGCGAGCTGGGCAGCTACGTTTCTAACCTCTATCAGAACGGCGTGTTCCTCTCCGAGGCGATGCTGTCCGGTCGTACTGCGGCTCAGACTGCGTTCGGCGCTGTGAGCGAGTTCACCGCGGTTGTGAAGGGCGAAGCGAAGGTTGCTTGGGCAGATGCGGAAGACGGCGTTTACACCGCGTCCGTTGACGGCCTGCATGACAAGATCGACGTTGCAATCACCATCAAGGACGGCAAGCTCGAGAACATCGAGGTTGTCGGCGGCCGTGAGAACATGATCATCACCGACGAGCAGCTTGCTGAGTATGTCGGCGCGATCATCGCCAGCCAGAGCGCGGATGTGGACATCGTGTCCGGCGCGACGGTTGACTGCCAGGCGATTGGCACGGCAATCGGTCAGGCGTTTGCCAAGTAAGAAGTTCTAACTGAATGAACGAAACCTCCCCGACAGAAATGCCGGGGAGGTTTTTTGACGTGTGGGGAAATGTGAAAAACCGTCTGCGTGAACAGGACTTCAATGCTGTACAGACTGCGTTGGAGATGAAGGCGGACTCAGCGCGCTCGGACTGTAAATAAAAAGCTATTCTCCCATAAAGAAGGAGAACAGCCTTACCTGCCAATGGAGCAATAATTCAAATTCCCAGTTCTGCTATGCAGGTCAACAGGCTGAGGCAGGTTCAGCCCGCTTATGCCGTCTGTTCTGCCGTTGGAACGGGGATGGGCGAAACACATCAGAGAACGAGCGATACGGTCATGCGCGTACATCCTGAACGGAGGTGTGCTGGATGGGTTTCCATTGCACACGGACAAACAGCGCGGCGAAGGAGATGGGAATATAGGTCAGCATAAACAGCGGAAAGAGGGGAAGATACATCAGCTTTTTCAGCGGCTTTGCGGGAATGCGCTTCCACTCGGACAGGACGGTCAAAAGACCGTAAAGCAGCATGATGCCATAGCTCCAAGCCGCGGTTTCCAGAGCGGAGCGCAGGGCGTGGCGCATCATGAAATGAGCGAAGAAGGGCGGCAGATAGATGAAGGACATGAGACAGGAAATGTCTATGACAAACGTGAGCAGCGTCAGAAGAATACAGGGCGCGATGGTCATCAGCATATCGTAACAGGAGAAGCGGCGTGAGCCGGTGAAGCAGCCGCGAATCAGCGACGGAGCGCAGTGGAGATTGACCTGATAGAACCCCTTTGCCCAGCGCATACGCTGCCGCCACGACTGACGGAAGGTCACGGGCTGTTCATCGTAGATGATGGCGTCGTCACAGTAGCCGATGCGCCAGCCGCTTGCCGCGCAGACGGCGGAGAACTGGATATCCTCAGTCAGCAGATGGTAGGGCCATCCGCCGTTTTTTTCGATGATTGAGGAGGCAATCAGAAAGCCCGTTCCGGAAACGGCGCAGTTGGTGTTCAGCTTCATGCGCGCATAATTGAGAAAGCGCGCTTCGCGGAGAAACCAGATGGAGTAGCTGGCAGACACCCAGCTTGAACCGAAGTTTTTGGAATTGCGGTAGCTGGTCAGAACGTCATAGCCCTGTGCGAACGTGGCATCCATAGAGGAAATAAAATGAGAATCGACGATGTTATCCGCGTCGAAGATAAAGTAGCCGTCGTAGTAGGTGAAGGGATGGCGCGAACGAATATGGCTGAGCAGGTCGTTCAGCGCATAGCCCTTGCCGACCTGCAAGGTATCGAACCGCTCATAGACCGTTGCGCCTGCCGCTCTGGCGGCTTGGCAGGTTCCATCCGAACAGTTATCCGCAAGAACGTAGAGATCGACCAGCTCTGCGGGATAATCCTGCGCCTTGAGGCTGGCAATCAGTTCGCCGATTACGCGCTCCTCATTGCGCGCACAAATTAAAACGGCATATCGGCGATGGGCGGATGCCGTGGGAGAGGACGGTGCGCATCGGGGCGACGGGCGGCGAATCAGACCGTAAAGCGTAAAGAAAACCTGATACAGATAAGCAAAAAAAAGCAGCAGACCGGCGAATTCATTGAACAAATCAAAAAAACGGAACATAGTCAGCCTTTCATAGTTGGGGTTAAAATGTTATAAATGAACAGCAATAAGGTACACGTTTTACGGGCAAATGTCAAGTACGGAAATCTATGAGTCGAAAAAACAGGCGGACGCCTGAATGCGCCCGCCTGCGGTTTAACGTTCTTCAACCGGAACGTCGCTGCGCTCCTTATCGTCAAAAATCAGAACCTTGACTTTTTTGTTTTCATCTGTCATGTCCCAAATCCACTGGGCGTTGATGCCGCCGTCGGAGGACGCATCGTGTGCGATGCAGACATTGCCGCGCGTCGCTTTTCCGCCGAGCTTATCCTCCAAAAGGGAGAAATCCGAACCCTTCTTTTTGGTCGCGGGGATTTCGGCAAGGCAGTAATTGCCGTTGATGCGGATGGAGTAATTACAGAATCCGGTGCTGGCGAAGGGAGTCACACCGCGGCGCGTTACGGTGATGAATTCGCCCGCCGGCGTTTCACGGGAAAGCGACTTGCTGGTGGGCTTGCCGGTGGATACCGCGCAGGAACCGACGCGCTCGCCGTCCTTATACACGGTCAGCGTCTGGGTCGATTTATCGACGATGATGCCGTAAGAGGTATTCGGATCGACCGTGCGCAGCTTTTTGGAGCTGATATAGCCGCGGATAAAGGCACCGTCTTCATTGCGGTAGGCTTCGACGAGCGACCATCCGTCGTCGCGCTTGAGAATGACGTTCAAGCCCTGACTTAAACCGGAAACAGAGCCGATGCTCTTGCGCCCCTTGAGCGGAGAATCGTAGATATAGGTGGATTCGCCTTCCTTAACATCGGCGGCGACCATTTGGCGGGTCAGAGCAGCCCAGATTTCCGCATCGCTGGCGGAAGCATCCAAAGCCCAATAGCCTGCGTCGTCCTGAGAAACCGTATCGCTGACGCCGACGCCGATTTGATACCCTTCTTCACCGAGCGTGATATCGGAAGATGTGGTATACTCGATATCGCCGGAGGAAGACGAGCCGGACTGAACGGAGGGCTTTTGAGCAGCAGGCTGTTTGTCCTCCTTATCCTTTGCGTCGGATTCTTTGTCAGAGGGCTTGGACGAGGCGCCGGAGTCTTCGGTGTCATCCTCCGTATCGTCCTCATCGTCGATGTCAGCCTGCTGAGTAATCGGCGGGGCGACGGAGAATGAACCGCTGACGTTTCCGATGGACTTGCCGAATTGGTCGAGCAGCTCGCCGCTTACGGAGTAGCTGCCGGCGGGAAGGGGAGAACCGTCTTCATTGACGGCAGAAAAAACAAGCTGGTTTTCGTTGGTGTGAATCTCCTCCATGTCAAACAGCAGGGCGACCTCTGTGCCGGAGGCGTCGTCGAGCGTCATGGTCAGAAAACCGGGGGTCGGGGATGTGATGGTGAAATAGCTGCGGGAACCGCCGGGAACGGCTTCTGTCGGCGCGGTCAGCGTAAGATCAGCCGCTGCGAGCGCACTGACCGACTGCCCGTACAGAGCAGCGCAGACAAGCAGTGCCGAGAGAGGGCGAATGGACTTCATGAAATAAGGCTCCTTTCAAATACCGGACGGGAAAAATCCGCGTCAAATGCATCGACCAAACAAAAGAATCTTTGTATCATCATACCGCAAAACACGCGATGATGCAAGAGAAAAGAGCGAGGGATTTAGCCTTGCCCTGATTTGGGGCGCGTGATACAATGAAGAACATGACGAAGGAAAGGCGGAGCGGATGCGTGGAGACGGAATTTGAGCGGGCGAAGGCGGCAATTGAAGCCATGCGCATCGGCGCGGCGGATACCGAAGAAGAAATCCACATGCAGGCAGCGAGGATGTTTGAAAAAGCGGAGCTTGCCGCCGAGCATGAGGTGCGGCTTGCGCCGCGATGCCGCATTGATTTCATGGTTGGCGCAATAGGCGTCGAAATCAAGAAAAAACGCCCGCAGAAAGCGGCATTAACCGCCCAGCTTGCCCGCTACGCGGCATGTCCGCAGGTAGAAAGGCTGCTTGTGCTTGCGCCTAGGGGCGTTGATTTGCCGAACCGGATCGGAGGAAAACCCGTAACCATGATGAGCCTTGAAAAACTTTGGGGGATATCGC
>ERZ832522.3499-NODE-3499-length-17148-cov-39.630668_pt1 | contig 17148 bp, 9 predicted proteins | sample MGYA00519951_ERZ832522 | MGnify/ENA primary metagenome ERZ832522 (study PRJEB31850, sample SAMEA3708728) | human gut metagenome | biome: human gut; feature: human-associated habitat; material: faeces | place: China | collected 2014 ... | reverse complement strand
CACATAAATCTGATTCAAATGAAAGTAGTAGTTATTGGAAGTTCAAACATCGACATGGTTGCACAAGTCAGCCATCTCCCGGCACCCGGCGAAACAGTCGGAGATGCAAATTTCATGCAGTCCCTCGGAGGCAAAGGAGCCAACCAGGCTGTGGCGGCAGCCAGGCTTGGCGGCTTTGTGACGTTTGTCACCTCTTTGGGGAATGATATGTATGCGGATATTTTAAAAAATCACTTTAAGAAAGAAGGTATCACCACCGATTACATTATTGATGATGTCAATCATCCCACAGGAACCGCACTTATTTTTGTGGCTGACAGTGGTGAGAACTGCATTGCAGTAGCCCCCGGAGCTAACTATTCTTTATTACCCGGTTCAATCACCCATTTCTCAAAAGTAATTGACGAAGCCGACATCATCGTCATGCAGGCTGAGATTCCTTACGAAACAATAAAAAAAATAGCTCTATCAGCAAAGAAAAAAGGTAAAAAGGTATTGTTCAATCCCGCACCCGCCTGTCTGATCGATGAGGAGCTGATGAAAGCCATTGATATACTAGTCGTCAATGAGCTGGAAGCTTCATTCATCTCAGGGATAGATTATACAGATAACAATCTTGAGGAAATAGCCGAAACATTGCTGAAAGCGGGTACAAGCAATGTGGTAATCACACTGGGAAGCCAAGGTGCATACATGAAAAATGCTAAAGAAACCATCCAACTTCCCGGTTGTAAAGTAAATGCGATCGACACAATCGCCGCAGGTGACACTTTTTGCGGCGCATTGGCGGTCGTTTGTGCAAAAAAAGAAATAGACCGGGAAGCACTCAACTTTGCCAACACTGCGGCAGCCATTGCAGTCACACGCTCGGGTGCACAACCGTCTATTCCCACTCTCGATGAAGTGAAGCACTTCATGCTTGAAAAAGAATTAGCCTTATCGTTCAACTTTTAAATTTAATGAACCATGAAAACCTATTTGAAACGACTACTCATCCCTATTTTATCGGGCTTGATAGTATGCAGCTTTTATAGTTGTGATAGCGACGACGAACACACCGCTACTCCCATAGCCCCCATTCTAAAGGAAATAAAATTTCCTTCGGAAAATGACATCATCCCCGGTCAGGTTGCGCAAATCAACGGACTCGGTTTTGCAAAAGAAGATATAGTCTATTTAAGTAACGCTGACAACCAGAAAGAAAAGGTAGAAGTCACGGAGATTACAGACAGTTACCTGAAGTTTATCGTCCCGGTAGAAGCAGGCGGCGAGTATACCGTAACAATTGAAAGAGCAGGGAAACAGACCGTTTTAAACGGAACTTTCAAAGTGCCTTTCGTTGTTCCGATCATTGATATCGTTCTCCCTTCAGGTAATGTACAGCCCAAGAGCAAAGTCGAGATTCAGGGAAAAGGATTTGAAGCAGGGGACGTCGCCGTATTATATGCTTCTTTCTACCCAACAGGCGTCGAATACAATCTGCCATTAACTCTTAATGAAGAAGGAGTAGAATTTACACTTCCGGAAGGATTATACGGGGTAAACTCTATTATGATTATCAGGGGAGAACGGAAAAGTAATCTTGGAACAATCACTATCGAGACGAATGTTGGCGACAAACTCGGAGGAGGTGTTGTATTCTGGGTGGACGCTGCAAAGGCACACGGATATATCGTAAACATGAGTAACATCGGTACGGGAACAGAACAATTCGGTCCGGAGGTAAATTCGTCGGACGCGGCCGGAACGAGTCAAAACATGGGAAGCGGCTATACAAACACTCAAAATATAGTCAAAAAGTTTAATGCATTGCAAAGTGCGAACAACTGGCCCGAGTGGCAAGGAGTCAAAATTGCCGCCCAACTTTGTCTGGACAACAGTGTCACTGAAGGAAATGCCGTATATGCCGACTGGTTCCTCCCTTCCAGAGAAGAACTGATCGAAGTATTCAAAGTTAAAAGTTTATTAGCAGAGAAAGGAGTCAATATTCCGGCAAACAATTACTGGACTTCAAGTGAAGGCGACGGGGAAGCCGGCTGGTCTGCCTATTATGTGAACTTCTACGAAGATACTAATATCGTTTCTGAAATCTGCTCAAAAAGCGGTTGGAAAATTGGTGTTCTTCCTATCCGGGCCTATTAACTAACAATCCTATAAAATAAGCGTCATGAAAAAACACATTATATTATTTATAGCCATCTTTTTTGCCAGTGTATTACATGCACAGACAATCAACATTAGAGGAACCGTTACCGACACGAGTAATGAAACATTGCCAGGTGTATCTATAACCATAAAAGGTACTCAAACAGGAACAGTAAGTGATGCAAACGGCAACTACAGCATCAGGGCCCAAAGAGGAAATGTTCTGGAGTTTACTTTCGTGGGTATGGTAAAACAATCTGTTACCGTAGGAAAGCAAAATGTCATTAATATACAAATGGTAGCAGACGCCATTAATCTGGACGAAGTAGTAGCAATCGGGTATGGTATTGCTAAAAAGAGCGATTTAACGGGTGCCGTTGCCTCTATCAAATCAGAAAATCTTACTAACTCCAAAGTAGGAACAGTGACAACTGCCCTGCAAGGACTTGCCGCCGGCGTGCAAGTCACTACCGGCTCCGTAAAACCGGGTGGAGATGCTTCTGTCGTTATTCGTGGAGTAGGTTCGCTCCGAGCCGGCAGCGAGCCGTTATACATCGTCGACGGTATTCCCGTACAAGGAGGTTTGCAGGATTTATCTTCCAGTGATATTGAATCTATCGAAATATTAAAAGACGCTTCTTCCGCATCTATCTATGGCTCGAGAGGTTCTAATGGCGTAGTACTCGTGACTACCAAGAAGGGTACAAGCGGAAAAGCCAAAATCTCCCTGAATGCCTCTTTCGGTACGCAACGAATGTTGAACAAGCAAGATTTGATGAACGCACAGCAATACTATGAATTAGTATCCATTGCCCAGCCTAACTACAAATGGACATCAGAAGAACTACGCTTGCTAAGCCGTGGTGAATCGACCGACTGGCAGGACGCAGTGACCCAAAACGGGCAATACCAAAACTATAACTTCTCGATTTCCGGAGGGAAGAACGATATACAACACTTTTTAGGAGTAGACTGGTATGATCAGAAAGGTACGATCAAAAACTCGTCTTTCAATAAGCTGACCGTCCGATATAATATGGATGCCAAACTAAACAAGTGGCTGAGATACGGTGTACGTTTCAATGTCATTGAGTCAAAGCTCATGAATATCAATGAAGAAGCCGATTCGGGATACGGAACTATGTTCAGTGCCATTAGTTCACAACCGACAGCTCCTATCTATACCGAAGACGGAGAATACTTCGATGGTTTCCTCAACACGAGAGCAAATCCGGTGGCTATTGTTGACCTGCTTGACAAAGCCACACTCAAGTCCAGATTCGTAGGTTCCGCCTACATCGAGATAGAACCGATAAAGAACTTGAAATTACGTTCCGATAACGGCGGAGAACTTGTCTTTTATAAAGTAAATACTTACGAAGACGGCCGTATGGGACAGCATTATACGGCTGGTGGCCATGCTAATGTGATGTCGAACAAGAAAAGATATTGGCAAACAGAGAACACTGCCACTTATTCATTTGACATCAATAAAGAACATCAACTTTCTGCAATGGCAGGTTTCTCCGCTTCCAGAACAGATTATGAAGAAGTAACCGCCGACTCCAAAAAGTTATCATCTATTCTCAAGTATTACAATTTGCAAGGAGCGGAAGAACATGGACCGAACTCTTCGTATGCAGTCCCATCTTCTCTGGTGTCTTTCTACGGACGATTCAATTATAATTTCAGCAACCGCTATTTGGCAACATTGACGATGCGCGGCGACGGTTCTTCCCGTTTTGCTCCGGGACACCGATGGGGATTCTTTCCGTCACTGGCTCTTGCATGGCGTGCTTCTGAAGAAAGTTTCATCAAAGAAAACGCTCCGGTCATCAGCAACCTGAAGTTAAGAATCAGCGCCGGCAAACTGGGTAACCAGAATATCGGAGATTTTGCTTATGCCCCGACAATCGCCCTCGGAGGAGCTTCCGCCAATTACATTTTAGGTAATAACCTGGTAACCGGCTCCGTACAAACCTCTATTTCGAACCCGGAACTGACTTGGGAAAAAGCCAACCAACTAGACTTGGGTATTGACTTCGGGTTATTCAACAATCGGATAGCCGGTACGATCGAGGCCTACTATAAGCGTACGACTGACCTGCTATGGGAAGTACCCCTTCCGTTGGAATCCGGCTTCGGAACTTCACTTACCAATATCGGCAAAATTGATAACAAAGGTATTGAATTTACGCTGAACACGGTCAACATCAGTACCAAAGACTTCTTATGGACAACTGCCTTCATGATTTCTTATAATAACAATAAGATCAAAGAACTTTATGACGGCAAACAAGATGTCAATAAAACATTGTTTGTGGGACGTCCTATCGGACAGTTCTACTTATTGAAATCCGAAGGTATCTGGCAAACCAATGAAGCTGCCGAAGCTGCCAAGTACAATGCTCAACCCGGTGACCGCAAGATTCTGGATGCCAAGAAAGACTATGTCATCAACGGAGAAGACCGTGATTTCTGCGGAGTTTCCACTCCCAAATATTATGGTAGCTTTACGAATACATTCTCATATAAAGGTATTGACCTTACCGCGTTCTTTACTTTTGCAGGAGGACATAAAATCAACAATTCACTGAACCGTTACCTCAATTCTTTCAATGTATGGGGAAACATGAGTGAAAACTATTACAAATATTATTGGAGACAAGACAGACCGAACAACAAATATCCGGCTCCGAGAGTTGGTAGTGCTTATGCCAACGGAGATGGTACCGACGCCAATCTCCAAAAAGGTGATTATCTCCGCCTCCGTAATCTGGAAATTGGTTATAGCTTGCCGAAAAACGTCATCAGAAATATCAAAGCCTCAAATATCAGAGTTTATTTCTCTGTACAAAACCTATTCACAGCTACGGAATTTACGGGATTTGATGTAGAGTCCAGCGACAATACCAATCCTTATCCGAACGCCCGTAGCTTTATCGGTGGTATTTCTCTTAACTTCTAAAAACAGAAACATTATGAAAAAATATTTATCAATATTAGCTTTCAGTTGCCTGACATTATGTAGTTGCGACAACTTTCTTGACTTGACACCCCAAAGTGTACTAACACCGGAAAATGCTTATGAAAAACCGGAAGACTGGCAGCAAACTCTTTATGCCGCTTATGGCACGCTCCAGGAAGTCTTTGTCGGGAAATATACCATTACCCTTACTGAATTCGGAACAGATGAAGTAATTCCGTTTGATATGGGTTGGGCGGCTTATTCCCAATTGCATTACTATACTTTTTCCGCTTCACACGAATTCCTGGACAATCACTATCGGCTCTGTTACGAAGGTATCAAACGTTGCAATGCAGTTATTGATATGCCTTCGGATGCAGTCAGTGCGGATCTTCATAATTCCATGATTATGCAAGCTCGTTTTTTAAGAGCGATCTACTATTTCGACTTAGTAAGAATGTACGGTGGAGTTCCCTTATGGACAAAATCATCCATTGACAGAAGTGAAATCATGAGACCGCGCGCTACGGTTGACGAAGTTTACACACTGATTACGCAGGATATGGAAGCAGCTCTCGGCCTCCCTACCTCCTGGCCGAATGCCCAAGATAAAGGAAGAGCCACTTCATACGCTGCCCAAGCTTTGCTGGCACGTATTTACCTTCAGTGGGGAAAACCGGAAGAAGCATTAAAATACTGCCGGATGCTCGAAGGCAAATTCAAATTGTACGATAATCTAAAGGATATATTCGATCCTAAAAACAAGAATCAGGAATATGAGAATATATTTGAAATTCAATTCAAGCATTCCGGTTCATGGGGACTGGAGGGAAGTATCCAGCATTCTTATTGGGGACCTCGTAATGTAGGCGGACCGACCAACTTTGGCGGCTGGGGCGGATTTGGTCCGACACAATATTTATACGATTCTTATGATAACAACGATAAACGTAAAAAAGCATTCTTCATCACAGAATATGCAGGCGTCACCCAGACACCTCCTTCTTCCGGCAAATTCTGGGACGCAGAAACAGGTAATGTGATTGAAGATGATAATCTGAATTTTACAATGATTCGTTATGCAGACGTGCTTTTGATGAAAGCGGAAGCGCTGAACAGCATTGATGACACAAGTAATGATAAGTATGATGCCTTAAATGAAGTACGAGGCAGGGCAGGACTGACTTCCATAACAGCAGCCGATAATCTGAATAAAGAACAATTTGCCGAAGTCGTACTGGAAGAAAGATTACATGAATTATGTTGTGAACACCTGCGCCGCTGGGATTTAATCCGCTTCGGCAAACTGGGCGAATATATGAAAGACCATGCCGGAGTCACCATCCAGCCTTATCATGTTCTATACCCAATTCCACAGGCAGCCGTCGATGCCAATGACGCTATCACAGAAAACAACGAAGGATATTAACATAAATCATTTAGCACATGAAAAAATTTATTTTTATCACAGGACTATTGATGAGTATCTTCTTTTATTCATGTAAAGAAGAAGACCATGGCATACTCCCTCCTATCGAAGGGGGAGGAACTATAGAAGTCAAAGACGGAAGAGTTACGGTCAATCCGGCAGAATATCTTTATGCGATACGAAATCCGATGAAAGGTTTACGTGAATTCTTCGGCCCGGGCTATGACAAGGTAAGAGACGAATATCCGTATCCTTACGGCTCCATCATTAAAGAATATATGCAATGGAATATGCTGGAAAACAATGAAAGCGACGGTGTCGACAAGATTATAGCTTACAGTAACCACAGGTGGCAGGGAGTAGAAGATATCAATGTCAAGGTTATCCCACGTATCTATATCGTATGGATGGAACCCTGGCACGGAGGATATGCCAAGAACACTCATACAGACAACCCGGACGACCTGAACGGTTGGCATTGGCCAAGCGACATTCCGGGAGAGACATACGATGAAGACGATCTTAACGCTCCTATTATTGGAGGCTATTGCCACCCTACTTTTCAGGAAAGAGTGAAAAAACTGGTAGAGAAGGCTGGACAAGCATGGGACAACGATCCGCGGGTAGCGTATGTGGAAATGGGGATTATCGGCGAATTCGGGGAACATCATGACCCGGACATCACCACAGTATGGGCTCCTCACGACCAACCCAATCATGTAGAGAACCGTACCTGGTTACCGGGCATTGAAAAGGTGTTGGGAGATGCATTTACCGCTGCCTTCAAAAACAAGAAAGTAATGGTTCGCTATGCGTACGAGTTTAAAGATTATGAATTCGGAATCTATTGGGATTCATGGGCTATTGATGAAGAAAAGGTGCGTGGCTACGAGGAAATGAAAAAGCTCGGCGACCGCTGGAAAACTCAACCGATAGGTGGAGAAATAACCTGGAACTGGGGAAGCCTCTATAAATTCAAATCTTTTGAAGAAGTGGTGGCAGATGAAAAGACAAGAGACCTGGTCATCCAGCAAATACGTGATTTGCATTGCAACCACTTGGGAGGTATCACCTGGGCTAACTTTAACGACCCGTCTTTTGAGCCAAACGCTGAATTATTGCAAAAGACAATGGGGTACCGTTTTGTTTTATCCAATTTCAGTTACCCAACAAGTATCAAGCCGGATGAGCCGTTCAAAATATCATTTGACGTAACCAACACAGGCTCGTCACCCTTCTATTATGACTGGCCGGTAGAAATATCCCTGCTAAATTCCCAAACCAAGGAAGTTGTATGGAGCAAAACACTGAAGACTCCCAAGATATCCCAATGGATGCCGGGAGATAACTGGAACAACTCAACCAAAGTTTATACCCAACCGGCTACTCCGAACCATGTTGAAGAAGAACTGACTTTAGACAAGAAACTGGATACGGGAGATTACATCATCTCTATTGCTGTGCTAGATCCGGCCGGTATGCTTCCTTCACTGAGATTCGCCGTTCAGAACTACTTTGAAGGAGGACGTCACCCAATGGGACATATCGGCGTCAATACCGAGCCTATCTATTTTGAGATACCGGTCAGCAGTTTTAATGACATGAGGCAGGATAAAACCCTGAAATATAAAATCCAATAACCAATAAGCTTAATGAAATCAAGCATCAGAAACATATTACTCCTAATGGCATTCGGAACGTTATCTGCTTGTAGTGAACAAACCGTCACGGTTTCTTACCAGGAGTATCCGAATGCATTCAGGAATCCGATGAAAGGCTTCAGGGAATTCTTCGCTCCCGGTATCGACCGGGTCAGGGAAGAATATCCCTACCCTTACGGTTCACTGACAAAAGAATATATGCAGTGGAATATGATCGAGGATGACGCCAATGACGGGGTAGACAAGATTATCGCTTACAGCAATCATCGTTGGAAGGGCGTGGAAGACATAAATGTCAAGGTAATTCCCCGGGTTTTTCTTGTATGGCTGGAGCCCTGGCATGGCGGAAAACCTAAAGACCCCACTAATCCGGACGACTTGACCGGTTGGCACTGGCCCAAAGGAATAGATCCGGAAAAAGGTCCTTATAAACAGAAACCGAACTCCGTGGGCGCCTATGTAGAAGAAAAAGACAAAAATACCCCTATTAGCGGGGGGTACTTTGATCCTTCTTTTCCTGAGCGCGTAAAAAAACTGGTAGAGAAACTCGGACAAGCATGGGATAACGATCCACGGGTAGCGTATGTAGAAATGGGGATCATCGGCGAATGGGGAGAACACCATGATCCGGATCTCTCAACTTACTGGGCTCCGCACGACGAACCGGAACACGTAGCTAACCGGACATGGATTCCGGGCATGGAAAAGATCCTGGGAGATGCCTTTGCCAAAGCATTCAAAAACAAGAAAGTAATGGTTCGCTACGCCTATGAATTTAAAGATTATGAATTCGGAATTTATTGGGATTCATGGTCTCAACCCCAAGAGATTGTAAGAGGTTATGAGGAAATGAAGAAGCTGGGTGATCGTTGGAAAACCCAGCCGATAGGTGGAGAAATTACTTGGAACTGGGGAGATTTAGCCCGGTTCAAATCTTTTGAAGAAGTGGTGGCAGATAAGGATACCCGGGAATATGTCATGGAACAGATCCGGAACCTGCACTGCAATCATCTAGGCGGAATCACCTGGGCAGACTTCAACGAACCGGAGTTCCGGAAAAATGCAGAGATACTGCAAAAAGCCATGGGGTACCGGTTCATTATCAATGAATTCTCTTACCCGAAAGAAATTAAGGTGGGAGCACAATTCCCTATTTCTTTCAAAGTTGTCAACAGCGGATCGTCTCCATTCTATTATAACTGGCCGGTAGAAGTAGCTTTACTAGACCCTGAAAGTCATCAAAAAGTGTGGGGAAAAATATTGGAGGAAGTAAACATCTCCGAATGGATGCCGGGAGATAATTGGTCTGTAGATGAACATAAATACCAAATAGCTCCGCCAACTTATCACATCCGAAAGAATATTTCTATTGACGCCCCCATTGCCAAGGGAAAATATATCCTGGCTTTAACGGTGCTCGATCCGGCCGGTATGCAACCTTCGCTCCGATTTGCCAATGAGAATTATTTCGAAGGCGGTTATCATCCAATGGGCTATATCGGTATTGGTGAATCAGTTGCCGATACCCGTCTGAATCCAGATTTATTCTTCGACATTCAAAGTGACAAGTCTTTAAAATATCAATTCAAACAACCCGATAAATAATCAGTAACATGAAAATATATAAATATATCACATCTGTTGCACTCCTTTCGTTCTGCTTCTTGAGCGCCTGTAACAAGCCTACAGAAACGAAGATTCCTGTTCCCGTGATATTCGACACGGATGTCGGCAATGACATTGACGACGTGCTGGCTATGCAAATGCTATTCAACTATGAGAAAGCCGGAACAATAGATCTGCTAGGTATCACAATCAGCAAGTCCAACCCTTATTCAATTGAATATATTGACGGATATTGCCGCCTCAACGAGAGGGGAGACATTCCATTGGGATATGCATACAACGGAGCTACTCCCGAAGACGGAGGTTATCTCCGCCAGACTTTGGATACCATTATTGAAGGCAATAAGATACTGTATCCTCAAAGAAGCATAAAAGACAATCTGCCGGAAGGATATAAGTTATTACGGAAATTACTGGCTTCACAACCAGATAATTCCGTGGTATTTATTGCCGTAGGACCGGAAACGAACCTTTCACGCCTGCTATGCTCAGAAGCCGACGAATACAGTCCTTTGGACGGCAAATCACTCGTTGCCCAAAAAGTGAAGCTGTTGTCCGTAATGGGAGGACTCTATGGGAACGAGTTCGATTTCCCCGAATGGAATCTAGTACAGGATATAAATGCCGCACAAACCGTATTCAGCGAATGGCCCACTCCGGTCATTGCAAGCGGCTGGGAACTAGGCAACAAATTGTTGTATCCGCATCAGAGTATCTTGAATGATTTCCCGAACGCTTACAAACATCCTCTTTGTGTATCTTACCAGATATATGACAAAATGCCATACGACAGGCAAACTTGGGATTTGACTTCTGTCATACAGGCCATAGAGCCGGAGAAGGATTATTTTGAACTGTCAACAAAAGGAACGATTACAATAGACAGTGCAGGACACAGTCTATTTAATGCGTCAGACAAAGGACAACATCAATATCTTATGATTCAAGGAAATGAGAATATTCAGAGAACATTAGGTGCCATTGTCCGCCAGGTGACAGGGAAAGAAGAAAAGAATATAAACCAATAAAGAAAGAGTCATGTTTATAGTCAATAGTTATACACTAGCCATTATCTTTTGCTTCATAACCATGATATGTTGGGGGTCCTGGGGTAACACCCAGAAACTGGCCAGCAAGAACTGGCGTTATGAGCTTTATTACTGGGATTATACAATCGGTATCTTATTATTTGCCTTACTTCTCGTTTTCACACTCGGAAGTTTCGGAGATTCGGGGAGAGGTTTTCTGGAAGATATCCGGCAAGTAGATACCAGATACATAGTCAGTGCCTTGATCGGAGGAATTATTTTCAATGCTTCCAACATCTTACTTTCAGCTTCGGTCTCCATAGCCGGAATGGCGGTTGCTTTTCCGTTGGGCGTAGGACTTGCCTTGGTCCTAGGTGTGTTCATCAACTATTTCAGCACTCCTAAAGGAGATCTGTTCTGGTTGTTTACTGGAGTAATCTTGATTGTTATCGCTATCATCTGCAATGGAATAGCGGCAGGCAGACAACAAAAAAAGGGAAATAATAATAGCAAGAAAGGGATTATTCTTGCGGCTATTGCCGGCATACTTATGTCTTTCTTCTACCGTTTTGTGGCTGCTGCCATGGACCTTAACAATTTTGACTCTCCGACTCCGGGCATGGCTACTCCATACACCGCTTTCTTTATATTCTCAATCGGTATCTTCCTGAGCAACTTCCTATTCAATACAGTTGTTATGAAACGCCCGTTTGTAGGAACTCCTGTAAGCTATAAAGAATATTTTGCAGGAAAAGCAAGCACACATCTGGTAGGTATCCTCGGAGGATGTATATGGGGATTGGGAACTGCTTTAAGCTATATAGCCGCAGGAAAAGCGGGAGCTGCCATCTCCTACGCTCTCGGTCAGGGAGCACCTATGATTGCCGCCTTATGGGGTGTATTTATCTGGAAAGAGTTCACCGGTAGTTCCAAATCAACCGACAGACTTTTAGGAATCATGTTTATTCTGTTCATCACAGGATTATCATTCATCGTTTTATCCGGAGGAAACTAATTATGAAAATGAACCATATTCTTTTCCTACTAACAGCAGCCTTCTGTTTCCCTTCGATAACAGTTGCCAAAATAATTGAGGCCGGTTCGCCGGACAAGAAAAATGTGATAACTATCGAGACTGACAATCAGGTCAGTTGCAGCTTATCCCGGAATGGAACAAAGATTCTTGATACTTGCCCGCTCTCACTTACAGTCGGAAACGACACTTGGGGAACAGACAAATGTAGAAAGATAACTCGTAAAAGCGTTTCGGAAAAAGTGGAATTTATTGTACCGCGTAAATATAAAGAGACAGTGGATAATTATAACCAGGTTGAGCTTATTTACAAAGACTATAAAATCGAATTCAGAATCTATAATGACGGAGTGGCCTATCGTTTCGTAAGTACTGCAAACAATAAACAGCCTGTAAAGAAAGAGTCGGTATCTTTCCGCTTCGGACAGGATCACACCTCGTACACTCTTTTAACCGACCAGCTACAAAACTGGTTTGAGCAGGATTATACGGTAAAGCCGATCAATGCATTACCCAAAGACAGTTTCTCCGTAGCTCCTGTAATGGTTGAAGTAGACAAATACAAAGTATTATTAGCTGAAGCCAATCTCTATAATTATCCGGGAATGTACTTACAACCCGCCCAAGAATCCTTCCATGGCATTTTTGCCAATTATCCGGATAAGGAAGTGCCATACGAAGGGGATAATAAAATCTATGCCTCCACACGCAAAGATTATCTTATTCCCACCTGCGGGAAACGGGTCTTTCCATGGCGGGTAATCGGTACCTTCGACAATGCTTCTTCCATATTACAAAGCGAGCTTATATATTTACTCTCCGAGGAGAAAGAACAAGCCGCCGACTATACATGGGTTAAACCCGGTAAAGTATTATGGGACTGGTGGAATGACCGTAATATCTATCATATAAATTTCAAAAGTGGCATTAATACCGATACATATCTCTATCTGGTAGACTATGCAGCCAAACATCACATCGAATATGTCCTGATCGACGAAGGCTGGTCGGCACGTAACGATCTGTTAACCCTCAATCCCGATGTTGACATTCCGCGTATCTGTGAATATGCAACAAAAAAAGGAGTAGGTATCCAGTTATGGTCGAAATGGGTAAACATCATGCGACAAATGGATGAGGCTTTTGCACAATTCAGCAAATGGGGAGTGAAGGGAGTCAAAATAGACTTTATGGACCGTAATGATGCCAAAATGGTTAACTTCTACGAACAAGTAGCTATTAAAGCCACTCAATACAAATTATTAGTAGACTTTCACGGTTCTTACCCCAACGAGGGCATGAGACGCAAATACCCGAATCTGATGACACGCGAAGGAGTAATAGGACTGGAGTATAACAAATGGAGCAAAAGAGCCACGGTTACACATGATGTAATCATCCCTTATCTGCGTATGTGGGTAGGCCCAATGGACTATACTCCCGGAGCTATGCTTAACGCACATCCGGAAACATTCTATGAAAATCAACATGAACCGATGAGTCAGGGCACACGTAGCCACCAGTTAGCCATGTATGTAGTCTACGAAAGCCCGTTGCAAATGATTTCGGACAGTCCTACTAAATATGACGAGAATCTCCGGAGTTTTGAATTTATCAAAAGTATTCCTACAACCTGGGATGAGACAGTCCCTTTGGAGGGAGAAGTGGGCGAATATATCGCTCTTGCACGCCGGCATGACGATACATGGTATATCGGAGTAATCAACGGAGCTACCCCACGGCATATTGAGATTGATTTATCATTCATAGGAAATGGACCGAAGAAAATAAAAGCACATATAGATGGAGTAAATGCCGGCCAACAGGCGAAAGACTCCCAAATAATAGAACAAGTTATCAAGGAGAACGAAAAACTGCCCATAGATATGAGCAGAGGAGGAGGATATACAGGTATTATTCATATAAAGAAGTAACATTTTACGGTTACTCAACAAAGCAGGCTGCCTCTTTATATCGAGACAGCCTGCCTTTATTTTATTCCCAATCGTTTCAGACGGTAATATCCAGTAAAATCTTTCCTTTTGCGTTCAGAACTTTCACTCTCAGTTCGTCTTTTTTCTTTTCCAGAATCATCACCGTAGTGCCATCCATTTTATACCCGCCACCGATAATAACCGGATAATTGTTGCCCAGCTCACCTTTCGGATGATAAGCATATTTATGAGTATGTGCATTCAGACTGATGTTGAAAGGTGCTTTCTCCAATAGTTTGGTCCACAGATTTGCACAAAGGTTCTTTCCGTCATTTCCATAAAGAGGAATATGATGAATAAGGACACGTTTCCCGGCTTTCTTGAATTCTTTGGAAGACAACTCCTTTTTCAGGAAATCAACTTGTTCATTACGTAACTGGGTAAAATCATTCAAACCGTAATACACCCAATGGTCATCTGGTTTGTCTTCCCCACAGTCCAGCATAACGATACGGGTATCCCCCCAATTGAAAGAGCCGTAAGTCCTGTCCCCTACGTAGTCGTAGTGGTCGCGCAAACCGATAGAATAGGCATTGCGGATTTCATGGTTGCCACGCATAAAGAAAGTCGGTATACGGTCGCCACACACTCCTTCTGTCAGTTCACTGATAAAACTAGTTGCTTGATTATGGTCCACCGGGTCGTCTACACAGTCACCATTGAAGACAACGAAGTCATAATTGACATTCTTGATTTGCTGACACAAAGATCGGAAGGTTTGCGTATGCTGATGCAGGTCATTAAAGACAACGGCAGTAAAAGAGTCTGTATCCGTTGCCGGAAGTGTAAACTCACTGAAGGCCGACTGCGCCGTATTGCCGAACACCTTTTTATACGCCTGATAAAGCAGAATTTCTTGTGAGCATACACGGTAATAATATTTCTGACCGGGTTGCAGGCCGTCTATACGTATTTTGTGCAAGTAGTTATTGCAAACCACCTGTCCGTCGACAATCGTACGTGCACGTTTCAGTTGGGTAGTGTCCGTTCCATATTCCACCCAGCAATAAGCAGGAACGGTGGTTTCCCACATCACTGTAATACCGTTGCCTACCGGATTCTGCAAGTAAGGTTTCATGCGGAATATCTTATCCGCCTTTTCGGCAGTACGGAGTTCCACCAATATAGGACGATGATCGGAAGCCATCGGTTCATTTATGACTTTTGCAGATATCACAGCAAATCCTTTCGCATTCTGCTTTAGCGTAGCAATGTAATCTATCGTCTCTTTAGGATCAGGCGCAGGGAATGTATGCTGTTTCGGATTAGAGAGTATCTGAAAATCCTTTTGCAGTTCTTTGATAAAGCCGGATTCCGGTTCGGCATTCATGTCACCGGCCAGAAAGAGAGGCTTGGTAGAGGAGGAAGTGAAAGCCTTCACCAGCTCTAATGATTTCATGCGGTCCTCTTCGGTCAGCGACATGTGAGTGCAGCAATAGATATAATCGGTAAATTCCGCCAGAATCAATGTACGCGCTTCTTCCCTTCCCGGCAAAGGTAAGGTCTGCAAACGAAGCGGGAGTTGTTTCGTCAACAGTCCGATCCCATATTTTCCTCCGTCATAGTCTATTGCAGGTGCAAAATAACCATGCATTTGAGTACGTTCGGCAATTTCGCCCAACACATACTTCTGCCCGCTTCGGTTTGTCATGCTGTCAACTTCCTGTATAGCCACCACATCCGGGGATGCATTGTTTATAACATTCGCTATACGCTGGAAATTACATACATCATCCATACCGTTTGCATTCTTGATATTGTAGCTCATCAGTTTCAACGTATTCTGAGCTTGTGCCGAAAAAATAAATAGAGCGGCAAAAATGAATAAAAGATTCTTTTTCATGTTTCTCATTGGGGGTTAATTAAATGAGCCTCAAAGGTAATAAAAAAATAAAAGCTACAAAGGCATGAACGATACCTTTGTAGCTTTTATTTTTAGTTCCGGTTCTATCAAATAACGCCGCGTACTCTGTCATCAAAGGCGGAAAGTGCAGCTTTCGCCCCTTCTCCCATAGAGATAATGATTTGCTTATAAGGCACGGTGGAAACATCTCCGGCTGCATAGATTCCGGTCACGTTGGTGCGACAATGTGCGTCAATCACAATTTCACCCGGACGATTGGTTTCCACCACTTCGCGGAATGCGCTACTATTGGCAGAAAGACCGATTTGTACAAACACTCCGTCAAGTTCCACCAGACGTTCTTCTTCCGTTTTGCGGTCTTTGATACGCAAAGCAGTCAGTTTGTCGCCGTTTCCTACCACCTTGGTAGTTTGTGAGCTGACAAATACTTCTACGTTCGGCAATGTTTTAAGGCGTTCCTGAAGTACGTTATCCGCCTTCAGTTCATCCATAAATTCAAAAACAGTCACTTTAGAACAAATACCTGCCAAGTCGATAGCCGCCTCGATTCCGGAATTTCCTCCGCCAACTACCGCTACGTGCTTTCCTTTGTAGAACGGGCCGTCACAGTGAGGACAGAAAGCAACACCGCGACCGATATACTCCGCTTCTCCCGGAACGTTCAGCCTACGCCAGCTTGCACCGGTCGCAATAATCAATGCAGGAGCCAGAAACTTTTCACCGACAGAAGTCGTTACCAGTTTCTGCTTTCCCAGTATTTCCACTTTCTCTATCTTACGATGTTCCAACAGATCCACCGGATAACGCAACAAGTGAGTTTTCAGGTTATCTGCCAGTTCGCTGCCCGTTGTTTCAGGAACAGAGATTAGGTTTTCGATGCCGACAGTCTCTTTCACTTGTCCGCCGACACGTTCGGCTACAATAGCTACACGCAATCCTTTACGGGCAGAATAGATAGCAGCCGACACTCCCGCAGGGCCTCCACCGGCAACAATCACATCATATTCTTTCACCTCAGCCACCGCTTTGGTTTCATCAATTCCATATTGTTCTTCCAATTTTGCAAGCAGTTCGCCGAATTCGCCACGGCCTACATGGAGCAATTTGCCGTCAGCAAACACGGAAGGCACTCCCTGTATCTTCAATGCATCTACTTCGTCCTGGTAGAGCGCACCATCCACCATTTCATGCGTAATGGAAGAATTGAGTGTTGTCATCGCATTCAAAGCCTGTACAACATCAGGGCAGTTCGTACAAGTCAGCGAAACGTAGGTAACCAGATGTATCGGGCCTTTCAGTGCTTTCACCCGATTGCAGACAGCCTCATCGGGGAAGTTCTTCCCTTTGCCGTCCAAATTCAGTATAGCCAACAATAGCGAAGTAAACTCGTGCCCGTTGGG
>ERZ832522.3493-NODE-3493-length-17174-cov-3.653718_pt1 | contig 17174 bp, 14 predicted proteins | sample MGYA00519951_ERZ832522 | MGnify/ENA primary metagenome ERZ832522 (study PRJEB31850, sample SAMEA3708728) | human gut metagenome | biome: human gut; feature: human-associated habitat; material: faeces | place: China | collected 2014 ... | reverse complement strand
GACAGAACAGGTTTTCCGGGTACAGAAACAAACGATTGAAGAGGCCGCCAAACAGGGACCTGCTGTATTTATTGGACGGTGTGCCGATGCTATTCTCCAGGATCGCGATGATGTCCTGCGTGTTTTTGTATATGCAGACATAGAAAAGAGAAAACAGAGAGCCATTGAAGAATATGGCGAGATGGAAGAGTGTATTAGCCGCTTTATCCGGGAAAACGATAAAAGGCGACGGATTCATTATGAAAACTATACCGATCAAAGATGGGGGGATAGGGAAAACTACGATTTGATGTTAAACAGCGGATTCCTTGGCATTGACAAATGCGTGGATTTAATTTGTGAGGCAGCAAAATAATCCGATACCACAGACATTATCTGGTGGTTATTGTATAGCCGCCACATGGAGGAGTATTTACTTATGAAAAAGCATAAAAAACTTACAGCACAATTTACGGTCATTATGGCTTTCTCATTTATCCTATCTGGCTGCAGTTCAAAAAATGCGGAGGAGTCCTCCACGGCTGTCGAAATTACAGAAGAAGAGGAAACGTCTGTAGAAAATAAGTCTCCGGCAGAAGACGATACATCTGTCGGGTCTAACGAAAAAAGCCCGGATACCACAACATCTGATGATAAGCCGGAAAACAGCTCCCAAAACGAGGTTCTTGATATTTTAATCGAAAATCATATGCAATATGGGTATATGACTTCCGGCGAGCGTTCTATGGCTATAACGACCGATTATGACAGTCCGTTGCTGGACACCAAATACTCCCTCACCTATCCAGAACTTTATGATGCTCTTTTCAGAGAAGCACAGCATGATGCCTCACTTGCATCTGAAAACATGACAAGCTTTGAAGATTCTGCGAAGGAATTCCTTACAGATAACATAACTTCTGCAGAACGTCTTTTCGATGAAAAGCGAATATCTATCATAAGAGCTGACTCAAAACTGCTCAGCTTCAGGGAAGATGTGTCCTGGTTTGGAGGCGGAGCACATGGAAACTATGGCACAACGGGAAAAAACTATGATACGGTTTCTGGCAGGAAACTTTCTCTTAACGACGTGATTGCAGATAAAGAACAGTTCATAGAGGCCGTGAAAAATCAACTCAATGAGAATTACAACGTAAAACAGGGATATTCTCTGAATATTGACTATGGAGAACAGCTCCTACGAGATTCCTTTCACTTCGATACCGATTCCGAAGAGGTGGAATGGACCCTTTGTTATACCCAGATTTCGGTATATTTTTCACCTTACACACTGGGTTCCTACGCAGAGGGATCACAAACCGTTGTACTTTCCTTTGACCAGTATCCTGAACTGATAAAACCTGAATATACAGAAAATCTTCCAGACGCCTATATTTACAAGCTGACCCCCTATGAAAATACTATTTTTGAAGATTTAGACAGCGATGGCAACTCTGAAAAACTAGATATCAATATCACTTATACCGGACGGGAAGATGAATATCCAGAAGAATATACCCTGACAATACAGTCTGGCAGCATGGAGTGTAATTTCAATTTTCGAAGCTATGGCAACTGTGAACCGTTTTTTGTAAAAAATACAGACGGAAGCTGTTATCTGTATCTGTTCACCAGCCATGAGAATGATTACAGCGTTTTACTGATATATAAAATAACAAATTCCAATGTTACCCCTGCCTCTTTAGATAATTTCGCCCCGTTCTGCCTGGAACAGAATTATGAAGAGCTGGAAACCAATCTGGAGAATTCCTATCGTTCGGCTTACAGAACACTCAATTACACCCTTACAAATCCGGAGCATATGATGCTGTCGTCCCGCCTGAGTACACTCAGTACCTGTTTTGGATACAAGGATTATCACGCAAATGTAACAGGAGCACCTCAGTCAGAACAGGATTTTCTCATATCCGATCCTCTGCGCTTTCAGTTAAAACAGGATTTTGAGCTGGAGCTTTGCGGAAAGGACGAAAAGCCGTCCGGCAAAAATCAGATCGTTTCAAAGGGTGCCGTCCTGTATCCCTATGCTACAGACGGAATCAGCTATCTGCTGTTTAAGGATGCAGATGGAACTCTTTTCTATGCAGAGATTGAGGTAAACCAATATCCTCAGCTTATAAATGGTGTTATTGCAGAGGATGTATTTGACGGTATAAGATATGCTGGATGAGTGGAATACTGATCAGCTTCCTGACGGAAGCTTGATGAGCCAAAGCGTTCTAAAAAAGTAAATCAAATAAAAAGCATCATTCACAGAGGCGGTATTTTTTGATACCCCTCTGTTTTTATGTCACAGGAAATTTCTATGACAGGAAAGCACTCCAAAGAAATCTCCCTGCGGAAAAGAAAAACACGCCCGTCTTTTATGCATATTACATATTATCTGCTATGAAAAACGAATAATTACACCATTATTAATAACGCATCAATAAAATAAAGCAATTTAAAACAAAATAATACACAAATCTTTGTTGTTTTATTTATGTATTTGATACAAAATAACGGTTAAAAATGTCGGAATAATGAATAAAAAGTAAAAAATAAAAAATTCACCCTTCCGGCAATAAAGAAAAGTAAAAAGATCCAAAACACAAAAAAGGCCCTCTTGTTATAATAAAGACAACAAAACAAGTGCAGAATGGCTGCAGAATTTTAAGGAGGAACGTGATTATGAAGTTGAAAAAAGGAGTAGCTCTTTTACTGGCGTCAGCAGCAATGGTATCCCTTGCAGGATGCGGAGGAAATTCTGGTGGAAGTGGAAGCAATGCTTCAAATGCAGCAGGTGGAAGCAGTGAGCTCCCGACTCTGCGTGTAGCAGCAATGCCAACCATTACCAGCCTTCCCACCTATTATATCCAGAAAAACGGACTGGATGAAAAAGCAGGATTTAAAATGGAAGTTACCATGTTTGATACTGGAGCTCCTATGAATGAGGCCCTGGCTGCAGACTTATGGGATGTAGGGCAGATGGGTGCAGCCGCAGTAACCGGTATGGCAAACTATGATGAGCTGATTATCGGTGAAGTTCTGGAATCTACTGATGGACAGGGCGTATTTGTTTCTCCGGACTGCCCTGTAGCACAGGACACTGGTTTTAATCCATCCATTCCCACTGTGCTTGGAAGCCCGGAATCCGTTTCAGGCATTACCATTTTAACTCCAGTAGGAACTGCTCAGCACTTTACCGTTTTAAAATGGCTGGAAAAGCTGGGAATGGAGCCGACAGATGTCAATATTGTAAACATGGACACCGTACAGGCTTATCAGGCACTGCAGGCCGGACAGGGCGATGCTGCTTCCTTGAATGTTCCTACCTTCTTTGATGCAAAAAACGACGGCATGGTACAGGTTGCAAACCTGGCCGATATGGGTACTCGTTATGTAGATATGATTGTAGGAAACAGAAAGTCACTGGATGGCAAATCTGATTTAATGCAGGGCTATATCAACTGTGCATTAGAGGCCTGTGAAGCCCTGGAAAAGGATCCGGACATGGCAGCAGATTTGCTGGTAGAATTTTTGCAGGATGCAGGTATGGAAACCAGCAAGGAAAACTGTGTAGCAGACCTGAATCGTGTAAACTGGCTGACCAAGGATGAGTGGAAGGGCCGCGAGCTTGGAAACTTCGCAAAGGAATTAGGCGAATTCTATGTAGAGCAAGGACAGCTGGAAGCAAGTGCAACCGAAAAATTCAACACCAATATAATTACTGATTTTGTAAAGGATTACCAGTAAACAATCCATTAAATCGTAACAGTTCAGCCTTGCATCTTCTTGCCCGCTTACAGCGGATAAGAAGCTTTAGGCGTCCGCCTTATGTGGATTCAGTCAGAAAAAGGCAACCTGCAAAGAATGGCCTGCGACAAGGTTTGCTGCAGGCCGTTTTCCTTAGAAATAGGCTTTATGTGTGGAAAGGTGTGAAAAGCGAATGAAGGAGTTATTTCAAAAATATAAGTTTCAGTTGATTTCCGTATGCTCATTTTTGTTTGTGCTTCTGGTCTGGCAGCTGGTTACTGATGTATTCCATCTGGTAAGCCCTGTTATGCTTCCAAGCCCGACAAAAATTTTAAATACGCTTTGGTATAAGCTGACTGGAGGTACAGTACCTGATGGTTCGTCACTGTTCGAAAACATCTGGTCCAGTCTGAAAATCGCCTTGGGCGGTTATGTAGTAGGCGTCTTAATCGGAGTTCCCTTGGGAATCGGAATGGCATGGAGCCGCCGCTTTGAGCTGTTTGCAAAGCCTCTGTTTGATATTATCCGTCCTGTTCCAGCACTTGCATGGATTCCTTTGATGATTTTATGGCTGGGTATCGGTTACGCATCTAAGGTCGGCATCATTTTCTTTGCTGCCTTTATCAGTGCGACCGTAAACTCTTATACCGGAATCCGCCGTACCAGTCAGGTCCACCTGTGGGTTGGAAAAACCTTTGGGGCAACCAATCGTCAGCTTTTGTTTAAGGTGGCAATCCCCACAGCTCTCCCTATGATTTTTACCGGTCTTCGTCTGGCTCTGGGCTCTGCATGGGTTGCACTGGTAGCCGCTGAAATGCTTGCAGCTACAAGCGGACTGGGATATATGATTCAGATGGCCCGTATGCTGGGACGCCCAGATGTCATTATCGTTGGTATGCTGACCATTGGATTTGTAGGACTGCTTTTAAATACCGTTCTGGAAAGACTGCAGAAACGTTTTGTAAGGAGGGGAAGACAGCATGATTGATTCTACAACAAATAGCCGTTTTTCAAATAAACAGTTGATTGTAATCTACACTATTATTTCTCTGGTATCTCTGCTTATTGTTTGGGAGCTGGCTGCCAGATTTACCGGCGCATCCATGTTTCTTCCTCCGGCAAGTCAGGTTCTTGCAGCGTTTTTCAGAAGCTTTGTAGAACCGATTGGTAAACGCACCATGCTGGCGCATGTAGGGGTCAGTCTGTACCGGGTGGCCGTTGCTTTTTTCTTTGCCACGATTGCAGGCATTGCCCTTGGTGTAGGAATGGGATATTCCAGAACCTTTGAAGCTATTTTTAAACCTATTTTTGAATTTATCCGTCCGATTCCGCCTCTGGCATGGATTCCCCTGTCCATCTTGTGGTTTGGGCTTGGCGATACCGGAAAATTCTTCATTATTTTTTTAGGATGCTTCTGTTTCATTACGGTAAACACCTATGACGGTGCAAAAAATGTGGATCCGGAATTAATCGGAGCAGCCCGTATGCTGGGAGCCAACGAACGCCAGGTATTCTTCGAAATTGTGCTTCCGTCCTCTGTTCCTTATATTTTCGCAGGTCTTCAGATTGCTGTAACCGCTGGATGGAGCGCAGTAGTAGGCGCAGAGATGATTCAGTCCAATGAAGGTGTTGGATGGATGATTGTACGTGGAATGAATACCGGAAATACGGTACAGATCATGGTTGGTATCGTCGCAATTGGTATCGTAGGCTTTATACTGGCGAATTTAACCAGTGCATTAGAAAGGAGACTGTGCGCATGGAACGAGCAGAAGGGAATGTAAAAACAGGAGCTGCCGTGCTGGAATGCCGGAATGTAGGACGCAGTTTTGAAAGCTATGATGGAAGCGGACGTAATGAGGTCCTCCGCGGAATGAATTTTGAAGTGCATGAAAATGAATTTCTGGTACTGTTTGGGGCCGGACAGTGCGGAAAAACAACTCTTCTGAATATTTTAGCCGGTCTGGATATGCCGACAGAGGGCGAAGTATATACCCGAGGAAAAAAAGTAACCGGACCTGCTCCTGAGCGGGGGGTTGTTTACCAGAAAACCTCTCTTTTCCCATGGATGACTGTCGAAGAAAACGTTGGCTTTGGACCAAAGGTACGCCATCTTCCAGCTGAAGAGAAAAATTCCAGAGTCAAGAAATATCTGGAATTAGTCGGACTTACTGGATTTGAAAAAAGTTATCCCAGTCAGCTTTCCGGTGGTATGCGCCAGCGTGTAGGAATTGCCCGGGCTTATGCCAATCAGCCGGATATTATGCTGATGGATGAGCCATTTGGTCATCTGGATGCCCAGACCCGTTATATGATGGAGGAAGAACTTCAGAGGATTTGGCAAAAGGAAAAACGAACTGTTGTATTTGTTACCAACAATATTGAAGAGGCGCTGTTCTTAGCAGACCGCATTATATTGCTGACAAACTGTCCGACCCATATTAAGAAGGAGTATGTCATCAATATGCCCCATCCTCGTGATTATGTGGATCCTGAATTTTTGCGTCTGCGCCAGTTAATTACCGATAATATGGATCTGACGCTGTAAGAGAGGAGAGAATACCATGCAGGATAATAAAATGCCAAAGGTACAGGTGCGAAATCTGACCAAAAAATTCGGAGATCTTCTTGTTTTAAATGATATTTCCTTTGATGTGCGTTCCGGAGAATTTTTATGCATTGTAGGTCCTACGGGATGCGGAAAAACAACGTTTTTAAATAGCCTGACAAAGCTCTACCAGCCTACGGCCGGCGAAATTTTACTGGACGGGGAGCCTGTAGATTTAAAGAAACATAACATCGCCTATATTTTCCAGGAATATTCTACTATGCCCTGGCTGACTGTAGAAGAAAACGTTGGTTTTGGTCTGGATATTAAGGGTGTGGAAAAAGAAAAGGCAAAAGCTCTTGTAAATGAATATCTGGACATTGTGGGATTGACCAAATACCGCAAATACTATCCAGATCAGCTGTCTGCCAGTATGCTTCAGCGTGTTGTAATTGCAAGAGCCTTCGCAACCCAGCCGGATTTACTGCTGATGGACGAGCCCTATGGCCAGCTGGATATCCAGCTTCGCTATCATCTGGAAGACGAGCTGATCAGCTTATGGCAGAGAACTGGTACCACCGTTCTTTTCATTACTCATAACATTGAAGAGGCTGTTTACATGGGCGAGCGGATCCTGGTGCTGACCAACAAGCCTACCAGCATTAAATGCGCTATTGACAACAATTTGCCTCGCCCAAGAGACATTGCCAGCCCGGATTTCGTAAAGCTTCGTAACGAAGTAACAGATCTGATTAAATGGTGGTAATGGAATAAAGCTTTACACCAGACAGACATACTGCTATAATCAGGAGGTGTTCCAATGAAAAAACAGCCAAATATTGTTTTTATTATTTCCGATGACCAGGGCTACTGGTCATTGGGCTGCAGCGGCAACAAGGAAATTATTTCTCCCAATATCGATCGCCTGGCCCAGGAGGGAATGCGCTTTGAAAATTTTTTCTGTACATCTCCCGTCTGTTCACCGGCCCGGGCAAGTCTTTTGACTGGAACGATTCCCTCTCAGCATGGTGTTCATGACTGGCTTCGAGATGATGATGAAAAACAGTCTGCCCTGGAGTATCTGGCAGGCCAGTATTCCTATACCAAAGCACTGGCAGAAAATGGATATTGCTGCGCTCTGTCCGGAAAATGGCATATGGGAGCAGCAGGAAAGGTACAGCAGGGATTTACCCATTGGTTCAGTCATAAATCCGGCGGCGGTCCTTATTACGGCGCTCCTATGTACAAGGATGGAGTTCTGTACCGGGAGGAGCGGTATGTGACTGAGGCCATTACAGAGGATGCCCTGGAATTTCTAGATACAAGAAGGGAGCAGGAACAGCCCTTTTATCTTCATGTGGCCTATACGGCTCCCCATGCTCCATGGCTGAACAATCATCCAAAGGAATATACGGATCTTTATAAGGACTGTCCTTTTGAGTCTGTTCCCCATCTTCCCAGACATCCGGACAGTATTTATCTGACAGACGAAGTGGCCAAGGATGAACGTGGCAATCTTATTGGCTATTTTGCAGCTGTAACTGCTATGGACGCTGGCATTGGAAAAATTATGGAAAAATTGGAAGATATGGGAATCGCAGAGGATACTCTGGTTGTATTTACGGCAGACAATGGATTCTCCTGCGGCCACCATGGCTTCTGGGGAAAAGGCAACGCCACCTTCCCCTTAAATATGTATGAGGAATCCGTAAAGGTTCCGTTTATTGTCCGTCATCCGGGACATATTCCGGCAGGAGCTGTTTGCGATGCGCTGGTTTCTGCATACGATTTTATGCCGACTCTCCTGGACTATCTGGATTTAAAAGCTTCCGATCATGGAAACCGCCCTGGCATGTCCTTTGCCCCGGCCTTAAGAGGCGAAGCTTTTAACCAGCATGAGGAAGTCGTGGTAATGGATGAATACGGCCCAAACCGTATGATTCGAGGCCGCCGTTTTAAATATGTAGCACGGTATCCCTATGGCCCTAATGAGCTCTATGATCTGAAAACGGATCCAGGAGAAACAAACAATCTCCTGATAAGCGGAGGCTTTGAAGAGCTGGAGCAGGAAATGCGTCTCCATCTGGAAACCTGGTTTTCCAAATACGTCAATCCGGAAATCGACGGAGCAAAGGAAGCGGTATTTGGTTCCGGGCAGACCGGACTGGCCGGTTTATGGGGAAAGGGAGTTTCTGGTCATAGCTGTGATGACTATATTAAAGAAAATCCAAATTTTGCACCATACCGAATGAAATAACATCTGGGAGTGAATACGATGAACAAATGGTTTGAAAAAATTGCTGTATGTACCAAGAAACTGCGTACTCAGCTTTTTGGAGCCTATTGCTTTGTATTCACTCTCTTTTTTATTGCTGTTTCCCTTCTTGTCAGCGGATCGATACGAGATCTGCTGATCAAACAGATTGGAAGCAACCGAATCGCTGTACTCAGACAGATAGGAGAGAGAGCCAACCTGATCAAAACCAGCAGTACAACGTTATCGAATTTGTATACCCATGAAATTATCAGCCATGACTTTCTGAACAAACCGCTCTCTGAAAGGGAACATAAAAAAGCCTGGGAGTACCTAGATTCTCAGAAAAAGATTTACGATGAAATTATTGGCCCAATTGGTCATGAGGTGGTCATTTGGGGAGAAAATGGCTTTTTTTACAATTCTGGAGAGATCGATACGGATACCTGGGTATACCAGCCCTGGTATAAAAATCTGCTGACAGCAATGTCTGAGGGCAGTGAAGGAGAGGTTCATTTTTCCCGTACCTTTTCTGCATATAAAAAAGGCGAACGTACATATCAGTTTGCAGCAGGACGGTTTTTAGGCAGCGGAGATGAGAAACATGTACTGTTGATTTTAATTGATGAAAAGCAGCTGGAGGATTTGTATGGATCTGTCCAGGAACAGGGCGGACAGGTTTATCTGTATGATCAAAATGGATTTATTGTCTCTCATTCCAATAAAAAAATGCTGGGAAAGCAGTTTATTGATGTGAATTATATGCAGAAGACCTATGGCACAGAAAATTCCAATATCATTCAAAAGCTGGGAAAGAGTTATGTGCTGTCTACCCACCTGGATCAGAAAACAGGGTGGACCATTGCAGAGGAAAGTCCAACCAAAATCATTCTAGGGGCATTAAACGATACTTACTGGATTATAGGGAGCATTCTGATAACTGGTTTGATTCTTGCGGTTGCTGTATCTGTTTATATTTCCAGACGTATTTCCACTCCTCTGACAGCTCTGAGCGATGCTATGGACAAGTTTGGCAGTCCGGATTTCACGCCGCCCTGTGTGGCAAGAGGAACTCAGGAGATTGACCATCTTCAGGAAAGCTTTAAACATATGGCTGATGAGATTACCAGCCTGATGGAACGGATTCAGGAGAGAGAGAAGCAGAAAAGAGCCCTGGAGGTCAACTTTCTCCGGGCACAGATCAATCCTCATTTTTTGTATAACACCCTGTTTTCTATTCGATGTGCAGTGGAGGCTGGAAAAAATGAACAGGCAGCCAAAATGCTCAGCGCATTTATTGATTTGCTCAGAAGCACTTTAGCTGTAAAAAATACAACCATTCCCTTAAGTGACGAGTTGGAGACAACACGAAAATATCTGGTAGTCCAGAAGCTGCGCTATGGAGAAAAAATTAATTACGAAATTGAGATGCCGAAGGACACAGAGGACTGCATGGTTCCGCCGCTGATTCTCCAGCCACTGGTAGAAAATGCCATTTTCCATGGATTAGAGGCCAAAAGCGAGGCAGGAACAGTCATCATTGAGTCAGCTTTTCAGGGTAATAACCTTCTTCTGACAATTACCGATGATGGGGCCGGGATGGATTCTGAAACCTTAGAAAAAGTACGTGCAAGCCTTCATCAGACAGTAATAAAAGACGCGCATTCTATTGGTATGTCTAACGTACACAACCGGATTCGTTTAAACTATGGTGAAGATTATGGAATGTCTATAGACAGCTTTCAGGGAATGGGAACTACCATAACCCTTTTGATGCCTGCCATAAAACAAAAGGAGGAGATACAATGAAAGTTCTAGTGGTAGATGACGAAGCAATGATTTGTGAGTGGCTGCAGTTCTGCATTTCTCAAAATCCGTCCTGCCAGCTGACTGGAGTAGCACACAATGGACAGGAAGCTCTGGAACTGTTTCATCGAGACGAACCAGACCTGATTTTAACAGATATTAAAATGCCGGTAATGGATGGACTGGAATTTCTTCATGCTTTAAAAGCTCTGGGAAGCAGGGCAAAGGTAGTGGTATTAACGGCCTTTTCCGATTTCAGCCTGGTTCGTCAGGCTCTGCGAGATGGAGCGTCTGAATATCTTTTAAAAACAGAAATGCAGAATGATCTGCTTCAGGAGCTGTTAAACCGGATTGCAGGGGAACTGCAACGAAAGAATCATCAGGAAGAGCCCGATGTGGCAAATGTAGCTCAGATACAATCCGTGATCAGCCATATCTTAAGACAGACCAGAGAGCTGAGAGAGGACGATCTGGAACGGCTTCGTCAGTGTGGAATTCGCTGGAGAAACAATGGCTTATTCGCCCTGGCTGTATGGAAGCAGGATAAGATGGCCTCAATCTCCTCGTAATCCAGCCCGAAAGAGGAGTCGGCGCAGATGCGCTCGATGAGGTCGTTTTTGCCGCCCTCCTCTTTCACGACCTTTGCCGCCTGCTGCGCATAAACACGGATCTTCTCGTGCAGTTCCTGGCGGTCGCCGCCTTTCTTGACGGCGCTCATCATGATGTTTTCGCTGGCCATGAAGGGCAGCTCCGCCATAATGCGGCTTCGGATGACCTTTGGGTATACCACCAGGCCGTCGCACACGTTGAGCATGATGTTCAGAATGGCGTCCACGGCCAAAAAGCCCTCGGCCACGGCCACGCGCTTGTTGGCGGAATCGTCCAGCGTGCGTTCAAACCACTGTGTGCCCGCGGTGAACGCGGGGTTCAGCACGTCGATCATCACGTAGCGGGCCAGCGCGCAGATGCGCTCGCACCGCATGGGATTGCGTTTGTAGGGCATGGCGGACGAACCGATCTGGTTTTTCTCAAACGGTTCCTCCATCTCCTTGAAATTGGCCAGCAGGCGCATGTCGTTGCCGAACTTCATGGCGCTCTGCGCAACGCCGGACAGCGCGGACAGCACATTGTAGTCCACTTTGCGGGAATACGTCTGGCCCGAAACGGGAACCACTTTTTCAAAACCCAGCGCGGCGGCGATGTCGGCCTCCACCGCCTTGATTTTTGCGTCGTCGCCCTCAAACAGCTCTACAAAGCTGGCCTGTGTGCCCGTGGTGCCCTTGCTGCCCAGCAGCGCAAGCCCCTTGATGCGCGTCTCGATTTCGGCGTAATCCATATACAGCTCGCCCAGCCACAGCGCGGCGCGCTTGCCCACGGTGGTGAGCTGCGCGGGCTGCAGATGTGTGTAGGCCAGCGCGGGCATGGCCTTGTATTCGTCCGCGAATTCTGCCAACAGGGCCATCACGTTCAGCAGCTTGCGGCGCACTACCTCCAGCCCCTCGCGCATGACAAGGATATCGGTATTGTCGCCCACATAGCAGCTGGTGGCCCCCAGATGGATGATGCCGGCGGCAGAGGGGGCCGCCTGTCCAAAGGCGTAGACATGGGCCATCACGTCGTGGCGCACCTCTTTCTCCCGCCGCCTGACACAGTCATAATCGATCTCGGTGATGTGGGCCTCCAACTCCTCTACCTGCCCCTGGGTAATGGGCAGGCCCAGTTCCATCTCCGCCCGTGCCAGGGAAACCCACAGCCGCCGCCAGGTCTGATAGCGGGTATCGGCGGAAAAAAGCTGGAGCATATAGGGGGAGGCGTAACGGGTAGACAGCGGGGATTCATATCGGTCAGTCATTTGTCGTCCTCCTTATACTCTGATGACGCTGTCCCGCTCCGGCCCCACCGAGATATAGGCGATAGGACAGCCGATGGCCCGCTCCACATGGCCCACATACTCCTGGGCCTGGCGGGGCAGATCCTCCCACCTACGGGCCGAGGAGATGTCCTGCTTCCAGCCCGGCAGATACTCGATCTCCGGCAGGGCTTTGCCCAGGGCCGTGGGGAAGGGAAAGCTCTCTGTAGGCTGGCCGTCCAGCCGGTAGCGGACGCACACAGGGATTCGGTCCAGATAGCTGAGTACATCCAGTTTGGTCAGTGCGATCTCTGTGGCCCCCTGGATTTCCACCCCGTACCGGGTGGCCACCAGGTCGATGGGACCTACGCGCCGGGGCCGGCCGGTCTTGGCGCCATACTCGCCGCCAGCCTCCCGGAGTTTGTCAGCCGCCTCACCGAACCACTCGCAGGTAAAGGGACCCTCACCCACGCAGGAGGAATAGGCCTTCACCACACCCACAATCCGGTCCAGCCGGGCAGTGGGGAGGCCGGAGCCCACGGGGGCGTAGGCTGCGATGGGGTTGGAGGAGGTGGTGTAGGGGTAGATACCGTAGTCCAAGTCCCGCAGGGAACCCAGTTGCGCCTCAAAGAGGATGCGCTTGCCCTCTGCCTGGGCCTGACGCAGATAGCGGGAGGTGTCGCAGACATAGGGCCTGATCTTGCCGCCGAAGTCTTGAATCCAAGCCTTAAGCTGATCCATGGTGTAGGGCTTGGCGCCGTAGACCCGCTCCAGCGTCAGGTTCTTCCACTCCAGAATGCCCGCCAGATGGTCCCAGAGCTTTTCCGGGTACAGCAGCTCGCCGGCCATGATGGTCTTCTTCTGGTACTTGTCCGAATAGAACGGGGCGATGCCCTGCTTGGTGGAGCCGTACTTCTTGTCCGCCAGGCGGGCCTCCTCCAGGGAGTCCAGGTCCCGGTGCCAGGGCAGCAGCAGGGACGCCCGGTCGCTGATTTTCAGGTTCTCCGGCGTGATGGCCACGCCCTGGTCCATGACGTCGGACATCTCAGTCCACAGGCTCTCGCAATCCAGAGCCACGCCGTTGCCCAGGATGTTCACCACACCCTTGCGGAAGATGCCGGAGGGCAGCAGGTGCAGGGCAAACTTGCCGAACTCGTTCACCACGGTATGGCCGGCGTTGCCGCCGCCCTGATAGCGGACCACCACGTCGTAGTCCGCGGTCACCAGGTCTACCATGCGGCCCTTGCCCTCGTCTCCCCAGTTGATTCCCACGATGGCACAATTTGACATATCCAAAAACCTCCCGGTTTTGATTTACAGACACTCCGGTCAGGTCGACCTTTTCTCCAAAGATGCCCAACCTTAGTTATTATATCGGCTGATTTTCCATAAGTAAAGCCTGAACTTGTAATAATAAGCATTATTTTTTCTGATAAGGTCGATCTTTCAATTCTGGAAATGCCTCATCCCCGGGGAGCGGCGGGGATCCCCACATAGGCCACAGTCTCGTTGGGCTGAATCAGTTGCCCGCCGGAGGCGAAAGTGTCGAACAGCGCCTCCAGCGCCGCCCGAAAGGCTTCGTAATCCGCGTCTCCCTCCCGCAGGGCATAGGAGCTGGAAAAGCACCGCCGGAGGAATTGGTCCCGGTCCAGCGTCAGGGGATTGGGGAACCGCCGCTTTTCATACGCCCCGCCGAAAAAATCCCGGATGCGGGGGTCGTCCTCCCCCATCCCGCCGGTGAATCCGTGAAAGCTCGGGCAGTGCTCCCGAAAGACCTGGGCCAAGGCCTGGTTCACCGGTGCAGACCCACGGACGTTCCAGACGAGAACGGCCCGCCCGCCGGGACGCAGGATCCGGCGGCACTCCCGCGCAAAGGCAGGACCGTCGAACCAGTGGAAGGCCTGGGCCGCTGCGACCATGTCCACGGACCGGTCCGGCAGCCCGGTATCATGGTCCGTTCCATTTGAGGAGGAGAACCGGGGATCGCCGCCCAGAAGCGCCTCCGCCGCCCCCCGCATATCCGGATTCGGCTCCACGCCGCAGACGCGGAAGCCCGCTGCCAGCAGCTGGGCGGAGAGCTTGCCGGTGCCGGATCCGATGTCCGCCGCTGTATAGCGCTCCGGCGGCGCGTACAGCTCTCCCAGCCAGTCCAGGAATTCCTGGGCATAAGAAGGTCTGGCGGCCTGATAGTCCTGGTGCCGGCCATTGAAGCGGTCAAAGGTGTTGCGCATCTGGATCCCCTCCCTGCAAATTCTCCGCTGATTGTACCATGGGAGCTGGCCGCCTGCAAGATGCGGGGCGCGGCGGAAAAGCCTTGGTTCTCCACTTCCAAAACGGGACAGGGTGTGGTATACTATCACCGGATTTTGAACAACCAGAGAGAAAAGGGGAAGATCGTATGCCGGCCATCGGTTTTGACAATCAGAAGTACCTCACCACCCAGTCCGAGCAGATCAAAAAGCGCATCGCCCAGTTCGGCGGCAAGCTGTATCTGGAGTTCGGCGGCAAGCTGTTCGACGACTACCACGCCTCCCGGGTGCTGCCGGGATTCGAGCCGGACAGCAAGATCCGGATGCTCCAGCAGCTGCAGGACGACGTGGAGATCCTCATTGCCATCAACGCCGCAGACATCGAGAAGAACAAGGTCCGGGGGGACCTGGGCATCACCTATGACGACGACGTGCTGCGGCTGATCGACATCTTCCGGGGCATGGGCTTCTATGTGGGCGGTGTGGTGATGAGCCGGTACAGCGGCCAGGGGGCGGCGGACGCCTTTTTGAAGCGGTTGACCACCCTGGGCATCCGGTGCTACCGCCACTACCCCATCGCGGGCTACCCCTCCGACGTGCAGCACATTGTCAGCGACGAGGGCCTTGGAAAGAATGAGTATGTGGAGACCACGCACCCGCTGGTGGTGGTGACGGCGCCGGGCCCCGGCAGCGGCAAGATGGCCACCTGCCTCTCCCAGCTCTACCACGACTACAAGCGGGGGATCAAGGCGGGCTACGCCAAGTTTGAGACCTTCCCCATCTGGAACCTGCCCCTCCAGCACCCGGTGAACCTGGCCTATGAGGCGGCCACCGCCGATCTGGGGGATGTGAACATGATCGACCCCTTCCACCTGGCCGCCTACGGCGAAACTACGGTGAACTACAACCGGGACGTGGAGATCTTCCCCGTCCTCTCCGCCATGTTTGAGAGGATCATGGGGGAGTGCCCCTACAAGTCTCCCACCGACATGGGGGTGAACATGGCGGGCAAGTGCATCGTGGACGACGAGGCGGTCTGTGCCGCAGCCCGGCAGGAGATCGTCCGCCGCTACTACACCGCCCTGTGCGACCGCCGGGTGGGTGCCGCTGGCGACGAGCTGGTGAACAAGCTGGAGCTGCTCATGCAGCAGGCCCATGTGGATCCCTCCATCCGGCCCGTGGTAGCCGCCGCCGCCCAGGTGGCCGAGGAGACCGGCAACCCTGCCGGAGCCATTGAGCTGCCCAGCGGCGAGGTGGTCACCGGCAAGACCACCGACCTGATGGGCGCCTCCTCCGCCACCCTGCTCAACGCCCTCAAGCGCCTGGCGGGCATTGACCACCAGCACCACCTCATCTCCCGGGAGGCCATCGAGCCCATCCAGGCCGTGAAGGTCAACCACCTGGGCTCCGTCAACCCCCGGCTCCACTCCGATGAGACGCTGATCGCCCTGGCCATCTCCGCCACCACCAACCCGCTGGCCAAGCGGGCGCTGGATCAGCTCTCCGCCCTGCGGGGGTGCGAGGCCCACTCCACCGTCATCCTCTCCCCGGTGGACAGCAGCACCTACAGCCGCCTGGGCCTGCGCCTCACCTGCGAGCCCCAGTATGAGACCAACAAGCTTTACCACAAGTAGGAAGAATGGTTGAGCGCTGGCACTTCCGCAGATCCGGAGTGTGCCCGTCATCGAAAAGAACGGATTTCTCACCAGCTTTTAAACTGGTGAGAAATCTGTTCCTTCTGCTTTCAGGGGAAAGGAGAGCAAAATGAGAATATACCGTCTGTTGGGGCTGCTCTCGGTACTTGCCGAGGTAGAGCATATAACGGTTCAGGAGTTGGCAGTACGGTTTGAGGTATCCAGGCGGACGATCCTCCGAGATATTGACACACTGAACGAGGCGGGGTTCCCTGTTGCCTCCCGGCCGGGGAGAGGGGGCGGAGTCTCCATCCTGAAGGGATACCGGCAAGACAAAAGACTGCTTTCCAGGGAGGATATCGCTAGCCTGTTTACCGCCCTGGATGGATTAAAGAGCCTTGTCGGAGATGGCTCGGTTTCGGCACTGCTGGCCAGACTGGTTCCGGTCCCAGAGACTGACGCACGCTCCCGCAGCCGCTATCTGCTTGACTACACCCCGTGGTTTACGGACAGCATTACCTGGAAAAAGCTCTCTGAGCTGCACCGCGCAATTTGTAGCCGCATGGTGTGCAAAATGGATTATGTGTCAAAAACAGGGCGCCGGACCCGGTTGGTAGAACCCCATAAGCTGGTGTTCAAACAGTCTGACTGGTATTTGTATGCGTTCTGTCGGGAGCGAAGCGCGTTCCGCCTGTTTAAGCTCAGGCGTATCGTCTCCTGCGTCCCCTATGGGGAGCGCTTTTCCACGCGCCAAATGGACGAAACAACATTTGAACAGCGGTTTGGAGGGGGTGGACTGTCTGCCGTGAAAAAGGACGGATATTACCAGATTGTCCTGGAATATGAGCGCCGGGACGCATTTACCCTGACAGAGAAAATAGATGCCTGCCTGTTGGATGCGCCTGGTGGGGGGAGTGACACCGGCCGGATCTGTTTTTATGCCCCCGAACTTTCCTTTGCACGGGAGCTTGTCATGGGGCTGCTGGGCAAGGTCAGGGTGGTCGCGCCACCTGAGCTCCGTGAGGAGCTCAGAGATGAGCTGAAAAAGATAAACGACTTTTACAAAAGGTGACAGCTAAGCTGTCACCTTTTTTGTGTTAAG
>ERZ832522.3483-NODE-3483-length-17212-cov-23.538439_pt1 | contig 17212 bp, 18 predicted proteins | sample MGYA00519951_ERZ832522 | MGnify/ENA primary metagenome ERZ832522 (study PRJEB31850, sample SAMEA3708728) | human gut metagenome | biome: human gut; feature: human-associated habitat; material: faeces | place: China | collected 2014 ... | reverse complement strand
ACGCTTGAAAAAGTCATTTCATCGGTCAGATTCCCCTTTTTAAACGGCGGCAAGGCCTCCGTGGCGGGTGCCTGCGTCGGTGCCGTCATGCTCGGCATGATCAATAACGCGCTCGTCATGTATGGTCTGGATGTCTATCAGCAGATGGTCGTCCGCGGCCTCATCATCCTCGCCGCCGTTGCCTTCACCGTCAACGCGGAGAAGGACGCCTGAGCGGGAGGAGCCTATGCTGGATATCATTGGAGTCGGCGATACGAACGTCGACGTGATGATCCGCGTTCCGCACATTGCCTCGCATGACGAAAAGGTGCGTGGGAAGCTGCTCGGGAATTTCCCCGGCGGGATCATCGGAAACTTCTGCTGCGCCGCAGCCGCCTTCGGAGCGAAGGCCGGTGCCGTCTGCAAGGTCGGGATGGACGGCTACGGCGAGCTGGCAAAAAGCGACCTGCAGCGCCGCGGCGTCGATGTCAGCCATATGGTCGTCGATCCCGCCTGTGAGACCTATTTCTGCATGGTCCTGCTGGACGACACCGGCGAAAAGGCGCTGACCATTGTGGAGACGTCCGGCTTTCTGCCGAAGCCGGAGGAGGTCGACCTTGCCTATCTGAAAACCGCAAAGCGCGTTCACATGACCTCTCTGGATATGACCCTTGCCGCCCATGTGGCACAGGCGCTGGACGGTACGCAGACGCTGCTGTCCATGGACATTGAGGCAACGGCGGGAACTGCGCCCGCCGCCGTGTGGGACAGCGTCCTGCAGCGCGTAGACACAGCCTTCCCGAATGAAGCCGGCCTGGCTGCTCTGACGGGCTGCACCAATCTGGAAGCAGGCGCGCAGCAGCTGCTGGCGCGCGGCGTGCAGACCGTTGTCGTCACCTGCGGAGAAAACGGAGCATGGGTCTTCCGCAAGGGATATTCCCACCACTGCCCGGCATTTTCCGTCCCGGTGCAGGACACGACCGGCGCGGGCGACTGCTTCAACGCAGTCTTCCTCTCCGGACTTGTGAAGGGCTGGACCATGGAGCGCTGCGCCCAGTATGCCTCTGCAGCAGCTGCCATCGCCATCGGCGCGGTCGGCTCGCGTACAAAGCTCCCGTCCCGCGCAGAAACGGAGCAGTTCATTCTGGAAAAGGGGGAAGCACTATGCAGCTGAGAGCCGGAATTTACCCCAGCCGTCATCCGGAGCAGACGGACGGCTGGCGCATCCTGTGCGAGCAGGAAAAGACCCCGCATTTTCTGACGACGGAAAGGCCGGACTGCCCGATCCTGCTGTGCGAGGGCGAAACGCCCGTCTGGCTTCCCGACTATCTGCAGGAGGGCGGCATCGCCGTGCTCTCCGGCATGCATCCGGAGGAGCTTCCCTTCCCCACGGACTATATCGGCACGGCGGCGCTGATCGCCATGGGCTGCCACCTCTGCCGCACCTGTCAGAGCGGCAGATGCGCCTGGGGCATTGCCACGCAGCGCCCGGAGCTGGTCAAGCGGCTGGACCCCGACGAGGGCACGGAACGCCTCATCAATCTGATGACGGCGTGGAAGCACGAGATCATGGAGATCATGGGCGGCATGGGGATCAATTCCATCGAGGCTTTGCGGGGCAACCGGCTGATGCTGCGGGCCGTGGGGCTGACGGAAAAGGAGCTGTCCATTCTGGGCGTGGCCCACGCCGGAGAGTAAGCGGCAAAAAAATCCCGATCCACCGGAAAAACAGCGGAGGTGTGATAGTTCATGGATATTCAAGCAAAGGGTCTGGATTACCGGGCCTTAAATGAGGCGATCCGGGCTGCCGGGCCGTCCTGCCGCATCACCGGCTGCCTTGGGCAGCGGTTTATCGGCGCGGGCATGAGCGGACGCCGGGTGGAGATCGACGGCATCCCCGGCAACGCGCTGGGCGCGTATCTGGGGGGCGGCTCCCTTACCGTTAACGGCAACGCGCAGGACGCCGTAGGCGATACGATGAACGGCGGCTCCATCGTGGTCCGCGGCAGCGTAGGCGACACGGCGGGCTACGCCATGCGGGGCGGCGAGATCTATGTCCAGGGCAACGCAGGCTATCGGGCAGGCATCCACATGAAGGCCTATCAGGACCAGCAGCCGGTGATCGTCATTGGCGGCCGGGCGGGGAGCTTTCTGGGGGAATATCAGGCAGGCGGCACGATCCTGGTGCTGGGGCTGCATACGGACGGAAAGCCCGCCGCCGGTTATTTCCCCTGCACGGGACAGCACGGCGGGCGAGTGATTTTCAGGGGCGATGTTTCCGCCATCCGTTTCCCGGATCAGGTGACGCCCCATCCCCCCACGAAGGAGGAGACCGCCCTTCTGCGGCCGCTGGTGGAGCGCTGGTGCGCCCTGTTCGGCGGCGACGCGGCAGCGCTGATGGGCGGGCCTTTCACCGTGGTGACGCCGGACAGCAAAAACCCGTACCGGCAGATGTACGCGGCCAATTGACATTTTTGATCATTTTTATGCGCAGATGCGCAGGAGGAGTAGAACATGCAGAAGTTAGAACAGATCTACGAGGGCAAAGCAAAAAAAGTATTCAAAACCGATGATCCCGAGCTGCTCATCGTGGATTACAAGGATGATGCCACCGCGTTCAACGGCCTGAAAAAAGGCACCATCCTCGGCAAGGGCGTCATCAACAACCAGATGACCAACCGCCTGATGGCCAAAATGGAAAAGGCCGGCATCCCCACCCATTTCGTCAAGGAGCTGAGCCAGCGGGAAACGCTGGTGAAGCGGGTCTCCATCGTCCCTCTGGAGGTCATTGTCCGCAATATCTCCGCCGGTTCCTTCGCCAAGCGCTACGGCGTGGAGGAGGGCATCGTGTTCGATCAGCCCACCATCGAGTTTTCCTATAAGAATGACGCGCTGGGCGATCCTCTGCTGAACACCTATCACGCGCTGGCATTGAAATTGGCCACGGCAGAGGAGATCGAGACCATCAAGAACGATGCCTTCGCTGTCAACGAGGTGCTGAAAGCGTTCTGGGCCGAGTGCGGCGTGACGCTGGTGGACTTCAAGCTGGAATTCGGCAAGGTGGCCGACGGGTCCATCGTGCTGGCTGACGAGATCAGCCCCGACACCTGCCGCCTGTGGGACGCCAAGACCCATGAAAAGCTGGATAAGGACCGTTTCCGCCGGGATCTGGGCGGCGTGGAGGACGCCTACGCCGAGATCATGAAGCGCCTGCTGGATCACGATGCCCAGTAAATCTATGGCGTGCACGGATCTTGATAAGGCGGCTCCGGCTGCCGGCGATGACCGCCACCTCCACGAGGAATGCGGCGTATTCGGCGTTTACTCCAATGTCACCGCCGATGTGGCCTCGTTAGCCTATTACGCTCTGTACGCCCTTCAGCACCGCGGGCAGGAAAGCGCCGGTATCGTTGTCAACGATGACGGCCTGTTCCGCTCCTGGCGGGACGTGGGGCTGGTCAGCGATGTGTTTCCCAAGGAGCGGCTCCGCTCTCTGGGGCTTGGCAACATCGCCGTCGGCCATGTGCGCTACGGTACCACCGGTTCGGACAACAAGCGCAACGTCCAGCCCATTCTGGTCAACCACTATAAGGGCCGCATGGCGCTGGCCCACAATGGCAACCTGACCAACTCCCAGGAGCTGCGTCTCCAGCTGGAAAGTCAGGGGTCGATCTTCCATACTACCACCGATTCCGAGGTCATCGCCTACATCATTGTGCAGGAGCGGCTGAAGCACAGCTCCATCGAGGAGGCGGTTTCCGCCGCCATGGACCGTCTGGTGGGGGCGTATTCTCTGGTCATTTCGTCCCCCAGCAAGCTGATCGCCGTCCGGGACCCTCACGGCTTCCGTCCCCTGTGCATGGGGAGGCTGAAGGACGGCAGCGTGGTGTTCGCCTCTGAAAGCTGCGGACTGGACGCCGTGGGCGCCAGCTTTGAGCGGGATATTCTGCCCGGAGAGATCGTGGTGGCGGACAAAAACGGCGTCAAGTCCGACAGATCCCACTGCGGCATCGCGCCCCGGAGACTGTGCGTTTTTGAGTTCATCTACTTTGCCCGCCCCGACTCCGTGATCGACGGCAGCAGCGTTCATGTGGCCCGTCAGCGGGCCGGCGCGTTCCTCGCGCTGGAGCATCCCGTGCAGGCGGACATCGTCATCGGCGTGCCGGACTCCGGTCTGGACGCCGCCATGGGCTACGCCCGGCAGTCCGGGATCCCCTACGGCATGGGCTTTATCAAGAACAAATACATCGGCCGCACCTTCATTTCTCCCACGCAGGATATGCGGGAAAATGAGGTCAATATCAAGCTGAACCCCATCCGCTCCGTGGTGGAGGGCAAGCGCGTGGTGCTGATCGATGACTCCATTGTCCGCGGCACCACCTGCCGCCGCACCATCGACCTGCTGCGCAAGGCCGGCGCGAAGGAGATCCACATGCGGGTCAGCGCACCGCCCTTTGTGTCCGAATGCTACTACGGCACGGATATTGACGACAAAAACAAGCTCATCGCCAACCACCACACGATTGCGGAGATCGCTGAAATCATCGGTGTGGATTCTCTCGGCTATCTCAGCCTCAGTGACGTGGTGAAGCTGGCCGACCACACGGAGAGCGGCTTCTGCACCGCCTGCTTCGGCGGCGGCTATCCCACCCCCATCCCGCAGGATTCCAACAAGGACCGCTTTGAATGTAAAATCAGCGAGCGGGAGAAGCAGGAATCTGTGTGATTGCGCCGGACGGGGCTTTTTCTCGTGGCGGGGCAGGGGGGATCTCCCATGCCGCTTCCCTCAGTCTGCTGTTTCTCTCCCCAAATGAAAGGATGACCCCCGGAGCAACAGGTCGATCAAGACCGGTTGCTCCGGGGGTTTTCTGACTTTTTCTGACGGAAACGGTCCGCCTTGCCGGGTCAGCCGACCTGCTCCAGCTCCATCACCGCGTCGATCAGCATTTGCTGGGCGACGGGGTAGGGCCAGACCCGGACGTCGATGCCCGCCAGCGCCTTTTCCGTAACGGCGGGCAGGTCCTCCGGTCTGGCGTGGATGTCCGCCAGATGGGTGGGCAGGCCGATGGAGCGGTTGAAGGCCAGCAGCCGGTCCCGCTCCGCGTATTGCTTGTCGGCGGTGAGCATGACCAGGATACCGTAGGAGACCACCTCGCCGTGGAGATGGTGGTATTCCTCCGTGGTGGGCAGGATCGTGAAGCCGTTGTACATGGCGTGGGCCATGCCGGTGGTGTAGTCCACCTGAACGAAGTTGGAGACATAGCCGGTGGAGATGATGATGGCCTCGATGATCTCCGTCAGCTCCGGGGTGACCTTGTGGGCCTCGCAGTCCGCCATGGCCTGCTTGCCCCAGCGGAGGATGGGGGCGGCGCACATGGAGCTGAGGGCAATGCCCATAGCGTCGGAGTGGGCGGGCACATCGTTGCGGGAGGAGATGGTGCACTCATAGTGCTTGGCCATGGTGTCTCCCATGCCGGCCCACAGGTAGCGGGCCGGGGCGTTGGCGATGATCTCCGTGTTGATGAAAATGTGGTTGGGCGGGATCTTGGAGAAGGAGTATTCCCGCAGGCTGCCGTCAGGATGGTACACGATGCCCAAACTGGTGCAGGAGGCGCAGGTGGAGGCGATGGTGGGGAAGGTGAAGAAGGGCCGGTTGGTCTCGTGGGCCAGCACCTTGCAGGTGTCGATGGCCTTGCCGCCGCCCACCGCGAAGATCATGTCGGCGTCCGCCACCTGAGGCCGGAGCATATCCATGTTTTCGCGGGAGGCCTCGCCGCCGTACCAGAAGGTGCCGGTGATCTCAATGCCGGAGCCTTCCACCGCCTTGCGGATCTGAGGCTCCGCGGCGGTCAGCGCCTTCCTGCCGCCGATGATGGCGGCCTTTTTGCCATAGGCAGAGCAGATGTTGACAATATCGTCATAGGCGTCAGGGCCTACGGTATATCCCGGAAAAAGAGCTTTTTGCATAATAAACACCTCTTAAAAAACGCTTGGTTGATGAGACGGGCTCAGTCGGCGGTCACCGGATTGGCACGGACGCTGCTGCGAACGGCGGGAGCGGCTTCCTCCTCGGCGTTGGCATTGGCGAAGGCGTGCTCCTTGCAGTATTTACGGTTCTTGTATACGCCAACGGTCAGGAAGGGGACCACCACAACGGCGATGCCCAGATAGCCGCAGTAGCCGTAGCCGTACTTGATGATGTTGGTGAGGCCGGCCATGGAGATGGTCATGGAGAGGACGATGATGAACGCGGAAACAATGGCGCTGCGGACCGGGGCGGACTGGATGCCGCTGAACACGGGGAGCTTTTCAAACCGGGCCACGAAGCCGAAGATGGTGGTCACGCCGGTGGAGATGAGGCAGAGGAGCAGGCAGGTGCCGTAAACGGCCACCATAGCGGGGATGCCGATGATCTTGCAGACGGTGAGGGTGGGGATGGTGGAGCCGCCCTCCACGGCGGTGTAAACGCTCTGCCAGCTCATGAGCATGAACACGGAGAGGACCAGAGCGACGGCGTTCATCACAAAGGAGATCCACATGGCCTTGGCGCAGCCAGCCTTGTTCTTCATGGTGGTGCCGCAGGCGATCATGGTGGGGAGGGTCACGCACTGGAAACCGGCGTAGGTAAAGGCGTTAAGGATGGCCTTGGGCATATTCATGAAGCCGGTGGTCTCAAAGTCGGCGGCGAGGACGGAGAAGATGCTGCTGTCGCTCTTGAAGATGCCGATGACATAGATGCTGATGGCGGTGACCAGAATGGCCATGCCCATGTATGTGGAGGCGGCCCGGACGATGCCTGCGCCGAAGATGGTGAGCATCAGGACGATGACGCCGACAATGGCAACGCCAATGTAGTAGTTGATGGTGAAGTAATTGTTCAGAGCGGAGGCTGCGCCGGAGATGGCGGCGGCGACGGCCATCAGCACCATGATGTAGAAGAATACCTCGAAGGCCCATTCGATCTTGTCAAAGGGATGGTACAGCGTTTCAAAAAGCTGCTTGTAGCTCGTCAGGCCACGGGAGTTGTACATGATCATGGCCTCCCGCATGGTAAGGGTCAGAAGCAGCATGGCCACTACGGCGGAGATGATGCCGGTCCAGCCCAGACCCACGTAATAGGTGTTGGCCTGGTTGCCGGTGGCGAATCCGCCGCCTGCGTGAGCGGAGAACAGGACCGCGCCCACGGAAAAAGCGGCAAAGAAGGGCGTCTTGGGGACTTTGGTGTTGGTTTTCATGATTTCTTCCTCCTGCAAATGTTGTCCGATGGTTGGCAGGAAAAACAAAAAACCTTTCGTCGCTCCTGCCGGTTGGCAGAAGAGACGAAAGGTAGAAAACCCTCCGCGGTACCACTCTTCTTTGTTCCCTGTATTGGAAACACACTCAACGGGATACCATCATATCCCTGCTACTGTAACGGGAGCTCCCGTCTGCATCTACTCCATTTCGACGCAGCCGCTGTACAGCCAGTTCGGCAGCTTGATCGCGCTGTGCCTCGCACCAACCGGCACTTCTCTGAGAGGATCGCCCTGCTTACTACTCTGTGTCATTGCGTTTTGTTGGTTGCATCATAGCAAGGTGAAAACCAAATGTCAACAGCTTTTTTGCCAGCAGTTCATCTTTTGTAAAAGTTGCAGCAGAAAAAAGAGCGGGAGGTTTTTCAATTTCGTGCAAAAATAAATACGTGGAAAATGCGCCGTCCTGCCCCAGTCGGATCGAGCGTTCGGATATGCAAAAAAATCGAGATCTCGGACGGCGGGATCTGCACTTTTTTTGCGCAGATGCGATATAGGGAGACTGTCGATAAAGTGGTAAATTCTCCGCGACGGTAAGGAAGGGTGTGCGCGGGAAACCCAAGAAGGGTGTCCTGCGCCATTGAAATCCTAAGTTTTCAGAACTTTTATAAAGTTCTGAAAACTTGCTCAGCGAGGCGAAAAGACTTTTTCGACACGCTGAGGGGCCGGCGGTTCAGAACCGCCGGCCCTTGCGGGAATCAGTTTTTGCAGCGTCTGTTGGAGACAACTCTGGCGGGTATGGAGATAGGCGCTGTGCGAAATACCATTACACGATTGGCAGAATGACCTGAGTGATGAACTTTGCGGGGTCCTTATGCTGGGGCGGCCCCTCCAGATAGGTATGGCGCAGGATACCCTGCGGCGTCAGGCCGTGTGCCTTGGCATAGTCCAGAAGCTGGCGGCCCACGGCGGGGAGCTCCTCATACGCACCGTGGTGATAGATGCAGATGGCCCGCATAGGCGCTGCGGTCTCCACATATTCTCCCTCACTGCCCGGGGGAACGGCCACGCAGAAGGACACCTCGGCCGGGCGGTCGATAGGGAACTGGATGAAGTACATCCGCCGGGTGATATCCGTACCGTGGGCCCGCATGGCCTCCAGAGCCGTGTTGCGGAGCAGAACGGTCTTGTCCGCCACGTTATTGCTGCGGTAGGTGCGGCGGTATATGAGCTGCTGCGGCAGCTCCGGCTCCTTGACCTGAGCGGAGGATACCTTGGCCCGCTCGTACAGCTTTTCAATGTTGAGATTCAGCTGGTCCCGCATTTCCTCCATCCGGCGAATGAGCGGCATCAGATCCGTGGAATCGTTGTAGTAGTCCCGGATCTCATCCAGCGTCAGTCCCAGATTCTGCAGACTGCGGATGCTTCGCAGCTTGGTAAAGGTATCGATGGTGTAGTAGCGGTTGTTGGTGGCGTCATCCCGCTTATCCGGCTCGATCAGCCCCCGTTCTTCATAGTGGAGGATGATGCGGCGGGTCACGCCCAATGCCCTGGCGATCTCGCCAATGGAAAACAGCTTGTCATCGCATTTCATAAAAAACCTCGGAGTCAAAAAGAGTCCTCCTGCTGTATATCGGTGTATGGTGTACGGTTTTATGATACAAAAAATGAGGAAAAATGCAAGAAAAAAGTTTGACTGCCGGGGGAAGCTGCCGCGATTTTCTCCGCTCGCACCGGAGGCGGCAGTGCGCGAAAAGGCGAGATCAAAACCTCTTAAATATAGCCTCTTCGTTTCAACAAAAACTATGCGCAGGGCGGCTGCCCTGCACATAGTCTGCAATTGCGTGCCCAGAAGCCCCTCACAGCGCTTCAAAATGATACCGTGGCTTGCCAAGGCTCTTTTTGCCGTACTCGATGGCCTCCGCGGGGCAGTAGCAGATGCAGGCCATACAGTGGGTACAGTCCTGCCCCCAGACGGGCTTCCCGGTTTGCAGGGTGATGTTGTTGGTGGGGCAGCGCCGGACGCACTGTCCGCAGCCGGTGCAGGTTTCCCCGGCGGTGAAGGCGGTTGCCTTCACGAAACAGGAATAGAAGATGGGATTCACCGGCCCGCTCATGAAGCGGTCATAGAACTTCCTCCGGGACGGGGGAAAGGCCCGGTTTTCCCGGACGGCGGCGATCGCGCCGTCTATGTCCGGCTCCGCTCTGGCCACGATCTGCCGGGCTTTCTCCGCCTGAGGGGCATTGAACATGGCGATGTAGTTCTCCGGCATGACGATCTGTGCCGTGCCCATGCAGGCAAGATCTTTTTCCTGACAGAGACGGCGGTTGTACCGGTCGGCATCGCCGATCTCGCTGCCGCAGGTCATGACGAACCACGCCCGCTTCGCTCCGGTCAGCTCCGTGTGCAGCAGCCAGTCCTCCACGATGCGGGGGATCCGCCAGGCGTAGGTGGGCGTGACGATCACCAGCCGCTCCCCAGTCTCCACCGGGGCGGTGCCCCCGGCCTTGATGCGGTCATTCAGGCACAGCAGCGGCTCGTCCAGTGCGGCGGCGATGCGCCGGGCCGCATGACCGCTGTTCCCGGTGCCGGAAAAGTAAAGAATCATATCAAAATCCCCTCGCAGTGGTCGATCTCGTGCTGGATGATCTCCGCCGTCCAGCCGGTGAAGGTTTTCAGCCGGGTCTGGAATTTTTCGTTCTGCCACTGGACCTTGACGGTCTGAAAGCGTTTCGTTTTCCGGACGCCGGTGAGGGAGAGACAGCCCTCCTGGGCCTCATACGGCCCGGACTGCTTCACGATGACGGGGTTGAACATCACCATGTACGTCCCCTCGTTGTCGAAGGCGATGATGCGCTTGTTCACGCCGATCATATTGGCCGCCATGCCCACGCAGCCGTCCTTATGGGCGGTCAGGGTGTCCAGCAGGTCCTGGGCCGTGGCCAGATCGTCCGCCGTGGCGGGGGCGGCCTTCTGGGCGAGAAACGTCTCATCCCTGCAGATCTCACGAATCATACTGTGTTCCTCCCGGAAGCTTTTTCTGTATTGTATCAGCCAAAGGAAAAACGCGCAAGTGCTCTCACTTGCGCGTTCTTTGCGTGGGAATCAGTCACACATGCCGTTGTGGATCACCTTGCCGATGTTCCACAGGTAGGCAGCCTGACGGGCGGCCTCCAGCCGCTCCTCCGGCGTCTTGTAGCTGACGTGGGCGGTCTCCGTGCCGCAGTTCAGGCAGCACGCATACATGCACCAGCCCTGCTCGTCCTCAATATAACCGGCGCCGCGGCATACGGGGCAGTCCTCCAATTCGATCTCGTTGATGGGATCCATGGTCATCTCTCCTTCGTTTTGTTTTTTCAACGGGAATAGTATACCACGGTTCCATCGGTATGGCAATGAAAATCGACGGGACTTTGCCGCGGAGGTGACTTCCGGTCAGCACTCCCGCTGTTTTTCTGCTTTTTCGGACAGCTTATAGGAAATTTTCTATATTTACCCGGTAGGGTACTTGCATATTCCGGGCGGGGGGAGTATACTATAGATATCTATCGGCCCTGCAGCGGTAGCGGGGCATATACTTTATACTTGTGGGAGGATACAGTATGAAACGCAAATTTCTATCAATTTTGCTGACGCTGGCAATGGCCTTGACGCTGCTGCCGACAGCGGCAATGGCGGAAGGAGCGAGTTATGATTGCGAAGGAGGCACTGACTGTCATCATAAGGTAGCCAAGATCAATGATGATCCCCGTTATGATGACGTAGTTGCACATTTTGACACTCTGGAAGAGGCTATCCGGCTTGGGCAGATGGAAACCCCTCCCACGTTTAAACTGTTGGATGATCTGACAGAAGATGTGGTGGTTCCCGCCGGAAAAGACATTTATCTGGATCTAAACGGCCGCAAACTTACCAATGCCAGCGGCCACACCATTACGGTTGAAAAAGGTGGCAAGTTGAATATCAGCGACAGTGTTGGCACTGGTGTTGTGGACAACACCAGCCACGGAAAGGGCGCAATCGTCAACTCCGGCGAGGTTACCTTGAATGGCGGCACCTTTAAGCGTTCTGCCGAAAAGGGTACCTATTCCCCCTATGACAACGGCGGAAACAGTTGGTACACCATTGCCAACTACGGTACCATGGAAATTAACACTGGCGTTACCGTTGAAAACGCTGGCGGTTATTCCAGCATGATCCGCAATGGCGGCGATGCAACTGCCGATTGCGATTTGACGATCAGGGGCGGCAATTTTGCCGGCGGTATCAACACGGTCAAGAATGATTCCTTTGGTGTACTGACCATCAATGGCGGTAATTTCTCCAATACTGCCCAGTATGTCATTATGAACTGGAACAAGGCTGAAATCACTGCTGGCACGTTCCAGACTCTGGATACCGCTTCCGCGGTACTGTTCACCTCTTCTTATGGTGCCGATGCCAATACCATCGGCAAGCTGAGCATTTCTGGCGGCGAATTTAAGCACGCCAGCGATACCCAGGAAATGATTGTGGATCGTTACGATGCATCCAACAGTGGTACCGCAGCGGTAACCGGCGGTAGATTTGATGCCGATATTTCCAAGTACATCCCCTCTGATTATGTGCAGTCTGCCGATGGCACTGTGGAGAAATTGGGCGAAACCAACGCAGTTGCCAAGGTCGGCGATACCTATTACAAGACCCTCACCGATGCTGTCAAGGCAGCTGATAATGCTACCGTCACCTTGCTGAAGGATGTGACCGAGGATGTCACGATTCCCGCGGGCAAGACCATCACGCTTGATCTGAACAGTAAGACCTTGACCAACGTGAAGGATCACACCATTCTGAACAATGGTAACTTGACCATCACGGGAACGGGCAAGGTTGATAATATTTCTCATGCTAAAGGTGCGCTGTACAATAAGGGAACTGTTGTCGTAAATGGCGGTACCTTTGATCGTTCTAAGGAAAACGGCAAGAACAAAGGCGAGAGTGGCCAAAACTCTTGGTACACCATCAAGAACGTTGGCACCATGACTATCAATGATGGCGCAATTGTGCAAACTGCTGGGAACAATGCCTCTCTTGGTAAATTCTCCAGCCTTGTTTCTAATGGATACTTTAACGCCGGTGACTACACCAATAATAAGGGACTTGACCAGCCTATCCTGACGATTGATGGCGGTACGTTCCGCGGCGGTCTGAATACGATCAAGAACGATGACCGCGCAAAGTTAACGATCAATGGCGGTACGTTCAGCAACTATTATCAGGCCGTTGTTCAGAATCACAATATTGCAGAAATCACAGGCGGTACCTTTACTGCTGCAAGCGATGCTGACAACGAAACATACGGCATTTACAACTGTGGTTGTGCTGCTGAGATTGATCTTGGTACTCTTACCGTGTCCGGTGGTACGTTCACCGGTGCCACATACGCTGTTGCCGAAGTCAGCAGCCAAAATGCGGCTGTGAACATTTCCGGCGGTCAGTTTGCCGGAACAAAGGCGGCAATTGTTAAGAGCAGTACTTCTAATGCAACCATCACCATCACTGGCGGTCTGTTCTCCTCCAATCCCAACGCTTATGTCCCTGACACTCACCATGTTGAGGACTCCGGTAATGGCAGCTACCCCTTCGCTGTGAAGGAGGGTGCCAAGTCCGACGCTACGATCATCGTTACGGCTGCGACCAATGCGGCTGTGAGCGAAACCATCAAGACCGAAGATAAGGCTGAGATCAACAAAGTTATCAATAATGCCGATGTTGACGGCGTGGCCACTGCGATCCGCGATGACAAAAAGGCCGCTATCGCCAAGGCTGCCGGTGTGACGGACGCTGAACTTGCCGGTAAGAACGTGATCGAGACCGAGATCACCGTCAAGGTTGAGGCTAAGGCTGCTGACCTTGCTAACGGCAAGCTGACCTTTGAGGCATCTCCCGTTGCCACCGTCAAGGTCAATGGCACTGCAACGGATACGACGGTTCCCGTCACCAACGATATGCTGAACGGCAAGCCCATCACCGTCAAGCTGCCTCTGCCTACCGTTGACGGTAAGCTCTTCACTCCCAATCAGATCCTCCACAAGTTTACCGGCGGCGGCTATGAGTATTTCATCAACGAATCCGTGGGCAGCAAGCGCGGCGCTGGCAGCTTTAAGATCGAGGGCGACTGCGCTGTGTTCACCATCTATGGCTTCAGCACCTTTGAGCTGTCCGGTACGGTCACCTATGTGGAGCCCAGCTCCGGCGGCGGTTCCAGCTCCTCCTCCAGACGCTATGACGTCTCCGCACCCTCTGTCAAGCACGGCGATGTGACCGTCAGCCCCAAGAGCGCCTCCAAGGGCGATACCGTGACCATCACCGTCAAGCCCGACAGCGGCTATGAGCTGGACACCCTGACCGTGAAGGACGCCAGCGGCAGCAAGATCAAGGTGAAGGACAAGGGCGACGGTAAGTTTACCTTTACCATGCCCGCCTCCAAGGTGACGGTTTCCGCGGAATTCGCTGAGATCGAGACGCTGGACTTTGCGGACGTTTCCACCGACGCCTACTACTATGAGGCTGTGAAGTGGGCCGCCAAGAAGGGCATCACCGGCGGTACCGGCGACGGCACCTTCAACCCCAACGGCTCCTGCACCCGCGCCCACATCGTCACCTTCCTGTGGCGCGCCGCCGGCTCTCCCGAGCCTAAGAGCACGGTGAGCTTCGCGGATGTTCCCGCAGGCAGCTACTACGCCAAGGCTGTGGCCTGGGCTGTGGAGAATGGCATCACGCTGGGTACCGGCGACGGCACCTTCAGCCCCAACGCCACCTGCACCCGCGCTCAGAGCGTGACGTTCCTGTACCGCGCCATGGGCACCGCGCCCACCACGGTGAACGGCTTCACCGACGTGACGGCTGATGCTTTCTATGCTGACGCAGTGGCCTGGGCCGTGGAGAGCGGCGTGACCAACGGTACGTCCGCTTCCACCTTCAGCCCCAACAACGGCTGCACCCGCGCCCAGATCGTGACCTTCCTGTATCGCACCATGAAGTAACTTCATACGCAAGCAGCGGGAAACCTTATTCGAGGTTTCCCGCTGTTTTTTTGCTGCCCGGCCGGGGCACGGTTTACAGGGACCGACTCATCCGACTTTTGCAAAATGGTAACCGTCAAAGCTAACGGCGTATAGACTCCTATGGGATAATAGTGGTGGGATGTTGCGCAACGTTCCGCTACTATTAACGTTGGGGGGAATATGCCGTGACATCCACAAAGCTAAAGCATCAGGTACGGCTGCGGGAATGGGCGGGAGCCATTCGGGATTGCAGAAGCAACGGATTGTCAGTCAGGCAGTGGTGCAGGGAGAGAGGGACCACACCAACTACATACTATCGCTGGGAACGTGAGCTATTGTCTGTTGCCAGTACAGCGAAGGCACTGTCTGAAACGCCTGCGGCTGCATTTGCAGAATTACCAGTACCGAAACAGGTGTGCTGCAACACAACGGAACGTTCCGCTACGCTGCGCGTCGGCAAAGAATGATTACCTACTGTCAAGAGATGGTAAGTAAAAGACGTTCAATGCGGAAATGAAGAAACCGGAATTGGCCTTCAAGTGTTTTATCCGCTTTTTGCTGGCGCGGGCGGCGATGACCTGGGGCGTGGAACTGATGGCAGGAGCCTTTCGAGTATATCAATTCTATCGACAAGGGCGCATGGGGCGTGTTATAATCATGAAAAACGCGGCGAAGGGAGGCGGCGGAATGACGACAGACGAAGCATTATACCGCCGCTACCTCAGCGGAGACGAGGATGCCCTGGGCACGCTTATGGAGCGTTACGGCACCAAGCTGACCCTCTATCTGGACGGCTACCTCTGCGACCTTCACGAGGCGGAGGACCTGATGATCGAAGCCTTTGCCTATCTCATCGCCAAAAGGCCGGCCATCCGGGACGGCGGCTTTCGCGCCTACCTCTACCAGTCGGCGCGGCACATGGCCCTGCGGCTGCTGCACAAAAAGCGGGCGGGAAATTGCTTTTCACTGGACGCGCTGACGGAGGAACCGGAGGCACGGGAACTGGTGGAGGAAACCGTGCAATCGGCAGAACGGGCGCGGCTCCTGCGGACCTGCATGACGGAACTGCACGAGGACTACCGGGAGGCGCTGTTCCTCGTCTATTTCGAGGGACTGAGCCACGCGGAGACCGCCGCCGTCATGGGTAAGCGGGAAAAGCAGGTGGCGGACCTCATTTACCGTGGAAAAATCGCGCTGCGAAAGCGGCTGGAACAGGAGGGAATCACGGATGCGTACAACGGCTGAACGGCTGGCCGAGGCCAAGCGGCGGGCGAGGGAACTGGAGCGGGAGCGGCAGCGCCGCCGGGCCCGTGGGATCTTTTGCGCCGGTACAGCGGCCTGTTTCGTCATGATCGTCTCCCTCGCGCTGGTCATGCCCGGCATCACGGAGGGATTTTCCGACACGGCGCTGGGCGTCGGCATGGCCGCCGGCGTTTTCAGCGGCCGGAGCCTTGGCTATCTCGTGGTGGGCCTGCTGGCCTTCGCGTTAGGCGTGTGCGTGACGGTGCTGTGCGTCCGCCTGCGGGGGCATGAGGAGGATTCGGCGGACGAGGAGCGGTACGATGATTGAGTTTTGGGACTATCTCTCGCAGTTTCTCGCCGTGACGGCGGGCTTCTGCGCCGCTTTGCGGGCGTATCTCAAAAGCCGCGAACAGCCGTGGTTTCTGCTGACCTGTTTCTACGGGACCTTCGCTCTGGGTACCCTCTACTGGACGCTGCACCTGCTGCTGCGGCAGGAGACCCCGCAGGTTTTTTACGTCTCCGACCTTGCGTGGCTGGCCAGCTATGTCTTTTTGCTCGCCCTGACGCTGACGCTGCTCGACGCGGGGGAGCGGCAGTCCCGGACGGGGCTGTGCTGGCTGGCACCGGTGTTCTGCCTGCCGCAGTTCTTGCTGTACGTCACCCGCGGCGATTTGCTTCTCAACGTCCTCATGTGCGGCTTGACGATGATGCTGGCGTGGTGTGCGGTGCGGGGCCTCGTCTGGGCGAAAAAGACGGGAAACGGGCGGCTGCGCCGGTTTCACGGAACGGTGCTGGCCTTCACAGCGCTGGAGTACGCCCTGTGGACGGCCTCCTGCTTCTGGGTGAGCGACACCCTGACCAATCCCTACTTCTGGTTCGATTTCCTGCTGACCCTCGTTTTGCTTTTGTTTCTGCCCGCAGTGCGAAAGGCGGTGGAGGCGTGACCTATATCGAAAATGTATTCGTCTGCATGGCGGCCCCGCTGGTGGTGGCGCTGCTGTCTTTAAAACGGGGGCAGCGCGCCGCAGTGGTGTTCTGCCTCGCGGGGATGGGGGCCTGTCTGCTCTCTGCCTACCTCAACACCTTCTTCGCCCGGCTTTATCAGGCGGACGCCGTCAATGCCGCCACCCAGATCGCCCCGGTGGTGGAGGAGATCCTGAAGCTGCTGCCGCTGCTGTTCTTTCTGGCGGTGTTTGAGCCGACCTTCGCCCGCTTCCGGCTGGCCGCCGTCATCGTGGCCGCCAGCTTTGCCACCTTTGAGAACGTCTGCTACCTCACGCAGAACGGCGCGGATCAGATTCTCTTTCTGCTGATCCGGGGCTTCGGCACCGGCGCGATGCACGTGGTCTGTGGGAATGTGTACGGCGGCGCGCTGCGCCCCGTGTGGGACAGCCGTCCCCTGCGGGCGGCCTGCCTGTTCGCGCTTTTGTGCGTGGCCATCATTTACCACGCCATCTACAACCTTCTGGTCAGCGCCGGGGGGACGCCTCAGCTCATCGCCTACTTTGTCCCGCTGCCCACGGCGCTGTGCTTCCGGCTGCTGGCGCGGAAGGCCGAGGCGTAAATACAGTCTCAGCAGACCGTCCTGTTGGACGGTCTGATTCAGCGTGTCGAAAAAGTCTTTTCGCCCCGCTGAGCAAGTTTTCAGAACTTTTATAAAGTTCTGAAAACTTAGGATTTCAATGGCGCAGGACACCCTTCTTGGGTTTCCC
>ERZ832522.3482-NODE-3482-length-17230-cov-3.233071_pt1 | contig 17230 bp, 10 predicted proteins | sample MGYA00519951_ERZ832522 | MGnify/ENA primary metagenome ERZ832522 (study PRJEB31850, sample SAMEA3708728) | human gut metagenome | biome: human gut; feature: human-associated habitat; material: faeces | place: China | collected 2014 ... | reverse complement strand
TTCAAAATCAAATTCTTCACTCATAAAAAAACTGTGTTAGCAAAGTTAATACTTTATTTGGTTGCTTTGCTGACACAGTTTAAATTACAGCCTCGGTGATTTTAAGCTTACTAAAGTATTTTCACTTTCCAATTGCATACCTTCTACGCATTTAGTTTCTCTAATTTTTCTCAAACTCTGTAGCAGGATGTCGTTCCGGATGCTGCCACTTTCCTGTTTGTTCATAAAGCCGTTGAAAAACTATCCATTGCTGACACCATGGAACAAAAGTATTGTATATATTCTTTTCAGAACTCCATTCATCAGTCTTTGGATCATACAAACAGAGGCTCTTATCGTCCGAATAGATATGTTGTGGATCTCGAATTTTCGGAGAGACAATCCACGCTCTGGGATGTAATCTACCATCATAAACTATGCGAAAGTGTATGTTTTCATCCATAAGCATATAATGGACATGACATACCAGTTTATGAGTGTGTATTTTTGAGACAAGTGTACAACGGACAAAAGAGTGTTCATAATTCATTTCCAATAATCTCTTTTCATGCATTATACGAAGTAAGGCTGCCTGATTCTGCATCTTTTTAATGCCATTGTTAAGGTATTTTATCATTCTCCAAAGTTTGTATGTGTTAAATGCCCTACGCCATTAGAAGTTTGAATCTCACCAGCACGCGAAGTTTTCGCTGCACCACTTAAAATCGTCGAAGCTATTGCAGATAAGCCTTTTAATGATTTATCATCTTTATCCTCACCTAAGGGGAAGCGATCTCCTAAGTGTTTACGCCATAATTTACTTGCTTTAAACTGATTAGGTTCATCAATTGCTTTATCTGCATCATCAATGAAATTTTGCAGATATTCTAAGAAACTATTTTTCTTATCTTCATCATATCCACCAAACATATCATCAAAAGGTTCAGCGGGCACAATACATTTGAAATCTTTATCCAATGCAGACTTTATAGCCTTCAATGTATCACGTAAAGCGATATCGTCCCTATCATTCTTTTTTTGATTGTTGGTGGTCAGAATACTCATTGATAAACCCGGAGGCATTTTACCGCGCACTTTATCACACCATGCTTTCAGGTATTTAACCAACTGCACCAATTGTGGATTGTTTTTCTTTTTGGCGTTAAACCAATTGACAACGCCACGAGGATCACTATCCTGGTAATCGCCACAACGTACAGCCAAATGCGGGCTTTCCTCTTTATCACCAATATCATTCTTATAATATACAGGCAAATCTATATGATACTTTGCTTTGTACTCAACTCTTATGCATTTGTTTTTTCGTATAGGGGTAGCGTCTGTTGTACCATTAACCGCATCATAAATCCAGTTTTGTAGTGTTGCACAAGAAACATCTGGGTCGGGAGAGATATAAACGCCATCATCTAAGTCGCATTCATCATCTTTCGTGCGGATGGTAGTTCCCATTTTGTATGAGCCTTGTATATAAAAATACGGGGTATAGCCTGGATGTTTATCTTTGAAATTATTCTCTATACGAGTGCGCAGATTCTCGCGTGATGTCATCATACCAGATTGCTTACTTGAAGTAATTGCTAATTCATTTCTAAAATCAACAAATAGATTGTGACAGTTTGCCATATTACAATGTTTTTAGTGGTTGAAAATCATTTTTTTTCTCTTGAAGGAATCTCTTTTCTATCTCAGCTCCATGTATTCTAAATAATTGCTGTGCAATAGAATTCATGGTTGTTAGTGCATGATTGCTGGTATCATCTAAATCAATAGCTTCCCCCTTATTGAAAACATGTTGAATACGGAGGTATTCAAAACTCTCTTGGTGACAACCAGCAACACCTCTTTTTACCAGAGACAGTTTATTGTCTATATCTTCTGACTGAGCTGATGCCATGGCATTGTAAAGATGGATTCCATTTTTATTCAGTGGATTGGTCCAGAACTTTGAACCCATTTTCTTAGGATGAATACGAGTCGTAAAATTATCTAGCCCTGTACCAAGTGACAATAGTGAAACCTCTTGTAAAGAGACTCGAAGAGCCTCTGTGGCCTCAATTAAACCGATATATGCAGGATTGTTAGCAACTAATCCGCCATCTACCAGATTATTAAAAGTTTGTCTGTCACTTGTGCCTTTATTTGTATATGTAAAGCTATATGGCTCAAAATACGCTGGAGCCGCTGCTGTAGATAACGCTGCATCAACGGCTGGAATTTGATAATCCCGGAATAACCCTTCCGCATGGGCAGTCTTAAAAACATGAATCTTTCCATGCTCTGCATTATACGTCGGTATCACAAGTCTTGTTTTTGCATGACCTAAACGAGTATCGCCATCACGAGTACATTTATTGTATGTTTGCTGTAAGAGTTCTTTTAACCGATCCCTGCTATAGAATGATTTATTAGTTAAGAAACAGTGCAATTTATTTGCTATAGTCCTTCGCCTGCCCGGAAATATTTCGTTGCCATTTCCTTCATAAAGTTCTAAAATCTCTTTAGCCGTTAAACCCAAAGCAAGGCCAATCGCAATTATACCGCCTGTAGATGTACCGCAAATTAAATCAAAATAATCCACCAACCTGGCATTTTCTCCATCACGCTTCATTAGCTCAGATTCTAAGTCTGTCAGCAGCTTACATGGAATGATACCGCGTATACCTCCTCCATCAATACTTAGGATTTTGAACTTCTTTCTGCCGCTTAAAGCCCCTTGTCGTTGTTCTCCGCTCATTCACTATAATTTTAACGTCAGTCCTTTTCTGACTTTTAAATGATTTATTTGCAAAGCTATCGCCTTCCTATGCAGTCTTTCTGCGTAGAAAGAAAAAAAACAAAAAAAGTGGGCAAATTTTTTCAATCTGCCCACTCTCGAAAATACCTTGATAAGTCTTTTCTATTTTTTCTTCTTCGGAATATTCTCTTCCACAATCTTCTTAAATGCCTCTGCGCAATGTTTGATGTCTTCAAACTCTTGGAGCTTGCGCCCGGTAAGTCCTTCACTCGTCCATTCATCGTAATACTGAGCATAGATACCAGTATTTGCCTTATCAAGAAACTCATAGGTAAGAACTACAGGCAAGTTGTTCAATTGCATTTTGTCTATAATATTTTTGAAATAGGTATAATCTCCATCAATAACAAAGCCAAAGTCCGCTGCAATACGGTAGATGGATTCCCAGTGGCGTTGCTTTGAGAATACTGATTTCCTGGGGTTATATCCCAAAAGCTTAACGATGCTTTTTTTTAAGATCTCTATGCGCTTTTCTTCTGGCAAATCTTTTATATTTACAGGATCTGCAGCCATGTTACTATACTCTTCATCGTTATTGATAGTGTATAATCTGGGAGCATAATTAGTTGAGATTAACTCCGAAGAATTCGCGTTATCAGGGGGTGTCTCGTTTACATCATGTCCAGCCATTTCCAATTCTGTAATTGACGAACCTGTCGCATAAAAATACATCGATACGATAACGCTGATAGCTGCTTCCACTTCTCGTTCTGAGGCTGTGGGCGAGATATGCGATTCGGTGTTACGCCATCCTTTCACTAATGTTAGGTATTGGTACAGCTGTTGTTTTGCAGTATCGCTGCTATACTTCAACTTCCAAAGACATTTATGAGCATAAATTACATCTTTCCATGTCACATCGGCACCTGCGTTTTGTGGCTGTATTTCACGACCATACATCAGGAAATAAAGCTTTTTCAGATAGGCTTCAAACTTTGTTACGAGCAGGTTGAATGCTACAAACTTATCTACGATGGTGGCTTTCTTTCCATAAAGATTGGCGAAAGCGCGCGTGATAAATATTCCTACACTGTCGAGCGAATCAATTGAGGCTTTTTCAATTACATAAAATACACTATTAAGCACTTCGTTTTGGGAACGCATAATATGAGCTACCCCTGACAGAGTGGTAGATAGAATCCCGCCAACTATGTTCTTTACCTTTTCTGTATCAAGAGGTTGCTCGCTTTCTGCAGGTTGCGTCTGATCCGTAGTTTGGTCGGATTGTTCAGCCGACGATGTTTGTTCATCTGATGCCGTATTAACTTTTTCGCCACCATTGAGATAAGCTGTTAAAATTCGTTCCCTGCTGCTTCCATCAAGAATAAACTCCCTGAGGATTTGATCTGCCTTAGGCATGACGAGGCGGGCAGGAATCTCTTGCCCTTCCACCTTAGCTATGAACTCGCGGGTTTTCACCAGGTCCAATGTAAGTTTCAGATTCTCAAACTGGTTGAATTCGTTCAAATTTTGTTCGTTTACACCCCTGTTGAGTATATGCTCAAACTGGCTTGCGTTTACACCCGTAGCTTCCGCCAGAATCATAATTTGCTTGTGGAGTTCGCGGAGTTGATACTCAGTAATATAGTCGTATATCGTCTTGCCCGGGGCGAGGTGTAAGTCGCCCGACTGTATGTCGTGAAGTATGATCGTAGCCGTGCGCTGGTCTTTCTGCGAAAGCGTCGCAAAAGTCTTGTGCAACTCTTTCAAAGCCTCCTTAGTCAGTTCACCTCCCGGTCCGGAGAGGTAGAGGTTTTTAATGAACTTCACAAACTTCGAGTTGATATACTCCGCATCGATGGTGCCTGTACCGGTTTCGGTGATATAGGTATCAATCGGATAATCGAAATCATCGCGCTCGCCACCTCCTCCGCCTCTGCCTTCAAACAGTTCACGATAGCGTTGCAGCAGCGTGAGATAGGTCTGTTCGTCGAGTTCCATCTTCACGCGGGTATAAGTATCACCATGCTGAAACTCATACTCACTCTTTTCCCACACAAATCCCTGCAATTTGGCCGCTTCGAGCAGGTGAGTCATTTGGCTGAAATCCTTGGCAAACATATTTCTATCTTCCCGTGTGTCCGGCAGACGTTCGAAGTTGGCTATCTCGTGCGAGCGGAAGATGTCGCGTATGTGCAGGAACCGCTGGTTGATATTATTCAGGTTGCTTTCCAGCCTATCAACAAACACCCCCAGCGGACGGTCTACATACACATCAAGCGCATCCTTGATGTTTTGCTCCATCGTGTAGGGAAAGGAGTAATAGCGAATGATGCCGAAAGGTTTGTCCGGGCCAAACAACCGGTTGGTGCGCGAAAAAGATTGGATGATCTCTACATATCTCATCACCTTGTCCACATAAAGTGTATTCACCCATTTCGAGTCATATCCTGTGAGCATCTGTGTAACCACGATAAGCAGGTCAATCTGCTGGTTGTGATTATGTTCTATACCAATGTATGGCTTTTTATGAGCCAATCGCCTGGCTACATCTTTCTTGTATTTCCCGTAGGTGGAGAGCAGGAAACTCGTTTCATATTTGCGGTTGTAGTCGTCAAGCATTTCCAACAAGTTGTCTTCTTTCACAATGCCTCCATCGGAATTATCGATGTTGCTGTCGAACAAGGCAACCACATTCAGGGAAGGGTACCGCTCCTTGAACAGTTTATAGTAGGCAATGGCTTCAGGTATGTTTTTCGTAGCTAAAATTGCATGAAATTTCCCGTTTTTGCTCAATCGGTCACGACTGTTTACAATATCTTCCGCCACTTTCAAATGGTGAATATCCTGCTGGTAGATGTCATTGGGCAAATAAGACTCAATCCCCCGTTTCGTTTCACCGCCTTCGGTGTACGTTTTTGGCATCTGCAACTCGTTGATAAACTTATTGTAAATGACCATTTTATCCTCATCCCCTTCTATTTCTTCGATATGTTTCACCTTCAATTGGGCAAAGGCTGCTTTTTCGCGCAGTTCATCGTCGTTGTAGGTAGTCATACGATATACATCGAAGCCCAACACATTATGGTCAGGTATACCGTTGGCGATGGTGTATTTGTGGAGCATGTCGCCAAAGAGTGTTTCGGTCATGATTTCGTTGCGGGCATTCTCTCGGAACACAGGTGTACCGGTAAAGCCGAAGAGCAGCGCACGGGGAAAATTGTTTTTGATTCCGATTAGCATGTTGCCAAACACACTGCGGTGGCATTCATCGATGATGAACACCAGGCGTTTGCGCCCAATACTGTCAATTTCATCTTGTGAAATGCCGTTTCCGGAATGAATGTTAGCCATCTTCTGGATAGAGGTCACAATAAGACGGTCGTCATTGTCGGTGCTTTTCAGTTTGCTGAGCAGGATGGCTGTGTTTTGCGTATCCTGCACAGCCTCATCCTCACCTGCGAAGCCCCGGTATTCATCAAGTGACTGTGTGCTCAGCTCGATACGGTCCATCAGGAACACCACCTTATCGGCATCACCCGAATTGGCTATCAGTTGTGCCGACTTAAAGCTGGTCATTGTCTTACCCGAACCTGTGGTATGCCAGATGAAGCCGCCGCGATGTTGATGGGTGTCCCAGTTGGTTTTGTGTGTCACATCGCTTATTTTGTTGACAGCAAAATACTGGTAGCTACGTAGCATTTTCAGCATCTTGTCTTTGTCGTCGGCAATGGTGTAGAAACCCACCAGCTGGTGTGCCATGGGGATGCTCAGCAAGTCAGTAGCCACGCGACGCCAATCACTCACTACAGTATTGTTGAAGTCTGCCCAATGGAAATAATATTCGGATTTGAAGTTTTCTTCTGTACCAGGGTTGGCAAAATAGAGGGTTTCCTCGGGAGTCATGGCTACGAATACTTGTATCATCTTGAAGATGCCACTGCCGAACACGCCCTCGTGGGTATAACGTTTGATTTGGAAGGTGGCCTGGCTCACATCCACCCGCGAACGTTTCAACTCCACATGGATGACGGGCATACCATTAATCAAAAGCATTACGTCGCCCCGCCGGTCTCCTCCTAACGGATGTGAGGATTTGAATCGGGGCTGACGCGCTATTTGGTAGCGAGTCTGTCCGGCACTGATTTCGCGGGCATCGAATATTTTGAGGTATACTTCTTTGCCACAGTTGTTGGTATCGGCGGGGTTGTCTCGCTTGATGCATACTTGTCCACCATTAACCAGCTTATTTACGGCATATGGGCTGTCGCAACGGTTCACCTGGTCGATGACCTGGCGCATCTCGCTATCGGTCAACGGAGCATTACCCAGCTTGGAAATGTCACGGTTGTTGCCGTAGATGATAGCGGCCCAGTTCTTCACAAGGTCATTCTCGGTAGGTTGCATGATTACGTTGCTCTCCCAACCATAATGGGGTAGATGATCGACAAGAGCTTGTTCAAAAGCACTTTCCTTTACGAAGAATTGTGTGTTAGTTGTGTCGTTGGGCATATCTTTATTTTTATGGGTTATACAAACATTTTATCCAAACAGGCGGACTTGATTTGTTTAAGCTTTTCAAGGCGTTGGTTTTCTAAAGAGATTTGTGTGTTGAGAGACTTGAAGTAATCTCCAATCATTTTCTGTTCTTCAAGAGATGATGCTATATAAGCAGACATTTTCAAGAAAGATTCTGGCTTCAAAGTCTTCAACTTCTTTACCGTTCCTTCCATGTAAATAGTCATTTCTTGGATGAATGAAGATCGTCTTACAACACATTCCATGAAAGCAGCATTTTGATTTGTATAGAATATCTTATATATGGGGGATACTACACCATTACAAAGACTATTCTTATGGATTGCACCATATACGACATTTGCAGGATTGTAAATAATATCGTCGTAGTGTGTTACTAAATACTTTTTGGTGTCTTTGTCCTTTATCAGGAAATCTCTTTTATTTGTTCTTCTATCTTCTGGTTTTATTACACCTTCTGCTATAGTAAAAGAAAGTTGTGGAAAGTCTTCTGTAATAGTACTTATCTCGTGCCTTTCAATAAAAATCTCAGATAAAGTAACTTTCTTCCAGTCTTCATGAAACCCTCTAAATCTAACGTGCGGCTTCGTTTTTCCTGTCTGTGGAAACATGGATAGAAGAGACGCAGATTTCAATTGCTTGAGTGAGGAGATTTTCTTTGTGGTAGCTTGGATTAAAGCATCAAGAGTATAAAAAAATAAACCTATTTGCTGTTCTTCATTAAATTCTGTTGGAAAATTTATTATTTGTTCTGAAAATTGCGAAGTAGTCAATTGTGGAACACCAGTAGATTCTTTCACAATTGTATTATGGTTAATAGCATTGGCAAGAAAATCCACATCATGAGAACTTTTCACCGACAATAGCCTAACCACAGGGGTAAAAGCATATTTTCTTGCCTGTGCAAATCCTACATCACCTCTACCTGTAATTGTAACAGCTGGTCCCTTAACACGATAATAATTATCATAATAGCCTATTATACCCTCATTGGTTAATCCGTTCGCAATAACAGGGTATATACCATTCTGTTTTAAAAGCGTTTTATCAATATCACCTCCTGCAATGATAGTGAATTCATTTTCCTTCAAAGAATTCGAATACCATTTTTCAACAAATCCTCTAAATCTTATCTGCGGTTTCATTTTTAACCCTTTCCATTAATAAATTCCTGTAACCCCTTTATCGCAAACTCATCACCCGTCAACTGAGCAATCAGTCCCGACAATTCATTCTGAGCATCTGCAATATTGCGATTAATCTCGTTATACGATACAGCATACTTTGCTTCCAATGCAACAACTGTTTTTTCAAGAGTAGTGAATACAGCCGATAATGTGCCGTTAATTCCTTCACATACCGGGTCGATCCATTTCTTATGAAGAAACATCTCCACATCCTCATCGCTCAGGTTCTCAACGGCATCTATGGTGAGCTGTTCCAACGCCGCTTTGTCCGCTTTAATTGCTTTATTCAACTTAGATTGTTCATTCCAAAACCTTAAAATCTCTTTCAGTTTAGCTTTGGTCTCCGGTTCCACGTCACCGTCCGTCGTTTTTGCCCCGGCTGTGATAGCCTTTTTATTGAACTTCGTATTGTCATCTTCATCCAGATATTTTTCAGCCTCTTCTTCGGTGAGACTGTCACGCAGTTCGTCAAGCGAGGATACAATCTCTTCCACATTCGTTTGTTTTACTCTGATGGCATCCAACTTTGGTTGGAACTTTACGCGTTGTATCAACTCAAACGGAAGAATACGCCCTTTCAATCCATCGGGCACCTCAATCTCCTCGTCGTTTTTCTTTACCATCTTATAAGCTTGTTCCACCATGCGTACAGCGTCAATGCCCTCCGTCTGAATCATCTCGATATCGTTGACAATAGTCTGCCAATTGTCGGAAAGCAATTGATAAGCCATATACTTATCCACTAAAGGAATCCCTTGCAAACGGCAAAAGATGTCGGTTGCTATATCGTCTTGCTCTGTCAACTCCTGTACTGAGCTGACATTGGTAATCAAGCGGTGGTGAAGTACGTCTGCAAAGTCGGAGAAAGCATCGGCAAAGTCCCGTTTCAAACTGCATACATCCATGTTCTGCTCTATCGTCTTCGTTACATCGTTGGCTTTGACCGTGGCGTAGGGACGATCGGTTTCAGACTGGAATAGATCGCCACGTAAAGTTGGCAACGCATCCCAATAGGATTGCAACCCGTCGATTTCACTTTCCGGAATACCTCCGAACATAGTGGCATAGATGTCATATTGTTCGGTAGCCTCCGAAGAATCCACATAACGGGGAATATTGAGGTTATATCCGTTTTGACGAATCTCGTCGCGGCTCACCGCACGTGAGAAACCAGGGATGGAAGCGCGGTCGCGCACCGTGTCGGCAATACGCTTGATGTCGCAAGCACGGAGTTTGTTGTTCTTTCCTTCTTTCACAAAACCCTTGCTGGCATCGATGATCAATACATCATCGTTATCACGATGTTGTTTCAACACCATAATGAGTGTGGGAATGCCTGTACCAAAGAAAATATTAGCAGGCAGGCCGATGATGGCATCGATGTTGTTCTTCTCAATGAGGTTTTTGCGAATCTTGCCTTCACCCTCACTATCCTTTTCAACGTCACCACGGAAAAGAACTCCGTGAGGCAACACGATGGTGAGAATCCCATCGGGTCTGAGGTGATGAAGCTCATGGAGCAAAAAGGCATAGTCGGCCTTGCTCTTGGGTGCTACTCCATAGTTTTTGAAACGTGCATCGTGTTCGCCGTCAGTAGAATCCCAATGCTGCGAATAGGGAGGATTGGATACTACCGCATCCACATAGAGCGGTTTACCCATTTCGCTACCGGAGGTTTGTAGCGGCCAATCCTCGTCAAGCGAGTCGGCGCAGCGAGTCTCAATATTGTTGGGGGTGATGCCTCGCATTACGAGATTCATTCGGGTAAGATTATAGGTATTCTCCTTCAACTCTTGCGCATAATACTTCACGCGGCTTTTATCAGCGATGTGACGGCCTATCGATTTACCTATGGTAATTAACAACGAACCCGAACCGCTTGTGGGGTCGTAAATCTCTATCTGCTGTTTGTCCTTATGGTGCTCTGCCACTATTTCCGACATAAGCATAGCCACCTCATGAGGTGTGTAGAATTCGCCAGCCTTCTTACCAGCATTTGCAGCAAAGTTACTGATGAGGTATTCATAGACATAGCCTAACACATCGTAGTCCTGACTGCCGTCGGTGGGAATATCCTTAATGAGCTTAATAAGGTCTTTCAGCGCACGTGTTTGTGAGGCAGGATTTTCGCCCAGTTTGCTCAATCCGGTCTGCAGGATTTTGAAGATACCGGCGTAAACATGTTTGTAATTGTGACCGATCAGTCGGTCGAAACTATTGAGCGCAGCACTGAGATCGGCCACACTGAAATTGGAGTCAGGCAACAGCCATGTACCAAACAAGTATTTATATTCAATAAAATAACCGATATTATTTCTGCAATAGTCTATCATCATCGCAGCCTCTTTGTTCTCATAGTCTTCTACGAGTGTCTTCAGGTCGTCGTCGTTCCACCCGATGCTGCGAAGATAGTTTACCTCATTATCTGAAAGAAACTTATAAAAAATAAGGCCAAGGATATAATCCTTATATTCGTTAGCGTCAATCTTAGAGCGCATCTTATTGGCCGATGCCCATATTTTGTTCGCGAGTTGTTGTTTGTTCATTTTATATTATTGATATTTTTTTTCTTCCTTTTCACTGACACTACAAAGTTAAGACAATTCGATGCAGTCATTCTGCATCGAAAAATATTTCTTGTAATTTTCTGCAATTTTCTTTGAGATTTGTATTCTAAACCAATCAGGAGATAAAACTTCGACCTGTGGTCCATACGAAAATATGCTGGATTCAAGTTCCTTATTAGGGCGCACTACAATACTCACGGTACAAGTGTCTTTATCTATCACCTTTTGTGTATGATGTATTGGCTTATTAACTATATACGGGAAACGTTCTTTGTCAAACCTAAGAATAACACTTTCTTCTTTTGCGTCATCGTTGGGATGAGTAACACCTATTATATCATTAAAATAAGTAGAGAAATCAATCTGTGTATTTTTGATAAATGGTATATTAACATGTGCTATCTTAGAAATACGGTCTAATGCCTTATTTGAAATGCGATCTCCTCCATCGTATTCTTCCAATCCAAAAAGGAACCAGCGGTTGTTGAATTGCTTCATATAATATGGATGTAAGATGCTTACATATTCCTTCCCACTGAAAGTCACATAATGTACTTTCAACGGTTGGTGATTGACAGTTGCATCAATAATGTCGGAAAGGAACTCAAGTCCTTTCAGTCCTTCGTTTTGTTCAAAAGAGATAACTTTCTCCTGATTGGGTTTTACTCCAAAACGATATTCAAGATTAGAAACAACTTCTTCAAGCCAGGCATAGTTAGGTATACCACGATAACGACCTAGCATTTCAATCGTTGAGCGTAAATTAGATATCTCTTCGGGAGTTAATTCATTCTTAAATATAGAGAAATCTTGATCCTCATAACGGTAATAACACCTTTTACCATCGTACCGGTAAGCCTTTATAGGAGCATCATAACCAACACGTTCGCGCATAAATTTCATGTCTTCGCGAAGCTGACGTTCTTTAATGGTAGAATAATCACCATAAAGGTCGTAAAGCCGCTCGTTCACTTCTTCGAGAAGATCTCCGATCTCATACTTTCTACTGAAATCACTAAAGCAACGATCTAATATCTGGTAACGCAATTGCGCATTTTTACTTGTTGGCATAAATAAATTCTATAAACAGATTTTTCAAAAGTCCACACTTCCTTAAGTAACACTTGTTTGATAAACATTTGCCTGAATGAACGAGAGTTGCAACGATTGCTACATATCCTCCAACGATAAACAAGCCATCTCAATCTGATACTTAGGTAACACCTTATTTTTAAGGTGTTCAATCTTTGTAGCAAATAACTCTGGTTTGAAATTCTTCTTCTGTCGTTTTACTTCGGCTACTACTGCCTGATTTTTCTCTAATTTCAAAGCAACAATATCAATCTCATTCTGATTACCTTTAGGCTCCCACCACGAACCGATAGCGCGATATTGGAAACTTTCCGCAAACTGCTGCTTGAAATATCTTTCTAACATAACACCTGAATAAGTTGGATAATCAGATTTGATGATAGCCTGCAAACCAATAAAATTCTTTATCTCTATCAACGAACGATGGCGATCGAAATAGTTAAACCAAAAGCGAATGAAGTTATCTTGTATTTCATATCGGACAGCTTGACTTCCTTCTTTTGCTAAAATTGGGCGCTGGCGAACAATGATGTTATAATCCTCAATCAATCGTTTGATCTGACCGCCTATACTTTTATCTCCCAATGCTGATTCTATTTCCGGTTGTGTATTGATACCTCCCGAAATAGCACTTAAAATAGAGAAGTAGGTAGCATAGTTTTTTCCAAACTCTTCTATCAACAGGTTTTTCCCTTCATCGGTAAAGGGAGAATTTTCCCGAACCATAAATGAAATCATTTCATCTATGCTCAAGGTGATATTATCACAGAACAACTCAACATATTTAGGCACTCCGCCTGTAAAGGAATAGAGTGCAAGTAAATCATCATTCGTGTAATTGGGATTGTAATCACGCATGATTTCTTTCAGCGTGGTCAAATCAAAGGCTGATAATTTTATAATGTTGTCCGCTCTGCCAAATAGAGGTTCTTTCTTGTTCTGGAATATTTTCTGCATCAACGAATAAATGGAGCCGGAAACAATCAGATTCATTTTGGATTTCTTCCGATAGGTGTCCCATATGTTCTGCATATCGCTATATACAGATTCATTGATGTTGTAAAACTCCTGAAATTCATCAATAACCAAATTGAACGATCTTTGCGAAGCCAATTCCATTAAATATTGGAACAATGACCGAAAAGTACGTATTTCCGCAGGAACAAATGTGTCGAGCGATTGACTGATAATCGGAATAAACTCAAAACAGAGCGTTGCTTCGCTTTTACGACCAACAAACAAATAGACAGTTGGTAAATTTTCAACCGACTTCATGATAAGGCTTGTTTTACCTATTCTTCTTCTTCCAGTTACTACTGTCAGTCGGGAATGGTCACTGAACGATAAATTCTGTATCCGTTTCAGTTCTGCCAACTCGTTTGATCTATTATAAAACTCCATACTCTTTGCTCCTTGTTATGCTCGTAACAGTTACGACAGTTACAAAGTTAAGGAAAAGATTGGATATATGCAATTCATCTCAATAAAGTAAATAGTATGAAGATTTTGGGGGTTTGTGATCCTACCAATTTGCAGACAGAATAAGCTCGTTTATCTTTCGCTCGCACTCATTTTATTTCTATAATTCAGCATTTTTGTAGAATTATGGAAGCAAAACCACAATAAATAATTTGCAATAAAGGACACATTCTGTACATCTTTGCAAAATATTTATAAGAAGGAAACACCTTCGTTAATTCTGTTACCCGCGTAATAGTTACGAAAGTAACAGGATGTTGTTTTACTCATAGAATAAGAACATATCATTTTTGTTTTGTCGACAGGACAAAAACGCCCTATTATTGTCTTGCGCACAAGACAATCAACAGAAAACGGATAAAACACCTATAATTCCCACACTTTTCCTTACCTTTGCAAAAGCACCCCTGCTAATAGCGAGCAAAACGATGAAAAATAATCGTGTGCTAAATCGTGTGGATTTTCCAATTTGAAAGAATATAAAAGATTGATTGTCAATAGAAATACAGTAATCGTTCTCTTCCTGGTGGCACCACTTAAATGAAGAAGGTGTCTGAAAAGGATGCCTTCTTTTTTTCTTATGCCGCTCTTTTATTATCCATTTTTATTTTAAGACCATCTTTGTTTTTCTCAATTATCTCTTTTCGAGAAGTTATCCTACAGAAATAAGTAAAAAACAAAAAAGAACTGACTCTTTTAGCCAGTTTCCTTAGATTATGTGCAATAGCAACTTGGGTAAACTCTGTTTTTACCTTCTCCAACCCTCTTAATCTAAACCGGTTCCATGCCGAGTTATGCTTTATCTGTGCAAAGACTGCTTCCGGTTCTATACATCGTCTGCCCCGATGATAAATACCTTCCTCACTCATGAGTTTTCCCCGTGCTTTTTGTTTATGCCTGTTAAGGTTATAGTTAATTTCTATGATCCGGTTAGTCTTTGATTTATGGCATTGAGATTTCAGCGGGCAACCCTCACAGTTCTGTGCCTGATAACGCTTCAGTACGGATACATATCCCAAATCGGATTTATTTTTCCTTTGCCCTGTATATTCCATATGTTGTCCCATCGGGCATACGTAGTAATCCTGTTCCTGATTATAGTAAAGGTTCTGTATGGCAAAAGCATCCTTCTTCCAGGCACGCTTCTGCTCTTTGTGGAAATAATTGTACTTGACAAAAGCCTCTATACCCGCATTCTCCATAAATTCGTAGTTTTGTTCGCTTCCATAACCGGCATCGGCCACTACGATAGAAGATTGCCTATGATAAGTCTCTCGAAAATCATTCAAAAAAGGAATTAGAGTTCCCGTATCTCCGGCACGCCTGTAAATCCCCAGATTTGTAATAAACTGATTTTCTGTAGAAATCTGTACGTTATAGGCGGGTTTCAATTGCCCGTTTTTCATATGATCCTCTTTCATGCGCATGAAGGTTGCGTCTTCATCCGTCTTACTGAAAGAATTACGATCCTCTAATTTCTCTAATTGCGATTCATATTTGGCAAGGCGGGGCAGATATTCTTCCTGTAACTTTTTGACTTGCTTCTGCTCAGCCTTATTCATCTCGGAGAGCCGTTTGTTTAAAGCGCTCACCTTTTCCCGCAAACCACAGGAATCCATATCCGGTAAGGCTTCCGGTGTCCTTTCCTGTTTGTCCTGTTCGATATGTTTGTCAATCTCACTAAGGATTGCTTGTATTTTCGACTCCAGTTTGGCCTTGTTCTTTTCCACGCTGCCACGCCAGACAAAAGTGTAGCGGTTGGAGGCCGATTCCACTTTGGTGCCATCGATATACTGTACATCCAAACTGACATAGCCGGATTCTTGTAACAACAGAACAATGGCTGAAAACAACGATTTTATGTGTTCTTTTAAACGTTTGCTACGGAAATCATTGATTGTACGGAAGTCGGGAGTATTATTTCCCGATAACCACATGAAGTGAATGTTCTCCTCCAAGGCCTTTTCTATTTTACGGCAGGAATAGATATTGTTCAAGTACCCATAAAACAAGACCTTGAGCATCATACGGGGATGGTAGCTGCTGGTGCCTCCTCCTTTATATGTCTGAAGAAGACTGCTAATATCCAACGCGTCTACAACACTGTTTACAACACGAACGGGATGATTGGGAGCTATCTTTTCCGATAAACTGACCGGAAAAAGTACATTTTGGTTGGAAGTGAACTCTTTAAATATTATCTTGGCCATTGCTATAATGTTTGTTTGTTGCAACGGTAAGATACTGCTTTTTACCGAAATAAACAATAGCAAAAGGGGCTATCCGACTTTTTGGACAGCCCCTTCATTTAAGCCTCACACATCTTTTATTTAAAACTTACAAGATAGTTACAATTTCATTCTTATCTTTTCGAGTCGTAAAGCGTTCCGGTTGTTCTTTAATATACCCTAAGGAGATTATAGCTACCGGATATTCTCCTGATGATAACCGGAAGTTCGTTTTAAATAAATTCAAGTCAAAGTTACAGACCCAGCAGCTGCCTAGTCCCACTGCTGTTGCTGCCAGACAAATATGTTCCGTAGCAATGGCAGCATCAATATCAGCATGATTCTTATTATCCGATTTGCGTACCCAAGCCTTCGTTTCATCAGTACAGATAACAATATAAGCAGGCGCATTTGCAAACCACTCTCTATCATAGCACTGACGGAGCTTCTGTTTCTGCTCTTCACTAATGATAACCATAAAATGCCATGGTTGATAATTAACTGCAGAAGGAGCCAATCGCGCACATTCAATGATATAATCTATTTTAGACTGTTCGATCTTATCTGCACTATAATTTCTTGCAGAAAAACGTTTTTTAGAAAGTTCTAAGAAATCCATATCTTACTTATTTTCTTTAATGTTTGGAACAAAGTTATACAACTTAAATTTCATCTCCCGGCTCTGCATAAATCTCATACTTAAAATAATCTTTAAAATATTTGTCATAGCATTTTAGTAATACTATTTTTGACTTTGGAGTCAACCAAATACATTGAGGATATGCATTCTCTTTTTTGTAAGTAAATATTTTATTATATTTTTCTACAAGAGTATCATCCGTAAAATCATAAATGGGAGATGAATATAAAGAACTTATATAATCGAAAAGTATTTTCTTACTTTTCAATATAAATGCCTGTTCATCCAGATTACCATTTAACAAAAGAGACAATCCCACAGATGGAGTATCCTGATGCATATCTTGAAAGGTCACAATATCCCTATCCTTAAAAAGAACATCTACATATCCAGTGCCATGTCCGATAGAACCTTTTATATCTTTCCAATTGTATCCTAAAAAGTCTTTATCATCTGTTATTTTTATAGGTAATGTATCACTTTTGTAAATAAGTTTATCCTCCTTGTATCCTAACAGGAAAGTTTCATATTCACCTGGGAAGAAAAAGTTATGAGACCATTTAAAACTAAAACTAGAACTAAAATCTGTTCTTTCAAAAATTTTATAACTACCATCCAAGCCTGAAACCTTCCAGACTACAGAATCATAATGCGCACGTAAGTCCGAAAGCATAATAATCCCTTCTGTCTGTATCTGAAACTCCATTAAATCAAATATGTTCTTCTGATCCGTATTCACATACAGATTCAATACAGGCATATCG
>ERZ832522.3455-NODE-3455-length-17342-cov-2.768439_pt1 | contig 17342 bp, 15 predicted proteins | sample MGYA00519951_ERZ832522 | MGnify/ENA primary metagenome ERZ832522 (study PRJEB31850, sample SAMEA3708728) | human gut metagenome | biome: human gut; feature: human-associated habitat; material: faeces | place: China | collected 2014 ... | reverse complement strand
AGTTCCCCTTCCCCCCACAGGATCTGCCCGGCCCAGAGCCGGCGTTCGTATTTGCTGTCGCGGATCAGGATCATTTCCCACTCGCCCACGAAATCATCCTTTATGAAATCCTGCTGCGGGATACCGGCATATCTTTCCGGCGATACAACAGGCCAGCCGTCTTTGGTCCAGAATATTTCACGAACGTGGAGATCCATCAACTGGTTAGCCGGGCTAAGGCGTCCCTGGTGCATCAGGAAATAACGGCCGTTATCATTAATGACGCCGCAATGTGCCGTACCTGCCCATCCCGGATGGTTATCGAAACGATATGGGTGCGTCAGAACCGGGTAGTTATTGGTTTCTTCACTCATCTCTTTGCCAAACAGGTCGAAGAAAGGGCCTTCCGCCTTATCCGAACGGCCGACACGGATATTATAGGTTGTCATCAACGGGTCGTAGGAGACGAACAGGTAATATTTTTTCAATTCCGGGTTATAGATTATTTCCGGAGCTTCGATATTATCCTTTTTACCATTTGCCCGGCGGGCAATACAATGTCCCTGATCTCCGCTACGCATAGCCAGTCCGGTTTCCGGTTCCAGTTGCAATTCATAAAAGCCTCCGAAATAGGAGCCGTATACCATCCAGTGTTCCCCATTCTCAGTTATGATGACGCTTGGGTCGATCGCATTCATAACGGAAGTGGAGTCTGTTTTCACTACACAGCCTTTCAGTTCCCAGGGACCTTCCGGCGAAGATGCCTCTGCCATCCCCAGATAGGACACCGATTTGGCAAAAGCCGAAACACAGTAATACAGTCGAAACTTATCTTTATACTCAACCAGGTAAGGTGCCCAGATATTGGTTGCCCCTTCTCCCCCGGCATTACTTCTGACATGTTCTACCGCTTCTGCCGGAATTTCCGGGAAAGCCCAACCGACGAATTCCCAGTTCACCAGGTCTGTCGACTTACGCACCTGAATGTATCCGAGCGAAACACCTGCCTCTTTGGTCTCTTCTTTGTTCTCCCGGAAAATGGCATCAGTCGAATAGAGATAAAACGTATCCCCTATCTTTCGACCTGCCGGATCGTGTACGTTATAAGTACCCCACGAACGGTAATCCTTCATGGCGGAGACGGATGTGTAATCGTCTTTCCACGGATTAGGGTTCTTTTCCGGTGTTATCGGCTGCCTGCCGAAGCTGCATCCGGAGACAACAAGGGTTGCAGCAGCCATTAAAATGGCTGCCTTAATGATTGCCTTACACATAAATTATACGTGTTTAAATTATTTCAATTCGATAGTTACCAGCGATTTGGCAGGGATCGTCACGGTCAGTTCCCCGTTTTTGTATTTTGCCCCTTTGAAGTTTACCAAACGCACATTCTCCGGTTTATCGAATGTATTGCACGCACGTACATTCTCTCCTGTAATGATCTGTGCATTACTTACATTTGCGGCATTCGTTCCACGTACGGCACAAGACAGTTCGATATCGTTTGCCGGGTCTATATTAACGAGTGAAATATGGATCGCTCCGTTTTTATCCTTTGAAGCGGATGCGCTGACTGCCGGAAGGCTACGTCCAAGGCGTTCATATTCGTTGCATTTTACTTCGATAGGAAGCAAGGTGGCATCCTGATGTACTTTATACATATCGAAGACATGGTATGTCGGTGTCAAGACCATCTTTTCTCCTTCTGTCAGGATCATAGCCTGCAATACGTTTACCATCTGGGCGATATTCGCCATCTTCACCCGGTCGCAATGTTTATGGAAGATATTCAGGGAAACGCCGGCCAACAAGGCATCACGCAATGTGTTTTGCTGATAAAGGAAACCCGGGTTTGTTCCCGGTTCTACATTATACCAGGCACCCCATTCGTCGATGACTAGACCTAAGCGTTTTTCCGGATCGTACTGGTCCATAATAACGGTATGGCGTTCGATCAATTCTTCGATATGTACAGCATTTTCGATTGTACGGAAATATTCGTTATCATCAAATCCGGTGGCATTCCCTTTGTTGGTCCAACTATCGGCGAACGTATAATAATGTAATGAGATACCGTTCATCATATGACCCGGAATATTCTTCATTAAAGTACTTGTCCAGTTATAGTCGTCCACATTCGGGCCACCGGCAATCTTAAACAGATGATTGGTTCCGTAATTACGGCAATAAGTGGCATAACGACGGTAATTTTCGGCATATCCTTCGGGGGACATATTTCCACCACAGCCCCAGTTTTCGTTTCCCACACCCCAGAACTGTACCTTCCACGGTTTCTCACGTCCGTTTTGTTTACGCAGGTTCGCCATCGGACTTTCCCCGTCGAAAGTAATATATTCTACCCATTTCGACATTTCCTCTACGGAACCGCTACCCATGTTTCCACAGATATAAGGCTCCGTTCCCAGTTCCTCACAAAGATTCAGGAATTCGTGTGTTCCGAAACTGTTATCCTCTGTAACGCCTCCCCAATGGGTATTGATCATCTTCGGACGTTGGCTACGTGGACCGATACCGTCACGCCAGTGGTATTCGTCGGCAAAGCAACCGCCCGGCCAGCGCAGATTAGGTATATTAATATGTTTAAGGGCGGCGATGATATCATTCCTCACTCCGTTCGTATTAGGAATCTTAGAGTCTTCCCCTACCCAAAGGCCATCATAGATACATCTTCCCAAATGTTCGGAAAACTGTCCGTAGATGTGTCGGCTGATCGTCTCAGTTCCCAGATCGGCATTAACAACCATCTGAGCTTTCTCCTGCGCGGAGATAAATGGGATTGCCGCAAAAAGCAATAACCCGGCTAACAAACTTCGTTGTGTATTCATGTCTATTAAATTATTGGTATCGTGTTTAACGAGAGCAAATGTAGAACGAACACTTTACAACGAGGTGGATATATTGCTTTTTGTGGTGGATAAAAGTGTATTTAACACGTTGAAAATATCTTTTCCCAATTATGTTCTATCTTTGTAACAAAGATATGGGAAAATACTGGCAAATTCTTAAACGATATAAAGTGGGATTGTTGATCAGCCCACTTCTTGTACTGATCACTGTGCTGTGTGAAACAGTTCAGCCGATGTTCATGGCTGAAATCATTGACAATGGGGTCATGCCGCGCGATCTGTCGATTATTACCCGGATCGGAACCTATATGGTGTTGGTATCCGTCGGAGGATTATTGGTCAGTATTGTGAATACTTACATTTCTTCCCGCATCGGAATCGGCTTCGGTACAGATCTACGGGGAACACTCTTCAATAAAATACAGCAACTATCCTTTTTCGATATCGATAAATTCAGTTCGGCTTCGCTTGTCACAAGACTTACTAGCGATATATCCCGCATACAGCAGATCGTTCTGATGTCGATGAGACTTTTATTACGCTCTCCACTGATGCTCGTCATGGCCGTTTTCTTTGTCGTCAGCATCAATAAACAACTGGCATTGGTCCTGATAGCAGCTATCCCGATCCTCGGAGGAAGTGTTTACCTGATCCTGAGCAAAGGTTTTCCTTATTTCCTGAAAGTACAACAGAAAATAGACCAACTGAATGGAGTGGTCAGGGAAAACCTCATCAATATCCGTGTCGTCAAATCTTTTGTCAGAGAAGATTTTGAGACGGATAAATTCGTCAAAAGCAGTGAAGAACTGCGCGATATGGTGATCCGTGCCTCCAACATCGTCGTTTCCATCTTTCCGGTCATGCAGTTAGTCATGAATTTATCCATCCTGTCCATCCTCTGGTTGGGCGGACAAAAGGTGATGGACGGCGAACTGAAGGTGGGCGAACTGATCTCATTCGTCAATTACGTCTTTCAGGTACTGATGTCTCTGATGATGCTTTCCATGATCATCATGTCATACGCCCGTGCTTCCGCTTCCTCTAAACGGATCATGGAAGTGCTCGATACGGAACTCTCCCTGACAAACACCCGGGAAGGACTTCAAAACAAACACCGGGTAGAGAAAGGAGAAGTTACATTTAATGACGTCAGTTTTCGTTACATCGGTGGAGAAAATGACATTTTACAGCATATCAGCTTCCGGGCCGAACCCGGCGAAACGATTGCGCTGGTCGGTGCTACCGGCTCTGCCAAAAGCTCCCTGGTACAACTGATACCACGGTTGTACGATGTTACTGCCGGAGAAATCCGGATCGACAACATCCCGATAAAAGACTATAACCTGGATGAGCTTCACCAGGGAATCGGCATGGTCCTTCAAAAAAACGAACTATTCACCGGAACGATCGTCGAGAATCTCAAATGGGGAAAACCCGACGCATCGATGGAAGAGATAGAAGAAGCCACCCGTGCCGCCGAAGCACACGATTTTATCCAGTCCTTCACGGACGGTTACAATACATTGCTGGGACGCGGAGGCATCAATCTTTCCGGCGGACAAAAGCAGCGTATCTGCATCGCGCGTGCCTTGCTCCGTAAACCCAAGATACTGATCCTGGATGACAGTACGAGTGCTGTCGATACGGAAACAGAACTGAAAATACGGAACAACCTGAATGCGTTGTTACACGACACGACTGTATTTATCATCACCCAGCGGATCAATACGATGCAATCGGCCGACCGGGTGATCGTACTTGAAGACGGCGAGATCAACGCCATAGGAACTCCGGATGAATTGATCGAAACATCTACCGTTTATCAGGAAATCTATCATTCACAACAAGTATTATTATAGGATATGGCACACGGAGATCATTTAAAAGAGAATGCAAAGCCCCGGGAAGGAAAGAAAACTTTCTTCCGGCTGATTTTGTACCTGTCCTGCGACAAGCGTCTATTGTTCGTGATCGGCTTCCTGATCATTGTCAGTATCGTGGCTAATCTGTTGGGGTCATACATGTTGCGCCCGATTATCAATGATTATATCCTTCCCAGAGACTTTCACGGATTGATCAGGGTATTAGCTATCCTTGCCGCCATTTACCTGACAGGAGTTGCCGCTGTCTATATTCAATATATCCTGCTGAATAAAATAGGCCAGCGCACCGTTACCCGTATGCGCGCCGATCTTTTCCAGAAAATGGAACATTTGCCTGTCAAATATTTCGACACACACCAGCACGGCGACCTGATGAGCCGTTACACGAATGACATAGACAAGATCAGCGATGCACTGACCGACAGCCTGTCGGATATGTTGTCGAGTGCTCTTACCCTGATCGGTATCTTCTGTCTGATGTTATATATCAGTCCGATACTTACTCTGGTAACTCTGATCACCGTCCCGCTGATGTTCCTATTTGCCAAAGGGATCGTTCAGCGAAGCCGCAAATACTTCAAAGCCCAGCAGGAGTCTATCGGCACTCTGAACGGGTATATCGAAGAAATGATAAGCGGCCAGAAGGTGATCAAAGTATTCGGACACGAAAAGAAAGTACAGTCCGATTTCGACATGCTCAACGACGACCTGAAAGGTAAATCGGAGAAAGCTCAGTTCTATTCCGGTATGATGATGCCCGTCATGCAGAACCTGAACACATTGAATTACGTCTTTATCACGATTGTAGGTGCCCTACTCGCCATCTTTCGTGGTTTCGATGTCGGTGGTCTTGCAGCCTTTCTGCAATATTCCCGCCAGTTCGGGCGTCCGATCAATGAATTGGCCAGCCTTTACAACAGTATCCAGGCAGCCATCGCCGGAGCCGAACGTATCTTCGAAGTGATTGACGAAGCACCGGAAACACCGGACTTCCCCGAAGCCATTGCCTTACAACAGGTACAGGGAGATGTTTCCATGAAAGACGTTTATTTCGGATACAAACCGGAGAAAACAATCCTGAAAGGTATCTCACTCCATGCTTCTGCCGGTTGTAAAATAGCTTTAGTCGGTGCCACCGGAGCCGGGAAGACAACTATCCTGAACATGCTTCCCCGTTTCTTCGATATCCAGTCGGGCGAAATAGCCATAGACGGTCACCCGATACAACAAATCAAACGAAACAGCCTGCGCCAATCCATGGCGATCGTTTTGCAGGACACTCACCTGTTCACAGGAACTGTCCGCGAAAATATCCGTTTCGGACGTCTGGACGCGACCGATGAAGAAGTCGTACAAGCAGCTAAACTGACTGCCGCCCATTCTTTCATCAAACGTCTGCCCCAGGGATACGACACCTTGCTGGAAAACGACGGTGCCAACCTCAGCCAGGGACAACGTCAGTTGCTCAACATCGCCCGTGCCGCTATTGCCGACCCTCCTATCCTATTATTGGACGAAGCAACCAGCAATATCGATACCCGTAGCGAGATACTCATCCAGAAAGGTCTCGACCAACTGATGCAGGGACGCACCAGCCTGATCATCGCCCACCGCCTCTCTACCATCAGAAACGCAGACGTGATCCTGGTACTCGAACACGGACAGATCGTAGAACGGGGAAATCATGAAGAACTTCTCCGCTTAAAAGGGAAATATTACTCGCTAAATCAGGAGCAGTTCAAGTAATTTAATTGTATTTACCTATATATCATCCTTAAAAAAGTATATCTTTGCGAGAAGATTTATTTAATAGAAAGGAGTTATATATGACAGCAGTAGAATTAAGACTTACCCTCTTACAGGAAATTGCCACTATCCTCGATGATGAAGCACTCGTCAAAAAAGCTTTAACTTCTATCCGCCGTATGAAACAAGCGGCCTCCAATGTTGACCAGGAAGACCGGGAGCCAACCAAGGAAGAGATGCTGGATAGTATAAAAAATGGATTATTAGCCATTAAAGCTCGCAAGGATGGAAAAGAGACTAAGGGTATGTTCAAAGATGTAAATGAATTACTCAATGAAATATAGGATAGACACATAAATAGAGTTTGACAAAGAGTTCAAACGCTTGAGTAAAAAATACCATTCACTAAAAAGCGATCTAGCAGCACTAGTAAAAGAGCTTGAGCAAAATCCCACCCTCGGTGCCGACTTAGGAAACGGACTTCACAAAGTCCGTATGTCTATTGCCTCCAAAGGAAAAGGTTAAAGTCATGGAGCCAGAGTGATTACCCACACAGCAATTGTCAGTGTAGAAGACGGAGTAATCACTTTACTCTATATTTACGATAAAGCCGATCAGGATACTATATCAGATAAAGAATTAATAGATCTTATGAAGCGTTTTTTGTTATAACAAGACGAAGACTATCCATTCAACGAATAAGACAATCTCCATCAAGTTTTTATTTAGAAACAAAAAGGTTAATCAGTAAACGAGCAACCTCAAACCCTCCGATAAACATCCTCAAACGGCAACCTGCACCGTTCCCCCCAAATACCTTTATTTCCGTCTCGTATTCCGCAGGGAATAGCCATATTTATTTCAGCCCCGTGAGGTAACTTCAGTGCCTTTTTCAACCGTCGGCTGTCCAGCCCTTCTAAAGGACAAGTATCATACCCTTCGTTTGCCATCACAATCATAAACGTCTGGGCAGCAAGTGCACACGATTTATGGGCAACCACACGCACATCATTTTCAGATACTTCGAGCATCATCGGGCGGAAGATACTGATGGTATTAGCCAGCAGTTTCCTGAACAACCCTAAAATTCCGAAGAACCGGGCATAAACAAACGGCATCAATTTCCCGTAGTATAAATCCCGGTCTTTGATACGTTTATCCTGACGTTCTTTCGGACTGTTCCGGCGAATATTCTCCCGTTCGAAATCAAGAACGAATCGAGCATGTTTCTTGTACAAGTCTCGCCGTACAACGAAAACAACGATTTGCGAAGCAGTCGAAGCCGCTTTCTGGTCGAGACAAGCTCTTGAAACTTCCGCCAACAATTCGGGCTCCGTAATATGGTAAAACTCCCACAACTGCATATTCGAACTGTTGGGAGCCAATGTCGCCAGTTCCAGACAATACTTCACCCTTTCCGGATCTATCGGTTTTTCTTTATCATATGCCCGTACCGAACGGCGGTAATTGAGGACTTCTTCTAAATTCATAATGCTGATTTATTTAATTAAAACACTTTTCTATATCACTACAAAATTAGAACATTCTCGCAATATGTTTGTTTACCAGCACGACATCTCCATCCTTTACTTTATGTTTCTTTAGCGAATAACCCTCAGGACTGAATATCGCTTTTGCCTCTATCAGCCGATTTAACTGATTTGCAGACAACCCTAAACAAATTCGAATGACAGAAGACAACTTTACCCCGAACTCAAAACGAGTTTGAATCTTGAATATTACAAACTCATCCTCTGCATTCAAAATGTCATTTATCGAAATATCGTCATACAATATCTCATATTCGACACTGCTATAATCTAACTCGACACTATTTTTTCGCCCTATTTCGGAAGAAAAAGCATATTCCCATGCAAGTTCTTCATCGTTTTCCGAAAACTTACGAAACAACTCTTTCTTTATCTGTTCAGGTTTTGTTCGTGACAAAATCGTTAGGTTATATGTACTATCACATTCTACGCATCTATAAATCAGCCAGACATCGATATTCCTTTTTTGCGCATTCATTCTGAATTTGTTACTACAATAAAACCGGTCGCAATTACAATGATTACATTTTCTTTTTAAGGCAGGAGTATTTTTAGGCTTTATCTCCCATATATATTCAGTTTCCATTCTTTATACTGTGCTTGATATTCTTTGAAATATTTGATTATAATCCACAGCATTACAGTTATAGCAAACTCAGAAGTCGCCATAAACAACCACATCAAAGGCCTATACCCTTAAAGTTCAATGCTGTGAATGAAAAAAATTAAATAAGAAACCTGTTCAAGTAGGACTACTCAAACGAAAGAATTATCAGCCTGCGGTTTATGAGGCTAATATTAAACCAGTATAAATTTAAGAATTGCTCCCAAAACGTGAATATTTATAATTTCGAGACAAAGATAATGATTTATTGCTTATTTTATCCGTATCACCCCATTTCTATATGGAACCAGAAAGGACAGCGGAGGCTGGACATAACGGTTCTTTGCTGAATGAAGTCGACATATGACTGGCGGTCGTGGATGATTACTTCCCGAATGAATTTCTGGTGCTTCTTGGGTAAGGTGGACCATGCGATGAAGGCTATTTTGTAGATCTTTTCATGGAAATGGTTACGGCCTTCTTTCGATATTTTGTCGAGGCTTCGGTTGAATACTCTTACTTCCGGTACTTTTCCGTTAGGGAATAATGCTTCTAATTTGTTTTGCTTCTTCATAGTGTATCTAATAGGCATTAATAAATAATTGAGGGAAATCAAAAATAGAAATAGGGAAACACTAAGTCTATTTCTATATGGTTAACAGCTAGTGTCTCCCATTTGCTCTCTATTCGAATGAGTTCAAATCTCTAAGTAAATTTCCAGGTTTGAATTTAACACTTCTGCGGGAAGCAATCATACAAGGAATACCGGTACGAGGATTACGCCCCTGCCGTTCTTTCTGTATCCAGAGAGTAAAACTCTGATTTACTGTAATTGTTGCTGTCGGACCAGTAATCACATCAACCGCACGAACAGTGATTTCACCGATTCGCGGAGTTGATAACAGATTTAAAGAGACATCAAAAGTTATGTTCTGAACATTCCCGGCTGTCGGATAACCCGACGTTGTTCCGATGAGTGTAATCCAATCTCCGCATGTTACACCAGCACCCCAATCCAGACCAGATGTGGCGGTAAACGCCGATATCTGACCTAGAACCGCTTCCACATTCAATGAAATATCCTCCCCTTTTACCAAGGTAGAACCACTTTGGATGATTGTTATAGACTGATTCGTGCCATTTATATCTATATCAAAGGAGACATTTCGAATTAGCCTCTTCAGCCTTAAACACCACATTAGCGGCCCCTGATGCGTAATGGTTGCACCCGAAGGGATATTCCGCCCATCCAACAAGGCTGATAACCAGGAAGGCATGTCGCCCCCCCACGGCTGCCCCGGACGTGCTGTGATCTGTATCTCTTTTCCACCACCTTTTTTAGCTGGCATCTCCTCCGAATCCACCACGATAGGTGGTATCTCACCGACGGTAATACGCTCGTCGGAAACATCTATACCTAATCAAAGTAACATTCCCATAAGTTACGCCACCCAGTACGACTGTACCTGTCAGTTCGATATAGGTTGCATTCGTGACACCCCGACCAGTCTTCTTTTTCTCCGAATTGACGACGTTGTCACCACCGACAGTAGCAGCCATATTCTCCGGCAAATACCAATAAATGATAGCGCCTGTCTGGCTGACCGTACCTATATATTATAACGAAATGATAGCCATGCGTACTGAAAAAGAGGCTCAAATTAAGAAGATTCTGACGGACGAACAATATAAGCAGTATCAGGAAAAACAAAAAAAAGCTCCTCGTAAAAAAGGACATGGACGTAGATGATAGAAATAAAAAATCCCCGGCAGAGCATTCCGCCGGGGATTTTTATGTGTTATTAGTTGATTATAACGTTTTCAGTTTCAGATTACGCCATAATACTTTGATGCCACCACCGTCGTGGATTTGTAAAGCAATGCGGCCCTGACCGGCACCGATTTTTTCATCATTGATGTTAACCATTTCTTCGCCATTCAACCAGGTCTGTACATTATCACCCTGCACTTTGATACGCATGGTGTTCCAGTCGCCTTCTTTCAGGATTGTTTCTTTTTCATCCGGGATCTGGATCAACCATCCGCGTCCGTATGATTCGTAGATACCGCCGGTATCGTGTCCTTTAGGAGCAACTTCAACCTGCCATCCGTTTACTTTTACGTCTTCTTCAATGAAAGAACGGATAAATACGCCAGAGTTACCGTCGGCTTCTTGTTTGAATTCTACTGTCAGGTCGAAATCATCATAGTAATCACGTGTTGCCAGATAACCATATTTTTTGTCCGGACCGCTTTCGCAAATCAGTAAACCGTCTTTTACATACCATAATTCTGTACCGTATGCTTCCCAGCCTTTCAGGTCAACACCGTTGAAGAGGTTGACTTCTTTGGACTTACGGGGAAGTTCTTTGATCTTTATGTTACGGAAAGAAGCTGGATAACCATGATCCTGTAAACAGAGGACACCTTTTTTAGCTAAACCGTATTCAGGAGCGTTTGCCCATTTTCCGCTGTTTTTCTTTTCATACCAATCGTCTGTCCAAGCTTCGAATTCTAGGATTTTCTGACCATTCAGCCAATGTTCTACATGGCCATTGTCGAATACAATCTTGGAGTTGTTCCATTCGCCTTGCGGATTAACCTTCATTTTGGATTTGTCAGGCAAATGCATGGCATAATCGACACCTAGTTTCTGCCATTCTTCCAGAGGTTCCGGGAAGTTAGGCTCGTCGATCAACTGATATTCCGGACCTGTTACATAGGGTACGGCAAATTGCGGACGTTCAACAACATGATAAAGCATACCGCTGTTGCCGCCTTTAGACAGTTTCCAGTCCCATGACAATTCGAAGTTTTCATACTGTTTGTCGGTTACGATATAACCGCTGGCATCGCTGCCGTCACCTTTTGCCTGGATACATCCGTCTACTACGTGCCACGGCTGAGTGAGGGTAGTCCCATTGTAATCTTTCCAACCGTTGAGTGTTTTTCCGTCGAAAAGGAGCTGCCAACCGTCGGCGACCTCTTCGGGAGTAAGAGTGTTTTGTTCTGTACTTGCACATGAAGTAAACAGAGCTAATGATACTGCACAAGAGGCTAGTAGGCTAGTGGCCGTTACTCTTTTCATTACTGATTCCATTTTAGATTAAGTTTAAATTAATGATAATGATAAATTGCAAAGATAAAAAAGTTATTTAAAAGATTCTGCAAAAATACACGAAGAGGGTAACTGTCTTTCTGAAAATAAAGTTTTATCTTGCATGCATTAAATCATACTTAATGGATAAGTGGATACTACATTTTTCCCTTCTATTGGTTCTGCTCGGCTTTGTGTTTTTTGGTAGCAAAAAGGGTGAAGTGACTGCCTTGTTGAGAGTGGCAGAAAAATCTATTGAGAAAGAACCGGACAAGGCGTTGATATTGTTGGATAGTATTCAACAGATGGAAGAATTATCAGAGCAACAACAAGCTCTTTGGTGTCTGTTGTATACGTCGGTGCTAGATAGAAAGCAGATAAAACATACTTCAGATTCTTTGATACAGATTGCAGTGAGTTATTATGAGAAGAATGATTTGCCCGAGCGTAAGATGCAGGCATATTATTATTATGGAATTGCTCTTCAAGATTTAAACGATGCAATTCAGGCGCAGGACTACTATTTGAGAGCTTATAAATTAGGAATTGAATTGGAAAGATACGTGTTTAGGACGTATATGCGCTAATTTGGGTACATTGTATACTTATCAGGATTTGTATAGCCAGGCTTCATATTTCCAGCAAAAGGCTGTCGGCTATTTTGAGAAAAACCGGGATACGGTTCGTTTATCGCTGGTGTTCAGGGATATGGCCCGGATTCATCTGAATGAGCATCGTTTGGATAGTGCGGTCGCTAATTATACAAAAGCATTGAAGTATACTTCGGATGTACATAAATTTTGTATGTTTAATGAATTGACTGGTGCGTATGCACGGATGGGAGATTATGAAAAAGGGGTGTCTTGCGCTCATATGGCTTATGATCGGGCAGAGACTGTTGAAGATTCCTGTTTAGTCAGCCTGGCGTTGGGGAGTCTTTATTTAAGAATGGGAAAGAAAGATTCGGCATATCATTATCTGTCTTTCTGTCGTCAAAGTACAGATCCGTATACCTTAAAAGATCTCTATCTATATTTGGCGCAATTCGAAAAGTCCCGGCATAATTGGCCGACTTATGCTTTTTATCAGGAGCAATATAACGTATTTCGTGATTCGATTGATAACCTGACCAAAATGGAGACCCTTGCCAGGTTGCAACGACTGTATGACTATCGTGAGATTGAAAAGAAAAAGGAATATTATCGGCAAGAATCGGATCGTAAGACAGGCAAGTTGTATAAACTCTCTTTGGGGGGCGTTGGCTGTCTGCTGTTCGTCGTCTGTATCATTTTTTATCTGTGGAAAGAAAGGAAAAAGAAGGAGGAGCAGCTTAACCAGTCTTTGCGTCGTAAGGAACAGCAATACTTGAACAGTCAGCAATATTTAGAAGAGCGAAATGCAGTTATGGCGCAGTTGGAACAACAGTATGAAGCGGTTGTGGCCCAATTATCCGAACAATCTTCCCGGTTTACAACGTCTGTTCAGGAGAAGATAAATTCATCGCATCCGTTCTTCACCTCTGAATTATATCGGGGAGTGTACGCAGAATGGAAAAAACTGGATGAAGTACAATGGGCGGAGGTCATTAAAATGATAGATCATATATTGTATAAAGATTTTACAGGTAAGATAAGAATGTTGTATCCCCGTATATCTGAGTTGGATTTGAATGTGTGTTATTTGGTAAAATTGGAGATTCCGGTAGGGCGTATTGCTGTTTTATTGTCAGTGAATAGTCAGGCGATATCCAATAAACGTAAGCGTTTGTATGAAAAATTGACTCAAGAGAAGGGATCCGCACAGGATTTCGATAAGTTCATCAAAACCTTTTGACGCTTTTATTCCCTCTATGATGTTGTTTATTAGATGCTTAAAAATGTGACATTTTTGTGACATCAAATCCTTGGTGGTCTTTGGGGTGGTTTCTACTTTTACGAATCCAAATAAAATAGTCTATGTTTAATAACTAATATAACTGAAAACATGAAAAGTAGAAATCTTATGTTGGGAGCTATTCTATTCATATTAATGGGATGCGGAGTTGATAAATCAGACAGTCTTGTCACAGTAGATGTCACGGCAAATTATCCAAAGAAAGAACTGGTTTTGCAGGATTTTATGGATGTGGAATATATTCCGTTGGAGACGACGGATGAATTTGTTGTCAAAGGCAAGATCACGGATGTCGGTAAAGATATCTTGGTATTGACGAATGTTCGTCAGGGAGAAATTTTGATATTTGACCGGTCGACTGGCAAAGGATTGAAGAAGATTAATCGTAAAGGTCAAGGTCCGGAAGAGTATATATTGCCTTTTAATGTTCATTTGAATAAAGAAGAGGATGAGATGTTTGTGAATGACGGTCCTTCAAGTAAAATCCAGGTATATGATTTGGATGGCAATTATAAAAGGACAATCCCTTATAAACAGGGTGCACTTGTCACGAACTTGTACGATTATGATGAAAATCATTTTCTTTCTCAGAATGTTTATTCGCCTGAGAACGAGTCTTCTTCGTCTACGTTCTTTCTTTTGTCTACACAAGATGGAAGCTGGACGGATATTGAGCTTCCATATGGGAAGAGAATCTCTCCGGTAATCGTAAAGCGCGCAGCGGATGGGATTTACGCAAGTGTTCCCGGTAATAGTTTTATATCTTCTTATCAAGGCGATTGGATTTTGAGTGAACCTTCAGCCGATACTATCTATGCCCATCGGCCGAACGGAGATCTTCGTCCGTTTATGGTCAGGACTCCTTCTGTACAGACAATGACGCCGGAAGTCTTCCTGTTTCCGGGAATCTTGACGGATCGTTATTATTTTATGCAGACGGTGAAAAAGGAATGCAATTTCGAAAAGGATAACAAAATGCCAACTGTTGATTTAATATATGACAGGCAGGAAAAAAAGATTTATCATTCTATAGTTCATAATGCAGACTTTGATAATCGTGAGGAGGATTTGTCGGTATGTGCTTTAAACGAAGAGGTTGCTTTCGCCGTATCTTTGGATGCTTTGTCACTTATTGAAGGGAAAGGTAAATTGAAAGGTCAGTTAAAAGAAATAGCAACTCATTTAGGGGAAGAGGATAATCCTGTGGTTATGCTGGCTAAGATAAAAAACTTCTGATTCAAAATCTTAAAAAATAGTATCGAACTCAGCCCGGCTACAGTATAAGTGATTCGTTTGATATATATCAAACGCAAAGAAGACATATATGCTTTATTCATTTGATAATAGTGTATTATTCATTCGATATATATTGAACGAATAAAAGAAAGGGAAGTCGTGTCCTGAAATAAGTAGACAAAAACCTAAAGTAACCGTATGGTCGAATCGAAAGATGCGGGTTGTACCGGTTAGCGAGGAATATTTTTTCAGTCTTCTTTGTGCGTACATTATATTACAGTGCCTGCCGTGAAAAAATAAATGAAAAATAGTTGGTAAAAAGTTTGGATCGTATATAGTAATCTACTACTTTTGCACCCGCATTCGAGAGAGAACGGCGCACCAACATGATGAAAGAGGTAACCTGAGGAAAGGGGATGAGGTTAGAGGTTCTAAGCAAAATTCCAACCGCCACAGCGACTCAAAAAAAACTTTTCAAATTTTCTTCTGAAAAATTTGGTAGTTAAAAAAAAGTCCTTACCTTTGCAGCCGCAATCGAAAAGAAAGCGAAAGTTCTTTGAAAGATTTACATATCAACAAGTAGTACAAGTATTAAAAAATTAATACCGTCAAAACTTGAGAATAAATTAAAAGAATTACGGGAAGAGACAAAAAATTATACAGATATTTGTGGCGAGACAGGGATAAAAAATCTTATGGAAGCTTCTATGTCAGAGGCAAAGCATGTTTTAACAGAACAGCTGCATCTGATTGAGAAAGAGGAGAGAAGGCTTGCGTATAAGCGTTTTAAGTCCCTGCAGTCGCTAGATCCAGATACAAACGAGCATATTTTGTCATATAAGAATGAGCTTAAGGAATTATTGGATGCATATGAAAAAGCACCATCAGATGAAAAGATAGAGAAAAAATTAGATGCTTACAGTACATTCATGCAGGCACTTGATGAGACAGACAGCGCCAAAGTTATAGCATATATTCTGGAATTGTCGTCAGTATTTGATAATCAGCTGCTTGGAAAGGCATTTGTGGCAAGAACGATTAAAGAAGCATCAAATGAAAGCGATCAGACTGACATTGTAGTGGAAGAAAGTAACGATAAGCCTGCGAAAGATAACGAAGCAGTTGAAGATGCGCAGCTTCTATCAGAGATTGCAGCAGCAAAGCAGCTTCCATTTATTCGTGATGAGGATGTGGCTTGCTATACACTTGAGATTGAAAAAGGAAAAGAAGAGAAAAAAGTTGGAACAAAGAGCTTTTTAAACGAAATTCGTGCAAAGTTTGCAACGGAAAATGGATTGGTTTTAACATGTCTTGATACGTTTGGTGTGCTTTCCATTCAGTTTCTGGCACTCGCAACGAAGAAATCCATGATCACACTTGAAATGTCATTTCGCTACTTATTTGAAAAAGGATATATCAGAATTTATAAAATTCCTGGATTGGATTCTTTTTATTCCCTTTCAGCAAAGGCATGGAAAGTAATGCAGTCAAGAGAAGCACGCAATTATTTAAAAATAAAAGGTATTGTTTATGATAATCAGGCAAAAAATGAAATGAATCTTGATGTGGATGAGGAATCTGTCAATGCAGCGTTTGCAAGGATTGCTTATCTGCGTTTGCTGAATACATTTTATGAGATTATTCAGCCAAATACCTCAATGAAGGAAGCAGTTTTTGATGAGTGTTTTGTGGTTGTATTAAAGGATACATCTTCCATAATTATGATTGGTATTTTTTGGAGCTTAAAGGGAAGTAAGGATGAAGAGATTCTTCTTGAAAATATTCGAGAGAGCGTAAATTATGGCACTGATTACGTTATTGTTGCCGGACTAAACAGGGATTATGCAGTTTGCAATGCCGATTATGTAGTAAAAGAAATGACATTTGATCCAAAGTGTGTAATCTGCTACGATTTGCTAAAAAACGAATATTTTGAGTATGTGTCAAATGATCCGTTCTCTCCAAAGAAGCTGTTAGAAAAGAAGGAAAATCAATCAGTAAAATTAGAGAGTAAAGTAGAAAATAAAGCAGAAAATAAGGCAGAGAGTAAATCAGAGGATCAGTTGGAAAGTAAGTCAGAAAGCCAGTCAGAAGATCAGTCAGAGTGTCAGCCAGAAAGTCAATTTGAAGATCAATTACCAGATCAGTCAGCAGACTCTTCAAAAGATGAAATACAAAATGCCTGCATGATGATTGTGGAAGAAAAAACTTACTGTGCTACAGCTTATCTCGATGCTGTAAAGGATACAAATGAACAATATAAAATGCTGTATGAGCAGTTAGCTTACGCAGTCAATGATCCTAAAATGAGATGCTCCTATGATTCTCATAAAATCTTTGCAATGTATCCGCAGAATGAGGATATATTGACAAATTATCTTATGCTGTCTACCTGCCTTCGCAATTTCTTTATGAATCATATTGAATATGATTATGAAATGAAGGCATTATATGAGAACATGAAGAGTATTCCTATGACACAGGCTT